>Ga0116110_1000954_pt1 | contig 16139 bp, 14 predicted proteins | sample June2015DPH_8_50_FD_89719 | JGI IMG/M metagenome (GOLD analysis project Ga0116110, IMG submission 89719) | Peatland microbial communities from SPRUCE experiment site at the Marcell Experimental Forest, Minnesota, USA - June2015DPH_8_40 | ecosystem: Environmental > Terrestrial > Soil > Wetlands >...
AAATCACCGCTAAAACAGGCAAGGATCCCGGGGAGCATTATCAGGGGTTGACCGCGGAGTTCGGAACCTCTTATTACACTCGCGTCGACGCCCCCGCGACACCTGAACAGAAGGCGGCCCTGGAGGAGCTGTCGCCGGAGGCAATCAGGGAGTCGAGTCTGGCAGGCGAACCCATCATTGCCAAGCTGACGCGCGCCCCAGGCAACAGCGCTCCAATCGGAGGTCTGAAGGTCGTGGCCGCGAGCGGCTGGTTTGCCGCGCGGCCGTCCGGCACCGAGGACATCTACAAAATCTACGCGGAAAGCTTCAAGGACCAGTCGCATTTAAACGCCATCCTCGCAGAAGCCGAGGGAATTGTGAAGAATGCCCTGAATTCCTCGAAAGGACGCGCATGAGCCGCGACAGTATCAGTCTGCCGCCTTTTCCTCCGGAATATCGTGCCTCGGGCTTGCTGCTGCACGTCACGTCGCTGCCCTCGCCCTACGGTGTTGGCGATGTGGGACCTGCCGCGTACGCCTGGGTCGATCGCCTCCGCGACGCAGGCCAGAGCTGGTGGCAAGCCCTTCCGCTGGGACCTACGGGGTACGGCAACTCGCCATATCAGTCGCTCTCGTCCTTCGCTGGTAACGGACTGTTGATCAGCCCCGACTGCCTGATCGAGGACGGACTGCTCGAAGCGAGCGACTGCGGCGGTCATTCATTTTCTGCCACCTCCGTCGATTACGACGCCGTCATCCCGTTCAAACACTTGTTGCTCGAACGCGCTTGGAGTAACTTCAGCGCCGGAGCGCGTCCGGACCTGCGGCCTGCTTTTGAACAATTCTGCGACCACGAGGCGCACTGGCTGGAAGACTACGCCCTGTTCCGAACGTTGAAAGCCAAATACAACGGAGCCTATTACCTCGATTGGCCGCAAGATTTGGTCGAGCGTAAACCCGCTGCCCTGGCACAGGCCGGCGGGGAACTGGCGAGCCAGACCCAACAAGTGTGTTTTGCCCAATTCCTGTTGTTCCGCCAGGGGGAGCGTCTTAAGGAATATGCGCACAGCAAAGGCGTGCACTTGATCGGCGACTTGCCCTTTTTTGTTTCTCCCGACTCGAGCGACGTGTGGGCCAACCCGGCGTTGTTCCTGCTGGATGAGCACCATCACCCCCGGTTTGTTGCCGGTGTGCCTCCTGACTACTTCAGCTCACAGGGGCAGCTCTGGGGCAACCCCGTTTATGACTGGGAGGCTCTGCGACAGACTAGTTATCGCTGGTGCATCGACCGCTTGCGCGCCCTGCTCACTCACGTGGACGTGATTCGTCTCGACCATTTCCGCGGGTTCGCGGCGGCCTGGCATGTTCCAGCCGGAGCACCAACAGCCCAGTCCGGCCAATGGGTGCCAGGCCCAGGCGCGGAGTTCTTCCGCGCGGTTGGGAGCGAGCTGGGTAACCTCCCGTTTATCGCCGAAGATTTGGGGCTGATCACGCCTGACGTGCGCGCACTTCGCGATCAGTTCCAGGTGCCCGGGACACGGGTCCTGCAGTTCGCCTTCGATGGCACCTCCGATAACCCGTACCTGCCTCATAACTACGTCACCAACACGGTGGTGTACACAGGTACGCACGACAATCCCACGACTCGCGGCTGGTTTGAAGAACTGCCGGATGCCCAGCGACGGAACTTGTGGAACTACCTCAAGCGGCCCACAGGTGCGAGTGGGGAGGCCGCTCCAGCGTTGATGAACCTGGCTTGGTCGTCCGTGGCTGCGCTCGCCATGGCTCCACTGCAGGATCTGCTGAACTTCGGGAAAGAAGCTCGGATGAACGTGCCCGGCCGTGCCGAAGGTAACTGGCGCTGGCGCACGACGGAAAATATGCTCTCCGAGAGAGAGTTCGATTGGCTGCACGAATTGACGAAAAACTCAAACCGGTCGGGACCTCTTCGAGGTGAGCACACAGACAAAATGATGGAGGCCGTGTCGTGACTCCGAATCCGATCGTCTTCCTCGTCGATGTGGATGACACCCTGATCGATAATGACCGCATTCAGGACGACATCAAGCGCTACATCGAGCGCCAATTCGGAACCGAGTGCCGAGACCGCTTCTGGGCCATCCAGGAACAACTCTTTAACGAGCTGGGCTATCGGGATTATCTGGCCGCACTGCAGCGATTCCGCGTCGAGCACCCCTACGAACCCCACATGGTGTCGGCGGCCTCGTACCTGGTGGACTATCCCTTCGCCAATCGTTTGTATCCCGGCGCGCTCGATGTTCTGGAAACGTTCCGGGCGTGGGGCCGGACGGTCATTCTTTCCGATGGCGACGTGGTGTTTCAGCCGCGCAAGATCGAGCGCTCCGGCATCTTCGAAGCGGTCGAAGGGCACGTGCTCATCTATATCCACAAAGAGGAGGCGCTGGATGACGTAGAGCGGCGCTACCCCGCCGCGCACTACGTCCTGGCGGACGACAAGCTTCGTATTCTGGCCGCGGTCAAGGAAGTCTGGGGCGACAGGGTGACCACCGTATTTGTACGGCAAGGCAAGTTTGCTCACGACCCAAGAGTCGTCGCCTCATACCCGCCAGCGGACCTGACAGTCGAGCGCATCGGCGACTTACTCGGCTATGACCTGCCCGCCTTCCTCGCGGGCCACCGATCGACCCCACTTGCTATGGAGGTAACACAATGAAAGCGACCGAACTGCTCCACAATCTGGGCCAGAGTCTCTGGCTCGACAACATCACGCGCGATCTACTGAACACAGGCACGCTTAAGAGGTATATCGACGAGCTGTCGGTAACCGGCCTTACCTCGAATCCGACGATCTTCGACCACGCGATCAAGAACAGCACTGCTTACGATGCCACAATCCGCGAGAAGCTGAGCCAAGGCAAATCGGGCGAGGCACTTTTCTTCGAGCTCGCGCTGGAGGACGTCACCCGGGCTGCCGATCTGTTTCGGCCTGTCTACGACCGGACCGGCGGCGTGGACGGATGGGTATCGCTCGAAGTATCGCCCATGCTCGCGCACGACACGGCAAGTACCCTAGCCGCGGCCAAGGACCTGCATGCGCGGGCGGGACGGCCTAACCTGTTCATCAAGATCCCTGGCACCAAGGAGGGGCTGCCCGCCATCGAGGAGGCGATCTTCGCCGGCATCCCGATTAACGTCACCCTGCTGTTCTCTCGCGAGCAATACGTGGCAGCGGCGGAGGCATTCCTGCACGGCATCGAGCGTCGCATCGAGGCCGGGCTGAAGCCTGAGGTGGGTTCTGTCGCCTCTGTATTTGTCAGCCGCTGGGACTCGGCGGTGATGGACAAGGTTCCCGAGGCGCTGCGCAACCGGCTCGGCATCGCCGTTGCCGAGCGTACCTACAAGGCGTACCGCGCACTGCTGGATTCCTCGCGCTGGCAGCGCATTTTCAATGCCGGCGCCCAACCGCAACGGCTGCTGTGGGCCAGTACGGGGACCAAGGATCCCAAGGCATCCGACGTCCTGTACATTAAGGCCCTTGCTGCGCCGTTCACGGTGAATACGATGCCTGAGGGCACCTTGAAGGCTCTTGCCGATCACGGTGAACTCGGTTCCATCCTGCCGGCAGACGGCGGCGACTGTGAAGTAGTGCTGGCCCAATTCACGAAGGCCGGCGTCGACATCGATGCCCTGGGCGCCCAACTTCAGGACGAAGGAGCCAAGTCGTTCGACAAGTCGTGGAACGAGCTGATGGCGGTAATCACGTCCAAGAGTGCCGCGCTCAAAAAGGCCGCGGCTTGAAGGCGAGGATCGGTATCCCGAGTCCTTGCAAGAAACGAACAGAAGGAGCACAGATATGGCGACACCGGTACTGACCGGCACCAAAAGCGAGCAAATCGCACCCCTAACGAAACGGAAGGCGTGGAAAGCTCTCGGCGCCCACCATAAGGCGATCGGGGAACAACATCTCCGCGACCTTTCGACCAGTGGGGCGAACTGGGCAAGGTGCTGGCCCAGCGCATTATCCCGGAACTCGAGAGCAAGACAGAGCCGGCGCCCGCCCATGACAGTTCAACGAACAATCTGATCCGTCGGTACCGAAAACTTAAGGAGGCATGATGACTGTCTTCACGCAACAACTTGAGAAAATGAAGTCATATCCCGGTTTCATTGCAGCCCTGGATCAAAGCGGTGGCAGCACGCCCAAGGCGCTAGCTTCTTACGGAATCAAGGAAGGCGCATGGTCGAGCGAGGAAGAGATGTTTGCGATCGTGCACCAGATGCGCACGCGCATCATTACCAGCCCCAGTTTCACCGGCGAGCGGATTCTTGGCGCCATCCTGTTCGAGAACACCATGGACAGGGCCATCGAGGGACAGCCGAGCGCGGACTATCTGTGGAATGTGAAACGGGTTGTGCCTTTTCTGAAAGTGGACAAGGGCCTGGCCGCGGAGGAGAACGGTGTCCACTTGATGAAACCGATGCCCGACCTTTCCGCGCTGCTGGCCAAGGCCAAAGCCAAGCGCATATTCGGAACCAAAATGCGGTCGGTCATCAATCAAGCCGATTCGGGGGGCATCAAGAACATTGTGAGCCAGCAGTTCGAAGCGGCAGAGCAGATTATTGCCGCGGACCTCATACCGATCATCGAACCGGAAGTGGATATTCACTGCCCGGAAAAAGCCAAGGCCGAAGCGCTGCTGAAGGCGGCTCTCCTGGAGAAGCTTAACGTGCTGCCAGCGGGTCAGATGGTCATGCTCAAGCTCACCCTGCCGGAGCAAGACGATGTCTACGGCGAGTTTGTCAGGCATCCCAAGGTCGTGAGGGTGCTTGCTCTGTCGGGCGGATATACACGGGAAGAAGGCAACAGGCGCCTGCGCCGGAATCACGGGGTTGTGGCGAGCTTTTCGCGGGCGCTGTTGGCGGGCCTCTCGGCCCAGCAATCCCCTGCCGAGTTCAACGCTCTGCTGGATGCATCCATTCAGAGTATCTATGAAGCCTCCAACACTTAGTCAGGCGATGACCGGAGTACTGGAGAGGAATCGGTTGGAGTGCCGCGGTTTACGCGAACGGTTCGAGAATTGTAACCGCGAGGAACTTGGGATATGGACAACGCTGCCGTGAAACTTGCTCCTTCGATTCTGGCTGCAGACATTGCGCGTTTGGGTGAGCAGGTGGCACAGGCAGAGCAGGCCGGGGCTGACCGCATCCACGTCGACGTGATGGACGGACACTTCGTGCCCAATCTCTCGATGGGAGCGCCGATCTGCGAGCCGGCATCAAGGGATGGGAGAAGCAACCTCAAGAAATCCAGTGACGATGACATCGGCAAAGGAGTGACTTATGCAACTCGGAATGGTGGGTCTGGGAAGGATGGGCGCGAACATGGTGCGGCGACTCCTGAAGGGAGGGCACAGCTGCGTAGTTTTTGACAGGTCGCCCAAAGCAGTGAATGAGTTGGTCCAGGAGAAGGCGGTAGGAAGCGCCTCCCTCCAGGACCTCGTGAAGAAGCTTGAGAAGCCGCGCGCAGTCTGGTTGATGGTCCCAGCGGCGGTGGTGGACGAATCCATCACCGACTTGCTGCCCCACCTTGAGGCCGGGGACATCCTCATCGACGGCGGCAATTCCTATTACGTCGACGACATCCGGCGCGCTAAGGAACTCGCAGCCAAGAGGATTCACTACGTAGACGTGGGGACCAGCGGTGGTGTGTGGGGTCTGGAGCGAGGTTATTGCATGATGATTGGAGGCGAGGAGGAGGTGGTGAGACATCTTGATCCAATCTTCAAGAGACTGGCGCCGGGACGCGGCGACATCCCGCGCACGCCGGGCCGGGAGAAATTGGACGGCACCGCCGAACAAGGTTACCTCCACTGCGGAGCAAACGGCGCCGGCCATTTCGTCAAGATGGTCCACAACGGTATCGAGTACGGCCTCATGGCCGCCTACGCTGAAGGGCTGGGCGTCTTGCGCGACGCCAACGTAGGGAAACAACAGCACGCCATCGACGCCGAGACGACGCCGCTACGAGAACCGGCGCATTACCAATACGACCTCAATCTGCGTGATATCGCCGAGGTGTGGCGGCGCGGTAGCGTGATTGCCTCCTGGCTGCTCGACCTGACTGCGGCCAGCTTGGTACAAGATCCTGCTCTTTCCCAGTTCGCCGGGCGTGTCTCGGACTCAGGCGAGGGCCGATGGACGATCAAGGCGGCTATCGACGAGGCCGTGCCAGTACCTGTTCTCTCCGCCGCCCTTTACCAGCGCTTCACCTCGCGCGGTGAAGCGGATTATCAGGACAAGCTGCTCTCGGCGATGCGCTACGGCTTCGGCGGACACCTGGAAAAAGCAGCCGCCAAATAACCACGTGAAAAAAGGAGAGTGCAATGAGCGACTCACATTCCGACGCCCTGGTTTTCTTCGGCGCCACGGGCGATCTGGCTTACAAGAAAATCTTCCCGGCTCTGCAAGCGATGATCAAACGCGGTCACCTCAACGTGCCCGTGGTGGGTGTGGCCAAGGCGGGCTGGAATCTCGAACAGCTCCGGGCGCGGGCCCACGACAGCCTACAGAAGCACGGCGGAGTCGATGCCGCGGCCTTCACCAGGCTCAGCAGCCTGCTCCGCTACGTCGACGGCGACTACCAAGACCCCGCCACCTTTGAGGCGATCCGCAAAGAACTCGGGTCCGCGCAACGGCCGGCGCATTACCTGGCTATCCCGCCGGCCCTCTTCGAAACCGTGGTCGAGCAATTGGCAAAGTCAGGCTGCGCCGCTGAAAAGAATTGCGCCGAGGCCCGCGTCATCGTCGAAAAACCCTTCGGCCACGACCTTGCCTCAGCGCAAAGGCTCAACAGGATCTTGCACGCAGTCTTCCCAGAGGCCGCGATCTTCCGCATCGATCACTACCTTGGCAAGCAGCCGGTAAATAACGTGGTGGTTTTCCGGTTCGCCAACGCCTTCATGGAGCCTTTCTGGAACCGAAACTACATCGAAAGCGTCCAACTCACGATGGCAGAAGACTTCGGCGTCCAAGGACGAGGCGCGTTCTACGATCAGACCGGCACGATTCGCGATGTGGTCCAAAACCATCTCTTCCAAATCCTTTGCAATGTCGCGATGGAGCCGCCGGTCCGCACCGACAGTGAAACTATCCGCGATGAGAAGGTGAAGGTGCTGAAAGCGATTCCTTCGCTTGAGGCGAACGACCTGGTCCGAGGACAGTTCCAGGGTTATCTCCAGGAAAAAGGGGTAACACCCGACTCGAAAGTGGAGACATTCGCCGCCCTGCGACTCGAGGTTGATTCCTGGCGTTGGAAGGGGGTACCGTTCTACATCCGTGCCGGAAAGAACTTGCCCGTAACCTCGACGGAGGTCCTCGCCCGGTTTCGAAAGCCTCCCGCGGTCATCCGGGACTCTGCCTTATCTCGGAATTATCTCCGGTTCCGGATCAGCCCCGAGATGACGATAGCCGTGGGCACAACCGTCATGGCACTGTCAGGGGCGATGAAGGGCGAGAACGTAGAGATGGTTGCAAGTCGTCATCCCCGGCCGGAAGAGATGGAGGCGTACGAGCGCGTGCTGGGCGATGCGATGGCGGGAGACGCTACTCTGTTTGCCCGTGAGGATTACGTGGAAGAGGCTTGGCGTATTGTCGACCCGGTGCTGAAGGCTAGCACTCCCGTCTACGGATACGAGAAAGGCGCCTGGGGGCCGAGTGAGATCGACCAGAAAGTGTCGCCTCCTGGTGGGTGGCATAACCCCGCTGCCACGGACCAGGAAGATTTCCGCGTTGCCGCAGCCAGTTGACGAGGCTCGTGTTGCACAGACGGTGGCGACTGGTCTTGGCATCCGAGGTGCGGGTTGTCAGATTGATCCCATTTGAAGAAAGCTCATGACGCTTGAAATCTTTGATGATGCCGATTCCGTCGCCCGAGCCGCAGCGTCCGCAATCGCCTCGGATGCACGTGCGGCCGTCGCTGCCCGTGGCCACTTCCTTTTCGCTGTCAGTGGCGGTCACACTCCCTGGATTATGCTGCGGGCGCTCGCAGACCAGGAGGTCCCCTGGAATGGCGTGCATGTGTATCAGGTCGACGAGCGAGCGGCCCCCGACGGACACCCAGATCGAAACCTCACGCACTTGCGCGAGAGCCTGCTTCAGCATGCCCCTTTACGCCCAGAGCAGATCCATGCCATGCAGGTGGAAGCGGCTGACCTCCAAGCCGCAGCCACGCAGTACGCCCTGGGTCTCCAGGAGATCGCCGGATCGCCGCCGGTGCTCGACCTTGTGCACCTCGGTCTCGGTCCCGACGGACACACCGCCTCGTTAGTGCCTGGCGACGCGGTACTCGAGGTTACCGACCGAGAGGTGGCGTTGACCGGAGTCTACCAGGGCAGGCGCCGGATGACGTTGACATATCCCACGCTCAATCGCGCCCGACGAATACTCTGGGTTGTGACCGGGAGTGAGAAGGTGGAGATGCTCCGCCGCCTGCGCGACGGCGATTTGTCGATTCCCGCCGGGCGGGTTCAGCGCGAGCAGGCTGTGCTGCTGGCCGACCGCGCGGCGACAGGACAGTTGGCCGCTGATTACAAGCGGGGAGGATAAAAATGCGTGCCATGACAGAAACAGAGCTCGATCAGTTATGCATCAATACCATTCGCACGCTTTCGATTGACGCCGTGCAGGCGGCCAATTCCGGACACCCCGGCACGCCGATGGCGCTCGCGCCGCTGGTCTACACCATCTGGAACCGCGTCATGCGCTTCGATCCGCAGAACCCGATCTGGCCCAATCGCGATCGCTTTTTGCTCTCGAACGGACACGCCTCGATGCTGCTCTGGTCGGCGCTTCACCTGACCAAGACGCAGGCGGTGAATGCCGAATATGAGGCGGTCGGACAGCCCTCCGTGACCCTCGATGACATCCGCCGCTTCCGCCAGCTCGACAGCAAGGCCCCGGGCCATCCCGAGTACCACTGGACCTCGGGCGTCGAGAGCACCACCGGTCCGCTCGGGCAGGGTGTGGCAACGAGCGTGGGTATGGGCATCGCCCAGAAATGGCTTGCCAACCGTTACAACCGGCCGGGCTTCGACATCTTCGATTACAACCTCTATGCCGTTTGTGGCGACGGGTGCATGATGGAGGGCGTTGCCTCGGAAGCCGCATCTTTAGCGGGGCACCTGGGCCTGGACAATCTCTGCTGGATCTACGATAACAACCACATCACCATCGAGGGCAACACCCGCATCACCTTCACGGAGGATATTGCGACTCGCTTCCTGGGTTACGGGTGGAACGTTCTGCGGGTGGGCGACGCCAACGACATCGAGCGCATCGAGCACGCCCTTGAGATATTCCGCAAAACGAAAGGCCGTCCCACTTTCATCGTGCTCGACAGCCACATCGGTTATGGCTCGCCGCACAAACAGGACACCGCTGAGGCCCACGGCGAGCCGCTCGGCGACGAGGAGGTCCGGCTCACTAAGCGCAGCTACGGATGGCCCGAGAATGCGAAGTTCCTCGTCCCTGCCGGCGTTTATGAACACTTCGCCGCGGGGATCGGCGCACGCGGCGCAAAGGCCCGCCAGGAATGGATGCAGCTTTCCGATAAGTACAGGCTCACCTACCCCGAACTCGCGGCCGAAATCGACCAGATAGAACGACGCGAGCTCCCAGCCGGGTGGGACCGCAACTTACCCGTGTTTCCCGCCGATGCGAAGGGCATAGCGGGGCGAGAAGCCTCGGGCAAGGTGCTGAACGTCCTCGCGCAAAACATCCCCTGGTTCTTGGGGGGCTCGGCCGATCTGGCGCCGTCGAACAAGACGAAAATGACGGGCGCCGGAGATCTCCAGGCGGATACTCCGGGCGGGAGGAACCTGCACTTCGGCATCCGCGAGCATTCGATGGGATCGATTGTGAATGGGATGTCGCTCTCGAAGCTCCGCCCCTTCGGCGCCACATTTTTTATCTTCAGTGACTACGCGCGGCCTGCCATTCGACTGTCAGCCATCATGGAACTGCCCACGATCTTCGTCTTCACTCATGATGCCATGGGCGACGGAGAAGACGGACCTACGCACCAGCCGGTCGAACACCTGGCGTCTCTGCGCGCCATCCCCGGCCTGGTGGTTCTGCGGCCGGCAGACGCCAACGAAGTCGTCGAGGCCTACCGCTACATCGTTCAATTGCGCCATGAACCTGCCGTGCTGGCGCTGTCGCGCCAGCCGTTGCCGACTCTCGACCGAACCAAGTATGCACCGGCGTCGGGTGTGGCGCACGGAGCGTACGTGCTGGCTGACACTGCTGGGGGCAATCCCGAAGTGATCCTGATCGCTTCGGGCAGTGAAGTCAGTCTTGCTGTCAATGCGCACGAGAAACTACTTGCAGAGGGCATTCGGTCGCGAGTGGTGTCGATGCCGTCCTGGGACATCTTCGAGCACCAGACGCAGGAGTACCGGGAGAGCGTGCTGCCACCGAGCGTGAAGGCGCGCATCGCCGTCGAGCAGGCGTCGACCTTCGGGTGGGCCCAGTACGTGGGCGACGCCGGCCGCGTCATCGGCATGAAGACCTTCGGGGCCTCGGCGCCGCTCAAGGAACTCCAGAGGAAATTCGGCTTCGAGCCCGAACGGGTAGTCTCAGTCGCGAAAGAGCTGCTGGGGAGGGTATGAGACATGGGGGTCGCCCTTGCTCGCGGCAGCGCCGTTCGCGAACGGGATCCTTCCGCTGTGGAGAACAGTCTTGATGGCACCGGCCGGAGTACGCCTCTGGGCGCCACGGTCGTTGCTGGTGGTGTCAATTTCAGCGTCTTCTCGCGCAACGCTTCCGCGGTGGAGTTGGTGCTCTTTGACCGGGAAGATGCTGCCCAACCCGCGCGGGTCATTCCGATCGACCCGGTGACCAACCGTGCCTACCATTATTGGCATGTATTCGTGCCAGGGTTGCAGCAGGGGCAGCTTTACGGGTATCGGGTGCAGGGGCCCTTCGACCCCAGCAGCGGGATGCGGTTTAATCCCGCCAAGGTTCTCCTCGACCCGTATGGTCGCGGCGTCGTTGTTCCCCAGAATTACAGCCGCGAGGCTGCGCGCCTGCAAGGCGACAACGCCACTGTGACGATGCTCTCGCTCGGTTTGCCCATGATTCTGATGGGCGACGAAGTGCGGCGCACCCAGCATGGTAACAACAACTCCTATTGCCAGGATGGATCGACACTAGTCTCGACTCCCCGCACGATATCGTCGAATGGGAGACCGCGTCACCGGTTCCGGGCTCCACCTACAGGGCTGGGCCCCGCTCCGTGGTCGTGCTTTTCGCTCGCCTGGCTGATGAGGCGAGTCCAACTTTGTAATCAGGGTCAACGCAGGGATAATGAATCGTCGGAGATGCTCTGTCCTTAGAGGTACCTGCTCCAGAAGTGCCCTACGCTGATGGCTTACTTGCGGGACGGCAGCAGAACACTTTCTGGTTGACTTCAGGAGGGTGAACACAGATGGAAAGTGCAATTGCAGATTCGGATCGCCGGTTCGAGATTCCGGGTACCGCCCAAATCGTGGAAGGAAACGGCGGACTGCCTAAAGTACGCGTGACCGCTCCCGATGCTGTGGGGGAGATGTACCTGCACGGCGCGCAAGTCACCTCCTGGAAGCCTACAGGAGCGGAGGAAGCGCTCTTTCACAGCTCGAAGTCCCGCTGGGAGGACGGCCACGCCATTCGTGGAGGAGTCCCCATTTGTTTCCCCTGGTTTGGTGACAAAGCGGACGATCCAAGGGCGCCGGCGCACGGTTTCGTGCGCACGAAGGCCTGGCAACTCGAGTCCATCGCGGAAGCGGCGGATACAATCACTGTCAGCATGTTCACCGAGAGCGACGAAGTTACGAAGAAATGGTGGCCCGCCGACTTTCGCTTAGTTCATCGTGCTACGTTCGGTCGAGAGCTGAGCCTCGAACTGGTGGTAACGAATACCGGTACAACACCGCTACGCTTTGAGGAAGCGCTACACGCGTACTACAGAGTGGGAAGTATCGAACCAGCGCGCGTGCGAGGTCTGGGAGGAGTTCATTATCTCGATAAGACAGATTCGAATCGAGAGAAGGCCCAACAGGGCGACATTGTGATCGTGTCAGAGACCGATCGCGTCTACTTGAACACTGAAGCAGAGGTCGAACTGGAAGATACTGTCTTCGGTCGTCGCATTGGCGTTGGCAAACAGAATTCACGGACGACCGTGGTGTGGAACCCGTGGATCGAGAAGGCACGGGCGCTATCAGACCTGGGCGATGACGAATGGAGACAGATGATTTGTATTGAATGCAGCAACGTCTCCGGTTTTGCCGTGAATCTCGAGCCCGGCCGGCAACACACGATGAACGCGACCGTGCGGGTACGCCCGATCGAGTAATCTGATAAAGAGAAAGCCGAAGCTAGATGAGCCTCAAGACGACGCCCGCATCACGTTGGTGAAAGAAGGCCACCCCACTTGGAGTGCCAGCCTGCATGCAATTGCCAATCGCTTGGCATCGGCACACCGGCGCCGACATGGAAGATGATCCCCGCAGTCGCGTAGTTCGGTTGCACTATTCGTCCTGGCTCCGCGATCCTAAGCCCCGTAGAATGTTCGCTTGTTACACCAGAAAGGCCCCGCCTTCGTCGATCCCTCGCGCCTGATTTTCGAACTCTATTCGGATGGAATAGTACATGCACTTTGGGAGTTCGCACGACAAAGGCTTGGAATTCACCTGGTGTTTGTAAACGCGGGAGGGACGTCATGACGAGTAACAAGAGCAATTCTCACTACAGCCTCGGGCCGGCCAGTTCTGCGCAGGCAGAAAGCTGTCTCGACCTGCACCGAATCCGGCCGGGATCGGAAGCGAACACTGATGCTTACTGGCCCGAAACCGTGCTTGATCCCACCCGGGAATCCCCCGAAGTCGAACAGTTCGAAAGCGACCTTCGCAGTCGCATTGTCGGGCAGGACCGGGCCATTCGGCAGTCGGTGCGGGTTTACCAGTCGTACCGAGTTGGTCTTTCACCACCGGGCCGCCCTCTGGCTAACCTGCTTCTACTGGGGCCGACAGGCTCTGGCAAAACGCGGTTAGTTGAGGCTACCGGCGAGGTGCTATTCGGGAAATCTCAGACCGTGCTCAAGATCGACTGTGCGGAGTTTCAGCACAGTCACGAGATTTCCAAACTGATTGGCTCGCCTCCTGGATACGTGGGTCATCGTGAGACCCATCCCTTGATTACCCAAGAAGTGCTCGATCGACACCACACCGAAACCTTGAAGCTCTCACTCGTTCTCTTTGACGAAATAGAGAAGGCATCGGATGCGCTGTGGCAATTGCTTCTGGGGATCTTGGACAAGGGAACTCTGACTCTGGGGGACAATCGGCGTGTGGACTTCTCTCACAGTCTGATCTTTCTGACCTCCAACCTGGGGTCGAGCGAAATCGGCAAATTATTAACCGGGGGACTCGGCTACGCACCATGCCCGCGGAGCCACAGTGAGAACCTCGAGGAGAAGATCTACCGGACGGCCGTAACAGCAGCGCGGCAGAAATTCTCCCCCGAGTTCATCAACCGAATGGACAAGGTGATTGTCTTCCGTTCCCTGCAGCGCGAACACCTCGAAAGAATATTGGATATTGAATTGAGTCAAGTGCAGGAGCGGATTATGGCGCCGGGAGTAAGCCAGCATTTCGTATTTCAGTGTTCATCGAGCGCACGGGATTTCCTGCTTGAGGAAGGGACAGATGCGAAATTTGGGGCGCGGCACCTCAAACGGTCCATTGAACGGCATCTGGTTTCCCCGCTTTCATGCCTACTGGCCACCAATCAGATTGAATTTGGCGACGTGGTCATAATCGACTTCGACCGAGTGACGTCGAAACTGAAATTCCGGAAAGAGATCCACGGCGCACTCGTCAGACCCGAATCCAAGCTCGCCCCCGAACCCGGCTGGCTCCCGGAGACAGGCGAGCAGCAGTGGGTCGAGTCACGCGTGCAGTGACATCGTTGCGCGGAGGTGCGATCTGGCAATCGGTTAGCAAGTGCCAGCCTGTTACCAATGTGACGGCGCCGAGAGCCTGGTCCCTCGATGACTCCCGCCTCCCTATCCAGGTTCGCGCTCAACGGTTTGGGAATCGTACGACCGCCTTGGGACTCCGGCAAGTCGATTGCCTAAATTCAAAACTGTGATGGAACAAAACAGCGAGCTCGATCTTGAAACAACTATAAGGAGAATCAAATCATGTCATTGAACAAACGGGTCGCGTATCTGGCTCTGGCCTTCACCCTGGCTGCAGCGCTTCATGGAGTTGCTGCCGATGAAACGGAGGCACGGCTCGAGCGCGCCGCGACAGTTCTCACTGAACTTACCGCTACGTCTCGCCAGGCAATCCAGCCGGCCCAGATCGCCAAGGCCGACTGCGTTGTCGTCATTCCGGGGTTCAAGAAGGGCGCCGCTTTGGTCGGCGTAGGTTTTGGCAAGGGATTCATCTCGTGCCGCAACGGTGACACCTGGTCAGCGCCCGGCGCCGTGACGCTTGAAAGCGCCAGTCTCGGCGCGCAGATCGGCGGCACGGAGATCGACATTGTGGTCTTATCGCTGGACAAACAACTGCGGCCCAAGTTGCTCTCGGATCGCTTCACAGTCGGCACGGATGCTTCGGCGGCCTGGGGAAATGGCAAGACCGCGTGCGCCGATCCGAATGCAAGGATCCTGTTTTTCGGCCTAACCAAAGGGGCATTTGCCGGCTTCGGACTCGCTGGGGCCACTCTAAAAGCAGACGATTCCGGGAATCGAGCGCTGTACGGAAAACCCATAACGAACCTCGATATCGTTGAGGGTCATGTCGATACTCCGGATGTCGCGCAGTCTCTCGTCGCGCGACTGAGCGAGGAGACAAGCCACTGAGAACGCATTGACTCACAATCGCCCATTTTCAGGTTGTTCGTGCACGAACAAAAAGGAGAACTGAATCATGTCTTTGAGTAAACCAGCAAATCGCATCGCGGTCGTCGGCACTGGGGTGATCGGTGCAAGCTGGGCAGCCTATTATTTGTCGCGCGGGCAACCGAATAATGTATTGGACCGACCGCGGAGATCCGCCGCGCGGCGATACCGTGAATCGCGCGCCGATGGACGCCACGAATGGTAGTCGGCCGGAGCCGCAAATCGTTTTTGACCACCTGATGGAAGGAATCGGTCTGGCGCTGGATCTTGACAATGGGCGCATGTTTGTGACCGACCTGGGCGGATCTGTCCACAGCGCCAATCTCGACGGATCGAATAAGAAACCCGTGATCTTTGCTCAAGGAAATCTGACTGGAATCGCATGCGCGGAGCAGCCTGCGGTTTTTTAGCAAGGAATCGATTGCCGTCGCCACTTGAAGCAATCGAGAGGAGATGACGATGAAAGAGACAATCGGGAACTTCGTGCTACGCCGGCTCCAAGAGGCGGGCATTGAACATATCTTTGGTGTTCCGGGCGACTACAATCTGGAATTGATGCAACAGCTCGAAGACCGGGGCAAACCCGCCTGGGTTGGCAACTGTAACGAACTGAATGCCTCTTACGCGGCTGACGGTTATGCGCGTATCAAGGGCCTTGCGGCGCTGATCGTCACCAATGGCGTCGGGGCGCTGAGCGCTATCAATGGCGTTGCCGGCGCATACAGTGAACACGTGCCGGTCGTCTGTATCTGCGGCTCCATTCCCACAAAGTCCATCCAGCGCGGCGACCTGATGCACCACACGCTCGCGGACCGCGAAAAGGGCAATTTCTATCGCGCATTCGCGGAGGTCACAGGTGCACAAACCGTGCTCTCCCCGGAAAACGCCGCCAGCGAAGTTGACCGTTTGATCCTGACGTCATGGCGACGAAAGCTTCCCGTGTATATGGAGTTGCCCTCCGATATCGCCTACCTTGTTATCGATGCACCGGAGGAGCCGCTGAAGCTCGCGATGCGGCCAAGCGACAAGGAGCGCCTCCAGGCTTGCGCGCAAGCCATCCTGAAACGTCTAAGGGCGGCGCGATCACCGGCATTTCTACTCGATCTCGACGCCGATCGTTTCGGAGTAGGAAGGCAAATCACCGAACTGGCGGAGCGGTGGCAGATGAGGGTGGCTACGATCAATACTTGCAAGGGGCTTTTTCGCGAAACATCGCCGCTTTACGCTGGCAT
>Ga0116110_1000970_pt1 | contig 15988 bp, 10 predicted proteins | sample June2015DPH_8_50_FD_89719 | JGI IMG/M metagenome (GOLD analysis project Ga0116110, IMG submission 89719) | Peatland microbial communities from SPRUCE experiment site at the Marcell Experimental Forest, Minnesota, USA - June2015DPH_8_40 | ecosystem: Environmental > Terrestrial > Soil > Wetlands >...
CTCCTGCGGGTTCTGACGTTGTTGCCATGGCGGTCTTTTTGGCGCTGCTTACTCTTCGCGGACAGGAGTGTCCGCGCTACACGGGCTCTTACTGCGTTGCTTTTACTTCGTTCCAGATCTCGTTGTACTTGGCTCGGCGGGGAACATTTTGCCAGAAATAAAGGCGCTTCTGGTAATTGTCTACATCGTCGAGGTGCAGGTTTTTCACTTCATCCGGCGTCATGTACTGGGCGGCGTGCGGATTCGCGGGCGTGTATCCGGTCACGTCGGTGACTTTTTTCTGGGTCTGCGACTGGATCATGAACTCCAGAAATTTGTAGGCCAGATCTTTGTTTTCGCTGCCGGCGGTGACCATGAGATGATCGATCCATCCCGTAGTGTTTTCCTTGGGAATGGTTTCGCCCACGGGGAAATTGCTTTTACGCAACTGATTGGTCATGAGCGGCCAGCCCATGGCGATCACAACTTCGTGGTTCTGGAAAAGGTTAGTCAGTTCGCCGCCGGTCGACCAGATCTTGCGAATGTTGGGCTTCAACTCCACCAGTTTTTTCCTGACGGCGTCGAGTTCCTCATCGCTCATGTTATAGAGATGACCGGGATCAGGCTTGTCGTAGCCGAGCACCTGGGCCGCCATGTAGACGGTAGAGAGATCGTCCCACACGGAAACTTTTCCTTTCAGCTTCGGATCCCACATGACGTTCCAGCTTTCGGGAGGATTGGGGAACGCGGTGGTGTCGTAAATCATAGGGTCGGGCCCCCACATGAAAGGCACGCCATAAACATCGCCCTTCACCCGAACCAGCGACAGCGAAGTAAGTTGCGGCGAAAGCTGGCCGTAGCTGGGCAGTTTGCCGAGATCGAGTGGCGCTGCGAGACCGGAAGTTGCAATCATCGTGGCCACGTCGCTCGAGGGAGAGATCACGTCGTAGTTACCCGAACTGCCACCGCGCAGTTTGGCGACCAGTTCGTCGCTCGATCCCATATAGGATGCCGACACTTTGCAGTGATTTTCTTCCTCGAAGGCCTTGACGTAAGAAGGATCGGCGTAACCTTCCCAGACCAGCAGGTTCAGCGTGGGAGTTTTTTTGGCGCACGATCCGCAGAATACGAGCAATAGGACGGCGAACGACGCGACTGTTATTCTGCGCAACATTATTTATCCTCCGTCGTTGATTGCGAACGCGATCGCGACCTCAGCGGCTAAAGCCGTCGATGAAAATAAGCGAGTTACCGCAGCGGTAAACCGCTGCGCCACCCAAAACCAAGTGCAACACCGAGTTCTTCCGCATCCTGCTAGAAAGTGGGCGGAGTGTTGACCCACAACAGCCAGGTCTCGCTGCGGCCGGGATTTTCCCAGTGATGCGGTGTGGTGCTCTCAAAGCAAAAGCTGTCGCCGCGCTTCAGATGGTACTCGTCGCTGGCCAGAGCGATCTTCAGCTCTCCGCGCAGCACAAAAAGGAATTCTTCGCCTTCGTGAGCGTAGGACTCGCCACTGCCAGCTTGGGGTGCAATGCGGAACAGGTGTGGCTCCAACACTTTATTACCCCAGGCGAGCAATTCCATGCGCACGCCAGAACCGGCCTCCAGCACCTTGCGCTTGTCCGGGCGCACCAATCGCGGATTCGAATCGGTGGCATCGAAAAAATCGAGAATGTTGGTGCGGTAGTAGCGTGCCAGTCGGCGCATTGTGCCGACGGAGGCGCTCATCTGCGAGCGTTCGAGAGCGCTTAAGAAGCCAATCGAAATTCCCGCTGCCGAGGCGACTTCGGCGAGGCTGCGGCCGCGCCGAGTCCGCAACTGGCGCAAGCGAGCGCCTATGGTTTTTCCTGCCGCGCCGCTGCGGCTGGCCGGTGGAGTACCACCTTCGCGCTGCAGCAGATGCACGATGGCCGCCGCGTTCAGTCCGCGGACCTTGCGCAGGTAACGCGCTTTTTTCAGCACGCGCACGTCGTCGTTGGTGTAAAGACGGTACCGGCTTTTGGTACGTGTGGGGTGCGTCAGCCCAACCGTTTCCCATCCGCGGATCGCCGACGGAGAGATCCCGACTAAGCGGGCCACGTCACCGATTTTGAGATAAACCTGCGCGTCGATCGACATAAGTTTGAAATGTGCCTGCTGGTCGCGCCGCGGGACATGCTTTTCCGCTTGACAGAAAGCGGCAGAGTCTCTAACCTTGCGCGATTATAGCAAGGTTAGTGTTTTGCGCAAGCTCGTTCGGATCTAACAAATTGCCCCCGAGAATTGGAGGATCTGTCCCATGCTGCCCTCGAAGCCGTTTCGAATGTCTTGCTGGATTGCCGTTTTCACCTGCCTGATCTGCGGCGTGCTCACGTTTGCCCAAGGCACGGGTGGACGCATCCTCGGCCGCGTCTCCGATCCCAGCGGCGCCGTGCTGGCGGGAGTGAGCGTCACACTTACGAACGACGCCACCGGCGTGAGCAGCCAGGCCACCACAAACAGTAACGGCGACTACGGCTTCCCCCAGGTTCCGGTTGCTACCTATCGCATGGAATTCGACCTCACGGGCTTCAAGAAGAGCGTGCAGCGCGGCGTGAACGTCGATCTCAACCAGATCGTGACGGTTAACTCGGTGTTGCAGATCGGCGCAACGAAAGAGACGGTCGAAGTGACCTCAGAAGCGCCGCTCGTCGATACCACCAGCACGCAGTTGGGCGCGGTCATGGACGCGCGGCAGGTCTCGAACCTGCCACTCGACACTCGCGACACCTACCAACTTCTGCAACTGCAGCCGGGAGTGATGTCCACCGTCGGTTCCAGCAATACGCTCATTTACGGGAGCGACAATGCAGGTGCGGTGTCGGTGAATGGTGGCCGCGGACGCTCCAACAATTTCAGCGTCAATGGCGGGGACGCCAACGACCTGTTCGCCAACCTTCCGACGGTGCAACCTTCGCCCGACAGCATTGAGGAGTTCCGCGTTCTCACCAATACTTTCGACGCGGAATACGGGCGCAACTCGGGTTCCGTCGTCAACGTTGTGACCAAGTCAGGGACCAACGACCTGCATGGCAGTGTCTACGAGTTCTTCCGCAATAAAGTGCTCAACGCCAATAATTACTGCCTTACTGCGGCAGACGAACTTCCTTGCGACAAGCCCCAGTTCAATCAGAACCAGTTTGGTGGCACTTTTGGAGGACCGATTAAGAAGGATCGAACGTTTTTCTTTGCCTCCTACGAAGGCCGCCGCATCCGTCAAGGCATCCAATCGCCGGCTGTCACCGTGCCCTCGGCTCAGGAGCGGCCGAGCGCAACCCAACCTTATGCGAATTTCAGTGACATTGGCGGATTCGACACTCAGAATCCAGGCACCGCGGTATTGAACAACCCGCAGCTTCTCGATAACCGCCCAGGATGCGATCAGGCTGTCGGTTATCCTTCAGGAATCCCGGCTGGCACTCTTTACACATCTATTTTCCAGAACAGTCAGATCCCACTGGCTTGCATGGACCCCACTGCAGTTGATCTGCTGCAGTTTGTTCCCACTCCACCAAACGGTTTTCTGATCAGCACGGTCCCGACCGAGGCCGTACGTGGCGACCAGGTCACGGCCAAAGTCGATCATCGGCTGAATGACAAGCAGAACCTGAGCATCTATTACTATTTCAACGACGATCGCACGCACAATCCTTTCGCCAACTTCGAACTGGCTGGCGCGGATCTCCCCGGCTTTGGTGACATTGTGGCGGAACGCTTCCAGCAGTGGAACATTACTCACACCTGGACCATCAGCACGAGCACGGTGAATGAATTCCGTTTCAATTACAATCGCGAGGGCCAACAGACATTCCAGCATCCGGCAAATACCGAACTGGTGCAGAAATCCTGTCCCCCGCCTCCTTCCTGGCTTACCGCCCCCGTGCCCTGTTTTTATGGTGACGGTTCCACTGATCCGAGTGGAAGTCTCTATGGAATTCATCCGTATCTTGGCGCCAGCCGCGAGGGACTCCCCTACATCGCTATTTCGGGAGGATTTTCCGTCGGCAACGATTGGGAAGGAGAGCTTCCGCAGACGGGGAATTCGTTCCAGTGGGCCGACAGTTTAACCAAGATTTCGGGCAATCATACGATGAAGTTTGGCGTGGATATTCGCCGGCAGCAGTTTAACCAATTTTATTATTACAACGTGAACGGAGAGTTTAACTATTACGGGGGAGGGCCGAACGACACTGGTTCCGCTAATCTGTTTCCCAATTACTTGTTGGGCCTTGCCGATACATACGGGCAAGGTTCGGCTCAAAACGAAGAGGTGCGCAACACCGGACTCTACTTGTTCGCGCAAGACAGCTGGAAGATAAGGCCAAATCTTACTTTGAATTATGGGCTGAGATGGGAGTTGAACACCCCCTTGGCGGATCGGTCCCAGCACGTCGAGACTTTTCGTCCCGGTCAGTCGTCCACGATCTACCCATGTGGGGGTCCTAATACCGATTGCACGTCGCAAGACGCCATTGGATTGGTCGTTCCGGGCGACCCCGGCGTTCCTCCGGGCATGACCACAACGTATTACAAGGCGTTTGCTCCCCGCATCGGCATTGCCTGGAGTCCAGGGAGCTCTGGCAAGACCAGTATTCGCGCTGGTTGGGGACTTTTCTATAACCCTATCGAGCAGCTTGTGCTGGCACAATTCGGCGCTGAACCTCCGTTTGGTGGCAGCACGACAGTCTCCGAGACGCAATTTAACCTGCCTTTTGCCGGTCAGGACTACAATCCCGTCACACAACTCGGCACCACCTATCTGAATCCGTTTCACGGTGTCATCAGCCCCGCCCGTGGGACCATGCAGAATTGGGCACAATTCGAGCCGATCGATCTGTACGGCGATTTTCAGCCGCATCTGCGGTCGCAGTATTCCGCGCAGTACAACCTGACTGTCCAGCGGGAGTTAACCAAAGACACGAAACTGGAAATCGGCTATGTGGGATCGCAAGGGCATCGCTTGCTGGCAACGCATGACATCAACTACTCGAACCCGCAGACCTGCCTCGATCTCGACAGTATTCTCGGCGCTGGAACCTGTGGACAGTTCACCGAGGACGCTCAATTCTTCATCCCCCCGGGAACGGTTCTGCCCGTACCCTTGCACTTGCCGTACGCGCAAAACAAGACTGTGATCCCCGCTGGCACAATCGTTGGGCCGAACGGCATCACGCTGACTGGTTTGCGTCCATACTCGTCGCCCCAGTGCGATCCAATGACCGGTGTTGGCTGCCCAGTCAATCCCGTGTTTACCGGCATCTTTGCGGAGGACACAATTGCCAGCTCAGCCTATAACTCATTACAAGTTTCGTTAGACAAACGCTTTGCCCATGGGCTCCAATTCACTGCGGCATATACGTGGAGCAAGTCCATTGACGAGGCCTCCAGTTTCGAGGGGATATTGAATCCACTTCCAAACGCCGATAATTATGCGTTGTCGCTCTTCGACGCGCGGAACCGGTTCGTGATTAGTTATTTCTGGGATATACCCGTAAGAAAATACAGCGGCTTAGCCGGGAAACTGCTCGATGACTGGGCATTATCGGGTATTACGACTTACCAGACCGGATTTCCAATCCGCATCACGTCCTCTTCCGACAATGAGCTGATGAACAGTGATGATTTTGAACTCCCCGGGGAGCCCAATCAGATCGCGCCCTTTTCTTGGCAGAGGCCGCAGTCCAACGGCAACTATTATTTCAACAACCCCGCCAGTCAGACCTCTATTTTCACCGAGAACGGCATATTCGGTTACGTAGGCAATGCCCCGCGCACCATCTGCTGCGGGCCGGGAATCAGCGAAACAGACTTTGTACTCATGAAGAACATTGCGGTCAATGAAAGGACTCACTTCGAATTTCGAGGAGAGATATTCAATATCTTCAATCACACGCAGTTCTACAATCCGGACGGCAACAGCACTGACGGTACTCAGTTTGGCCAGGTCACGCAAGTCAAAGACCCGCGTCTAGTACAATTTGCATTGAAGTTCTATTTCTAGCTCCATCCCCGGGCGGTTCCGACTGCCCGAGTCTAATCTAATGGCCCTACCGGCCTGAGTGTTATTGGAGATCACGATGTACCCCGCATTGCAGAACGAGCTCGACACGTTCGAGCGACGCACTCCGAAGTCCGCGGAAGCGCATAAGAAGAATCTGAAGCGTCTGCCCTTGGGCGTGGCCAGCAATTATCGCGCTTATGAGCCGTATCCAATCTTTGTTTCTGAAGCTTCGGGGAGCAAGTTCCGCGATCTCGACGGCAACGAATACCTCGACCACAATCTATGTTTCGGCGCGCTCATGGCGGGCCACGGGCATCCCGCCGTGATCAAGGCGGTGGAAGGGCGTCTGCACAAGGGCACTCTTTACGGAATGCCGCACAACATGGAGTGGGAGCTGGCAGAAGAGATCTGCACTCGTTTTCCGATGGAGATGTGCCGCTTCGGCAACAGCGGCACGGAGGCCACCATGCATGCCATTCGTCTCGCCCGCGCCGCCACGGGACGCGACAAAATCATCAAGTTCGAAGGCGGGTACCACGGCCTGCACGATGCGGCGCTGGTCAGCGTGAAGCCGCACCCGCCCGCCGACGATCTCGGCGATATCAAGAATCCGAAACCTGTGTCGGGCGGCGCGGGCGTGCCCAAAGCGAGCCTTGCCAACGTACCGGTCGCGACCTTCAACGATCTGGAGACGGTGGAGCGGCGCTTCCGGGAGAATCCGAATGAGATCGCGGCGGTCATTCTCGAGCCGATCATGATGAATGTTGGCCTCTGCATGCCGCAGAAAGGCTTTCTAGAAGGGCTGCGGGCGCTCTGCGACAAGCATGGTGCGCTGTTGATCTTCGACGAAGTCAAGACGGGCGCGAAGCTCTGCTGGGGCGGCGCTTCGGAATACTTTGGCGTGGTCCCGGATATGATCTGCCTGGCCAAGTCAATCGGTGGCGGATTTCCCTTGGCGGCTTTCGGGACGCACAAGCGGGTCATGAATTTAATCTCGGACCACAAAGTCTTTCACGGTGGGACTTATAACACGAATCCGATTTCGATGGCTGCGGGCTTGGCAACTTTCCGCGAAGTACTTACCCGGGCTAACTACTCGCAAATCGAGAAGCTCAGTAACAAGCTGGTGGAAGGATATAAGAGGACTATCGCAAAAGTTGGCTTGCAGGGTTACGTCGCGAGCGCCGGGGCGAATGGCGCGCTGATGTTGTATCCGAAAGAAATCCGCAACTACCGCGATTGGCTGGCGATTGATGTCGAGCTGTGGCGACACTACTGGTTCGGCATGGTGAATCGTGGCGTCATGGCGCAGCCTTATTGGTGGGACGAGCAGTGGACGATTTCGGTGCAGCACACCGAGGCCGATATCGACAAGCACCTGACGGCATTCGCCGATATAGCCGAGTCGCTGGCAACGGCGCAGCACGAGCGCTTAGGAGCCGTAGCAACACACTAAGTTAGATCGGGTCACGTCACCATCCGATCACGCGATTCTTCAATGTCCAACAGCGATCCCAATCAGGCGCACTTGAAGCGCGTCCTCGGACGCCGTGACCTGGTGTTGCTGTTTGTTGTAGCGGTATTCAATCTCAATGTCGTCCCTTCGATCGCGGCTAACGGGGGCGTGACGATCTGGCTTTGGATCATCTCACTGCTTCTCTTCTTCTGGCCGCAGGGGATCGCGGTGATTGAACTTGCTCATCGTTATCCTGGCGAAGGCGGCGTGTATTTGTGGGCGAAAGAAGTGTTCGGCGACTTTCACGGATTTCTCTCCGGCTGGTGTTACTGGACGAATAACATGCTGTATGTGCCTACAGTGATGTTGTATTTCGTGGGCGTCTCGGTTTTTGTCCTCGGCCCAAGCCACGCGGCGCTCGCCGATAACAAGTCTTTCGCGCTGATTACATCGCTCGTGCTGCTTGCATTACTCACCATCCTCAATATTGTCGGCCTTGGCGTCGGTAAGTGGATCAATAACCTCGGCGCCATCGGGACTTTCATCGCGGCCGCTGTTCTCATTGGTCTTGGTGCGGTGATTTGGTTGCGCTTCGGTACCACTATCACCGCCGCCGACTTCCATGTCCCCGACAACCCGCGCTTCGTCCTCAATTCCTTCGGCGTTATCTGTTTCGGGCTGGTCGGCCTCGAACTCGCCTCCGTCATGGGAGACGAAATTCAGGATCCCCGCCGCACTCTTCCCGGCGCTGTCGCCTGGGGCGGTGTGCTCTCCGGCGCCCTATATCTCGGCGCCACGCTCACTCTGCTAATCGCTGTCGGGAAGAACGTTAACGTGCTTCAGGGGATCGTTCAGGCCGTCAGCCATATGGCGGGTCGCGTCGGAGTCGTCTGGATTATTGTGCCATTCGCCCTGATGCTCAGCTTCTCCATCGCCGGCATCGGTTCCGCCTGGATGGGCGGTTCTGCCCGCATTCCCTTTGTCGCCGGCCTCGATTCTTATATGCCCTCGTGGCTCGGCAAGATTCACCCGCGCTATGCTACGCCCTACGCTGCACTCATCGTCCAGGCCATTGTGTCCGCTTTTCTCGTCATCATGAATTTTTTCGGCGCCGGCGTGCAGGAGACTTTTCAAAAGCTTCTATCGCTGGCCGTCGTGCTGCAACTCGTCCCGTTCGTCTACATGTTTGGCGCGCTGGTCAGATTTGCGATCAGAGAGTCGGTGCCGCGCGGCCAGTACAGCAGAACCACGATGTTCTTTGCGGGCGTCAGCGGCCTGCTCACCACGGTCCTCGGCATCGCGCTCGCGTTTTTTCCGGCCCAGCAAATCACGTCGTTCTGGTCCTACGAATTGTGGATGTTCGGCGGTACGCTGTTTTTCATTGGTCTGGCAGTATTTTTCTTTTTCGTATACGGACGGTGGAAGGAGCCGCAACTGGAATCGGCAAGACTTAGGTAGGGACGGACGCCCTCGTCCTCCCAGTCGAGCACGGTTCGACAAAGATTCGAGACGCGGAGGAAGCTGCCGAGCTTCGCTCGGCTTGGACGGGCGAGGGCGTTCGTCATTACACAAGTGGATTCTTGGAGGATCTATGCCTGGTGGAGTTACGACGGACGTGAGGACTTACTCAATGCTAATCAACGGGGAGTGGGTTGCGAGTAAGTCGGCCAAGACCTTCGCCGTGTATGATCCTTCAACTGAAGAAGTGATGGCACAGGTTCCCGACGCGAATGCCGACGACGTGGACCGCGCCGTCGCGGCTGCTAAGGCGGCATTTGAAGAAGGTCCATGGGCGACCACTACGGCCCAGGAGCGTGGACGTGTTCTCTTCCGCCTGGCCGAAAAAGTGCGCCAGAACCTGCCTATGCTCGCCGAGCTTGAATGCCGTAACTCGGGCAAGCCGATCGTTGAGGCCGAGTTCGACATCACCGATGTGGCTACGTGCTTCGAATACTACGGTGGCCTGGCGACGAAGGTCGTGGGTTACGTAAATCCCGTCCCCGACAACGCGATGAGCCTCTCGCTGAAAGAGCCGATGGGCGTCGCCGGGCAGATCATCCCATGGAATTATCCGTTGATGATGGCCGCGTGGAAACTGGCTCCGGCGCTGGCTGCGGGCTGCACTTGCGTGCTCAAGCCCGCCGAGCAGACGCCGCTCACCGCGCTAGAACTCGCGAAGTGGTTTGAAGAAGTTGGCCTGCCAAAGGGCGTGGTGAACGTGATCACCGGTTTTGGCGAAAGCTGTGGCTCGCCGCTGGTCAAGCATCCGGACGTGAACAAAATTGCTTTTACGGGATCGGCCGCTGTCGGCAAGATTATCGTGAAAGAGGCCGCCGACACCGTGAAGCGCGTGACGCTTGAACTGGGAGGCAAGTCGCCTAATATCTTTTTTGCCGATGCCGACTTCGAAGCCGCCATTGATGGAGCGCTGTTCGGCGTCTTCATCAATCAGGGAGAAGTCTGCTCGGCCGGCAGCCGCATCCTGGTGCAGAAATCGATTTACAACAAGTTCGTTGAAGCCATGGCCGAAAAAGCCAAGAAGATCAAGATTGGTCCGCCGCTCGAGCGCGAGACAAAGATGGGAGCCTTGGTGTCGAAGGAGCAATACAACCGCGTCTGTTCATATCTCGAGATCGGCAAGAAAGAAGCCAAAGTCGCCGCTGGCGGCGGGCGCGCCGACAAGTTTGCCAAGGGTTACTATGTGCAGCCGACTATCTTCTACGACGTCGATAACAACGCCCGTATCGCTCGGGAAGAAATCTTCGGTCCGGTTGCGGCCGTGATTCCGTTTGACGATGAGGAAGATGCGCTGAAGATCGCGAACGACACGCCCTACGGGCTGGCCGCCGCGGTTTGGACGCGCGACATCTTCAAAGCCATGCGCGCGGTGAAGACGCTGCGGACAGGTATCGTATGGGTGAACCATATGCAGCCGACTTATGTAGAAGCACCGTGGGGCGGTTACAAACAGTCGGGCTTCGGCCGCGAGCTTGGACCTTGGGGCATCGAAGAATATCTCGAAACCAAGCAGGTGTATATCAATCTTAACGAAGCCCCGATTGGTTGGTATTGAAACACTGTGGTCAGTGGGTAGTGGTCGGTGGCAGTAGAAACGCCTTAGAGATGCTGCACTAACTGACAACTGAGAACTGAGAACTAAGTTATGTCCACCATTCAACTGCGTACACCCATTCCCGGACCTCGGTCGCAAGCACTGATGAAGCGGCGGAACGCTGCCGTTGTGCAGGCAGCCTCTCATGCCACGCCAGTTTTCGTCGGCAAGGCAGAAGGAGCGGTCATCGAAGATGTTGATGGCAACCGCATGATTGATTTCGCCGGTGGCATCGGCTGCGTCAACACCGGACATCGTGCACCCGCTGTGGTCGAAGCCGTGCGCCGCCAACTCGATCGCTTCTTGCACACCAGCTTCAACGTGCTGCCCTATGAAAGTTACATTGCGGTCTGCGAGAGGCTGAACGCGCTGGCGCCGGGCAAGGGACCTAAGAAAACTATTCTCATAAATACGGGCGCCGAAGCTGTGGAGAATGCCATCAAGATCGCCCGCTGTTACACGAAGCGGCCCGCGATCATCAGCTTTGAAGACGCATTCCATGGCCGCACTTATATGGCGATGGCGGCGACCAGTAAGACGCATCCCTACAAAGCGGGATTCGAGCCGTTTCCGAGCGATGTGTACCGCATTCCGTATGCGTATTGTTACCGGTGTTCTTACTCGATGAAGTATCCCTCGTGTGATGTTTACTGCGCGCGGCACATCGAGGATACGTTTAAGCGAGTGGTGGCGGCTGAATCTGTGGCGGCGGTGATCGTCGAGCCGATTCTGGGTGAAGGCGGATTCGTTACGCCGCCGGCCGAGTTTTATCCAACACTCGGCGCGATCTGCCGCAAACACGGCATTCTGCTGATCGCCGACGAAGTGCAGACTGGATTCGCGCGCACCGGCGCGATGTTCGCCTGCGAGCGACTGGGACTCGAACCGGATCTGGTCACGATGGCCAAGTCGCTGACAGGCGGCCTGCCCATGGGCGCAGTTACGGGACGTGCCGAAATCATGGATGCGCCCGGCGCCGGCCAGCTTGGCGGCACATTTGGAGGCAATCCTGCGGCCTGCGAAGCGGCGCTGGCCGTGCTCGATATCATCGAGAAAGAAAACCTCTTCGCGCGCGCCAAGGTGTTGGGCGAGCGTTTCCGCAAGCGTGCCCTGAAGTGGCAGGAGCAGTGGGAACTGGTCGGCGATGTTCGCGGACTTGGCGCCATGCAGGCGCTCGAACTGGTGCGCTCAAAAACAATGCGCCAGCCCGCGGACGACGAGACCAAACAAGTGTCACAATACTGTTACGAGCATGGCCTGGTTACGATCACTGCCGGATCGTACGGCAACGTGATTCGACTACTCATGCCGTTGGTCATTACCGACGCGCAGATGGATGAAGGACTGGACGTGCTCGAAGCGGCGTTGGCTCACGTGGCCGAAAAGAAAGGTGCATTGACCGCGCAGCTCACGTAGGAACATCCGGCCTTGTTCCCACACATTTTTGACTTGTTATAAGTGGGTCCGGACAATCTTATGACTACTGTAAGTACGATTCCTGCCATGACCGGCCAAGAGATGGTCGATCTCACCAAGAAACACACCTTGTATGAGTGGTCGGCGCAGTCCAAGGTCGAACCCATTCCGGTGGCGCGGGCGAAGGGGATTTATTTCTGGACGCCGGAAGGGAAGCGCTTTATCGATTTCAACAGCCAGTTGATGTCGGTGAACATCGGACATGGCGACGAGCGCGTTATCCAGGCCATTACCGAGCAGGCATCCGTGTTGCCCTATGCTAATCCGTTCATGGCGACCGAGCCTCGGGCGCGGCTGGGGGCGAAGCTGGCGGAGATCACGCCGGGCGACATTGACACGTTTTTCTTTACGAATGGCGGTGCGGAAGCCAACGAGAACGCCGTCAAGATTGCGCGCTTTTTTACCGGGCGCCATAAGATCATCGCGCGTTATCGCTCGTATCACGGTGCGACGGCGGGCGCCATCAGCCTTACGGGCGATCCTCGCCGACGGGCCGTTGAGCCGGGGATTCCGGGCGTAGTGCGCGTGCTCGATCCATATCACGGCATTGAGCGCGGATGGGAGTCGGCGGAGACTTCGCTGGCCATGATCGAAGAAACCATACAACTGGAGGGCCCGCACACGATTGCTGCGTTCATTCTGGAACCAGTGACCGGGACGAACGGCATTCTTGTGCCTCCGGATGGATATCTGGAAGGCGTGCGGAAACTGTGCGACAAGTATGGGATTCTGATGATCGCCGACGAAGTGATGTCGGGCTTCGGCCGCACGGGTAAGTGGTTTGCGGTCGATCATTGGAAGGTTATTCCCGACTTGCTGTGCATGGCGAAAGGACTTACTTCGAGTTATCTTCCTCTTGGCGCGGTCGGCATGCGGCAACCTATCGCCAGGCACTTCGACGACAAAGTCTTTTATGGAGGACTTACTTACAATAGTCATCCCATGGGATGCGCGACCGCATTGGCGACTATTAGCGTTTACGAGGAAGACCACCTGATCGAGAATTCCCGCAAGATGGGCGCGATCATGAAGACGCTGGGTGCGGATTTACAGGCGAAACACCGGTCGGTGGGCGCAGTACGTTCGATCGGGCTGTTCGGCATCGTCGAGCTGATCCGGGATCGTAAGACACGGCAACCCATGGCGCCGTTCAATGGCACGTCCGATGAAATGATTGCGCTCGGCAAGTTCTTCAGAGAGAACGGGCTCTATACCTTCGTTCGCTGGAATGCTTTCTTCACTAATCCTCCGTTGTGCATCAACGAGCCGCAACTGCGCGAGGCATTTGCGATCATCGACAAGGGGCTGGAGATTACGGACCGTGCGGTGAAGGACTAGTTTTCGGTTGCCTGGTGAAAGTGAGTTGCAGCGGCTAAAGCCGGGAAAAATTGTCGGCGACTTGTGGTATGCCTGAAGGCATACCCTGATACGAGATGGAAGTCGCTAGCGCCAGCTGCGCTGTTGACCGTCGGAGGGGGAAACTACCAGGGGTTCGTGGTGCGCTTTGGCGGCATGGTCGTTGATGGCGGTTGCGGCCTGGGTTCGGACGTTGCCGATTTTGGCGTCGAAATCCAGCGTGCTAACGGCATGGGTGCAGTGCGCGCAGTTAAACTTCATGCCGCCCTTGATGCGCTCGATTCGGTATGCCTTCACTAACTAGATTGTACCCTTCCGTTTGCAGAAGCGGATGCACAATGGTCGGGCAGCGAAAGTAACGTGATGGCGACCTCGATCTGGTTTGGTCCCAGGCAGCTGCCGAGCTGCGCTCGGCTTGGACCCTTCGACTTCCCCCTCGGCTTCGCTCGGGGGCAGAAGAGATAGACCATGACAAGCGGACCGCCACTGCGGTCCGCGGGGCCTAAGTTGATAGCCCTTTTCTGCGGACATCACACTTCCGAGCGCGCTTGCTGCACCATCTCGACCAGAACCTTTCTGGTTTCTGCCGGGTTGCTGACTTCTCGCAAGAATGCAATGCGAGCGCCCCGCATACCGTCTGGCATTTTCAAGCGCACCTGAAAACCGAGGCGGTCGACTGCGGTCATCGTTGCTTCCTGCGCCTCAATGCCTGCAAATTTTCGGGCAAGTAGGACGAGGGCATCCTTGTGGTCGGCGTTCATGTGCTGAATGATTTCGGCCACTGAGTCAGCAAGAGGGTCGGGTTGGCTACGGACATACTCAGAGGCAGATACCCAGCCCATCACCCCGAAGCCGCCTACGTAATAAATGTCCACCACATCCATGCGGTAAAAAGAAAAGTCTTCAAAGTCCACCCAATACTTGCTGTTGGCGTAGCGTGCTAAGTAAAGCTTGCGAGCCTCGGCCACCTCCGACTGCGGTATCGGCAGAACATTTCCTACCAGCGTAACTCTGGATGCTCCGAGCGGATCACCGCCAGCGTCGGCGTCATTCTGGGTCACGAGCAAGCTGGCGCGGGGGTCCGCCTGCAGGTTCTGCGTATGCATAGCCATCGTGCTGATCAGGAAGATGGGACGACCCTGTTCGTCCAACCCGTAGGGCATAACTGATCCGAACGGAAACCCCGGCTGCTTGCGTGAAAGGGTCGAGAGGCTTCCGATGCGGGCCACGTACACCAGGGTTCGTGCTCGCTCGGCGAACGAAGGCTCGGGGACCGCGGGCTGGTCACTCGGCACGCCGGTGCCCGCGTGTTTTCTGGTGGAAGAGGACGACATCGCTGTTCCCTCCTGACAGTCTAACGGAAACCAGTGTTGGTCAAAAAGGGGTGGCGCCGCGGAAGTCGCGAATAATTGAAAAAAAACCTATTCTTCACAGGTCAAGAATACAATCTTGACTCTGTGGAGGTGTGCGCGATGACTGATAGGCCAAACCGTAACCCGGACAGCCATAGTCCTCGGTACTGGCGCAGGCATCCCGAGCAGGCAAAACGCTTGCCGGAAACTCCTGACGATAGAGCGGCCGAATTGGCCGAGAGGAAATCGCATCCATGGTCGGCGTACTTGCTCCGAACTCTCGGAGCGGCGGAACTGTGGACGGGGTTGGCGTTATCGACGCTTTCCGGATGCCTGTGGTTTCTGAGCTGCACGCCTTTCGATCTTTCCGCCTTGTCCTGGGTCGCCATGGTGCCGGCGCTGATTGCCGTGGATCGTGCCTCCACGCGGCTCCGGGCCTCATTGTTTTGCTGGTGGGCGGGGACGGTGATGGTGGGGGGCGGCTTCTACTGGATCATCGAACTGCTGCGACGCTTCGCGAACCTGTCGCTGCCGGTGGCGGTGCTATTGTATGTGCTGTTTTGTGCTTACCAGGGAAGCGTATTCCTTTTGTTCGGTTGGTTGGTGCGTACGATTCGCCGCCGCACCTCTTACTCCATGACGCTGCTGGCGCCCGTCACCATGGTGACGAGCGAACTGCTTGTTCCGTTGTTGTTTCCCTCGCATCTGGCAATCATGCAGGCGTGGCACCCGCTGGTCATTCAAATTGCAGACCTGACTGGCCCCATGGGCGTGACCGCATTGCTGCTGATGGTGAACGGAGCGGTCTATGATCTGCTTACGAACGATCTGCTTACGAACGATCTCCTAACGCGGCGGCGGAAGGGGTTGGCTCTGGCGATCGCAGCTGCCGTCATTCTCTTGGCGGCGCTGCTGTACGGAAAATTTCGGATGCAGCATTTCGATTCACTCTCGGCGGGCGCCCCGCAGCTCAAGATCGGTTTGGTTCAGCCGAACGTGGCTTACAACGAGAAAGGCCTGGAGCATCCGGAACAAGCGGGTTCACAGCTTACAGCTATACAGGAACAATCCCGGGAACTGGAACAAGGTGGAGCACAGTTGATCGTGTGGAGCGAGACTAGCTATCCCTATCCACTGCCGCGCGATTTTCAGGAGGATTTTCCGGAGTCGAGCAACCAGCGAATCCGCCGTGGCTTTACTACTCCCACTGTGGTTGGAGCTCTGACTTTTTCTCCCGC
>Ga0116110_1000979_pt1 | contig 15902 bp, 11 predicted proteins | sample June2015DPH_8_50_FD_89719 | JGI IMG/M metagenome (GOLD analysis project Ga0116110, IMG submission 89719) | Peatland microbial communities from SPRUCE experiment site at the Marcell Experimental Forest, Minnesota, USA - June2015DPH_8_40 | ecosystem: Environmental > Terrestrial > Soil > Wetlands >...
ATATCCGCGATCGGAAGGTTGTTGAATCCGCCCAGGGCCGGGCCGCTGAAGCCGCCGCGTGGCGCCTGGGTCAGGTCGTTGTGCCTGGGAGACTGGTCGTAGATGGTGGTGATCCAGCAGTACGTGTTGACGCAGAACGCGTCCTGCGCGGCCGCGTTGGCATATCCGCCCGCATCCGGCGCTGGCGACCGAGCGGGCTGGACGACGCCGATCGCCAGGGTCTTGCCGTCCGACTGGCGCAGGACCCGGTAAAGCGGACCGTTGTAGGAGGCGTAAAGCGCGCGCGTGGTGCTATGGGCGGCTACGCAGGGATCGCCCGCGGCGGCGTAGATGTCACACGGGCCTTTGGGTCTGGGTGGAGGAGCACTGGCTCCCGCCCCGGTCTCGGAGGCCACCTTCAAAGCGGGGCCGAGCAGCGTGAGCGCCAGTGCGAGCATGAGCAGAAGATTGATTCTCGTTTTCATGTTTATCCTATTTGCCTTGCCGGCATCGCCTTGGTGATTAAGCGTCCCTGAGGTGACGGAGGATAAAGTCCGCACGCTCCTCCACGCCGACACAGGGGAGATCGATCAGGGTATAGCCGAATCGCTCATAGATCGCTCGAACGCTGTTGCCAAACTCGCGCGCCTGGAAAAACGGCAGCGTGCGCTCGTCGTCCGTGCAATAGATCTGCTCCCAGGCCGGAGCGATGAATGCGTGCGGGTTGTAACGATAGAGATGGGCGGCATTCTCACCCGGCGGAAACTCAAAGCCGAAAAGCGCGGCATAGGCAAGTATATCCGGTATTCCCCGGTCGAAGAGAATCGGCCCCAGTAACGCGTCACTCTGCTGGTATGTATCCAACATTCGGGAGAACATCAGTTCGACAAAGAGTCGGGGATCTCTTTCCGGGAGTCCGTTTCCCTGAACGCTTCGCTGTTGCGCAAGTATCGGTCGTGCCGGTTCAACGACTCCCCGAATACCACGCAATTGCAGATGTTGTAGCAGTGTGGACTTCCCGCTGCCGAAGGCGCCTGTCAGGAGGAAAAAACTATCTTTGACCATAGCAAAACGGGCCCTTCGGGAATGGCGTCTTACGCTATTCCAAAGGTGGTATCGCTCGGTGGCGCTGGAAAAGTCGTCGACCCGCTCAGGCCGTCCGGAACAACTTCCGAGTAACGCGTCATTCCCCAGAATCGACGAGTAGCAGCCGACTTTTCGTTCCCAACTTCGTTTCGAGCTATGCTCGTGCTCCTACTTCCTCGTGAGCACGGCGGCCAAAAACCGGAGTTCGGATTCGACGTCTGCGGGATCGGCCACAGTATCCGCAATTTCCTGGCGGAATAGTTCGCGGTACCGCTTGCGAAGTCTGTGAATCGCCACCTTGAGCGCCCCCTCCGAGGTGTTCATTTGTCGAGCCATAGCGGCATACGGGGCGTCGGACTGGCCGAGAAGAAACACCTTTAACCTTTCGAAATGGTCCGGGCTCCCGTGTTGCACGAACTCCTCCCGCAACCTCTCAACGACTCGATCGAGCATCGAAAGCGCCCAGCGCCGCTCGAAGATCCGTTCCGGCGTCTCATCATGCGCAGGCTCGCGCTGGTAACGCTCTTCTCCGGACGAGAATTCAAGCGGCATGACCGTTCCGCCACCGCGTTTGCGAGCGCGCTGGCGGTCATCTTCGTCGGCCACAAAGAATTTCAACGAAGTCAAAAGAAAGGACCGGAACCGGCCCTTTTCCGGGTCAGCTCGATCGAGATATCGCCCTTCCAGCAGGCGCACGAAGAATTCCTGTGTGAGATCCTGCGCCTGGTCAGCCGGATGACCGCGCCGGCGCAGATAGGCATACAACGGATACCAGTAGTTCTCACAAAGATAAACCAGTGCGGACCGAGCTTCCTTGCGATGTGGATCGCCAGCAGCGACCACCAGGGTCCACCGCGTGGTTGGAAACTGAGCTGGTCCTACCAGCGTGTGCATGGTCTGGCCGTTGGTCATGATCTTATCCTCACGAGTATTCCGCTAAACAGGATAAGGAATCCGCAGCGCAAAGTTACACGGAATTATGGTTGTTCGGCGGACTCGGCCCTGACTTCTTGGACGATCGGAATATCGGGATCGGCATCCTTCCAGACAGTGAGGAGGTCCTTGTAGACGGCGGCTGATTCCGCGCGATCTCCGGAAGCGGACAACGCTCTGGCCAGTTGAAGACGCGCCATGGGTCCGATCGGATCGTTCAGCACGATTCCCGGATGATCCAGAATTTTCCGAAACTCAGCCGCTGCCTCGCGGTGGCTGACCATCCGGGAATAAGCGAGGCCGCGCACGTAGACTGGATAGAGTGCGCCGAAGAAGGCGCCACTGAAGTACGCTGTGCCCGGAACGGCGAGGTCGTATGGAGCTGCCGCTTGCGTCATCTCAAGCGCCTTCGCCGGGTTACCCTGGTTGAGGGCTTCGAGCGCCCGCAGTGCAGGCAGGTAACTGAACTGGACAGATGTATCCTCCGGGTAGCGCTTGTCGAGGTCCGCCTCGATCTTGTAAGCTTGCGCGGAGTCGTGCAGAAGCGCCAGCGCAAAGGCAGGTCCGTAGTCGGCGTCCCGGCCTCGGTCGAGCGACAACGCCGCTGCCGCGCTTCTTTGCGCTTCCCCGCGATTCCCGAACAGCGCATTCCACGCAGCACGAGCGCCTTCAAACAGGGCGGCCCGCTCCGGCAGACCCCCCTGGCGAGCCAGGCTTACCGCGCTGTCCGATAGCCGATTCGCTTCTTTCAGGCGGCCCCCGTACGCCAGGGTCAGAGCTTCCTGGTGCTCGAACCATCCCTGGGCGTCCAGTTTTGCCTTACGTTGGATCATTTCCCTTTCCATTGCCGCCTTGTCGTTCCTCAGAAAAGCGACATAGTACCGGAGTAGAGAGAGCTCAATGACTTCGATCTTACTTTCCGATGCCTTACGAAGCAGCGCCTCGGCTTCTGAGAGGCGGTTCAGGTAGACGTAGGCCAAAGCCGCATTAGAGTAGCCGATGGAGAAACCCGGATCGAGTTCGATCGCCTTTTGACCTTCTTCCGCGGCCCTGTCGTAATGACCCGACCCCGCCGAAGTGAAGCCCGACAGGAATCCGTGGGGCATGTAATCACCGGGGTACTTGCGCATCCAGGATTCGGCGGTTTGCCGCGCCAGTTCGAGATTTCTGGGCACCTGCCGGTAGTAGTTGAATGTGATGAAATAGTTCTCGCGATCGCTGACTCGATCCCGTAGTTCATAGGCTTTGGCGATATTCTGCGCTCCAAGATCGGACTCCCCGAGGGAGTCATATGTCCGGCCCAGGAGGGCGTAAGCCATCGCAAATTTCGGGTCGATCTCGATGGCCCGCTTCAGGAGTGAGACGCCCACCGCTGACTCATTCCTGCCCTGGATAGCCTTCATTGCAGCGTTGTAGGACTTCCAGGCTTCCAGTGAGGGCGTGGTTACGTCGGCCGAAAAACTGGGCTGCTTTTCCACGCGTGGAAGCGACTCGCCGGCTCGGGTCCGGAACCGGTTTGCCACTTGGCCTAGCGCCTTCAAGACGTCCTCTTTTTTTGTTGCTGGCGCCCGATCTTCGTCCAGAATGTCTCCGGTTCGGCAATTCCTTGCGCGCAATCCCAGCAGATACTCGCTCCCGAGGCCTGTAATCGAGCCCTCTACAACTGCTGCGCTTGCTGTCCGCTCGCAGATTTCGGCCGCAACATCCGGGGTGAGCTTCGCATCCGCGGGCCGGCCCATCAGGCGGAGGGTCTGGCTCATGCGTGTATCCGAAAGCACGCTGAGGTAGGGAGACTTCTCAAGCTCATCAGCCATGACCCGGCGAAGCGTGCCATCGAACACCGGGTCGCCAGTGGCATTCGCGAAATCTGCCAGAACGATCGTTCCCTTATCAGTCAACCTGGGTCTCGGCGGAGAAGCGTGGCGCGCAAGGGACCAAACCGTCACTCCTCCTAAAACGATAAACCCGAGGCCAGCGGCTGCGCCGAGAAAGGCCAGCCGGTGCCTGCGGAGAAACTTGCGCGCTCGGTACAGCCCGCCCGGCGGCGACGCCAGCACCGGCCGGTGCTCGATATATCTGTGGATATCAGCCGCCAGCTCGGCCACCGAAGCGTATCGCCGTTCCCGCACTTTCTCCAAAGCCCTCATCGTGATCGAGTTCAGGTCGCCATCCACCAGGCGACGGAGGGAGGCCGGATCGGTCTGGCGATGCGCGGCGATATCGGCCGCCTCCGCACTCATTGCGGTCAGCTTTCGTGAAAGCGGCGGAGCTTCCTCTTCACGGATGATGCGGAGCATCTCGGCTAAACCTGCCTGCCGGAATCTGGCCGCGTCGAAAGGGACAGTGCCGATCAGCAACTCGTACAAGAGCACGCCGAGCGAATAGACATCGGAGCTCTCATCGACATCGCCGGTCATTACCTCGGCCTGCTCAGGGCTGGCGTACTCCGGCGTGCCGACCATCTGGCCGAATTGCGTTAGCAGAGTGTTCTCCACGGCCCACTGGTCAGTAGCTTTCGCAATGCCGAAATCGATCACTTTAGGAACAGGCGTGCCCTCCTGTTCCATCACCAGCACGTTAGACGGCTTGAGGTCGCGGTGGATTACACCTTTCTGGTGGAGCGTGGTAAACGCCACGGCACACCGCCAGAAAAAGCTCCAGCCTCTGGCTGATAGTCATTCGTTTGCCGTTGCAGTACTGCGTTATGGGTACGCCCTCGATGTACTCCATCACGAAATAAGGCCGGCCCTTGGGCGTGGCGCCTGCATCGAAGATCCGTGCGACATTCGGATGATCCATCATCGCCAACGCTTGGCGCTCGTTGGCGAAGCGAGCGAGTACCTGGCCGGTGTCCATCCCGAGTTTTACTACCTTGAGAGCCACACGGCGGCGAATGGGTTCGCGCTGCTCGGCCAGGTACACGGTCCCCATGCCCCCTTCGCCTAGAGGCCGAAGGATGTGATATCGGCCGAAGTCATCATCACCGGCTGCCACTGCTGCGGTATCGGTGGTCTCGGTTCCGGATTCGTCCGCGCCAATCGAACTATCGAACGCGCCCTGGATCAGACACTTCGGGCAGAGTCCCGCGGGATCACCCGAACCCAATTCGGCTCCGCATTGAGGACAATTTGGCATCTGGAAAAAAGCCCTGTGCCCATTTTAGTTTTGCACCTGGAAGAAAGCCTCAGTGCCTATTTTATTCCATTTTGCAAGCTTCTGTAACCTTCAGCGCCGCGATTCCTTATTCGTGGTAGGTGAGCCGGATTGGAACCGGTCACCAAATCGATAAAAAAAGGAGTGTACCTATGAAACACCTAGCCACCGTGGTAGTGATGCTCCAGCTCGGCATCGCAGGCGTCTACGCACAACAGACTCCCGTAAAAATGAAGTTTTCGGGTAATGGTGCGGCGGCCAGCCCCATCAATCTGCAGTACCCCAACGCAAGTCCCGTCGAAGAGAATGTCGCCGGGAACGGTGCGCTGGGCCCGTTCACCTTTCGAAATGTCACGGCTGAGGCAACTTCTCCTTCTTCGCAGCCGCCCAGCACTTGCTCGGGCCCGACTCACCTCTATTTTCCACGTGTGGCCGGCGCGGGCATTTTTCGCTTCCAGGACGGAAGTCTATTGAACGTCAAACTCACGCAGGGAGCCGATTGCATAGATCTCGTGGCTGATGAGGGCCTCTGTACTTTGACCTTGCAAGTCACCGGTGGGACCGGCCGTTTCAAGGATGCGTCCGGCGTCCTTACGTACACCGAGACGGCGCTGCCGGTGTTGTCCGACTACTTTAACAACCCGGTCTTTTTTGACGAGACGGGGGAGGTTACGGGAACGGTTTCCGGCGTCAGCGAGGAGCAGGTCCGAGACGAAGGGCAATAGGAAAAGGCGTATGTGAGCGTGCTCCTACGCACTGTGCTCTTAGGTGCAACGCGTCCAATCGAAGAATCAGGCGGAGATTTGATCCGGGAATGTCTGGCAGCACAGACAGGGTGCGGCGACGGGTCGCCGCACCACTTCGCCCGCTGCAGTACCACTGCCTCCTCCCATCTTGCCGTTGGTTCTCCCAAGCCCGCTAGCCACAGAAGTCAGGACCTCGCAAGCGGGAGGTCGGCAAGTGCATTCTCGACCATGGCCTGCGGTGCATTTGAGTAACCTGCCACTAGTAGTCCCACTGCTTGTCGCGGACGGCCTCCAGGATTTTCTGGACTTCTGATACAAGTCCTAAGTCGCATGGCTCTTCATGCCAACTAACGTTCTGCCGCACCGACTCCGGACTGGCAGAACTGAATAGCGTAGTAGGAAGTTTAGGGTTTTGACTGGAGAACTGAATTGCCAACTTGGCGATGGGAGTTCCCTGTTGACGGCAGAAATCGGCGGCTGCTTTAAAAACGGCTCGATCCTGAGGATTGGCTGGGTGCCAGGCCGCCGGCCCCCGATCAGTCAGCAACGCACTACCGAATGGAGAGCCATTGATTATTCCAATCTGCTTCGATTCGGCCAGCGGCAGCAGTTCCGTTATTCGCGTGTCGTTGAGGCAATAGTGGTTGTGGACCAAGCCTGCTTCGATGTCGAGGGAAGAGAAGATCCGCATCCAAAGGTCCATAGGGTAAATTCCGAAACTGACACCGCCGATTCGCCCTTCCCGCTTCAATTCCAATACAGACTCATACCCTTCCGTAAGTGCCCATTCGGTGTGCTTACGCCCCTGGTATTCGATGTCGTGGATGTGGATCAAATCAAAATAATCAGTGCCCAAGCGCCCGGCACTCTCTTCGATCGACTTTCGGATGCGCGCGCGTGAGTAGTCAAGGGCATCGTCACCGTACGTTCCCGGCTTTGAGTACTTGCCCACTTTCGTAGAGAGGTAATACCGGTCACGCGGAACGCCTTGTAATGCCTTTCCCAGAACGATCTCTGAGACTGTGCCTGCGTAGGCGGGCGCTACGTCGAAGTAGTTGATTCCGCATTCGAGAGCTACATGCACCGCCTTGATAGCTTCAGCTTCGTCAACTGAACGGAAAACACCACCCAGCGATGAAGCCCCAAAACTCAGCCGTGAGACCTTCATTCCCGTCTTTCCCAGAAGGTTGTATTCCATAAAAAAACTGTCTCCCTGCGTCGAATGACTTCCAGTGAGCCCAATCTGCTTCAGTCACTATCCCGGACACCTTGCAATACCCATTGGTGAGTACTATCCCGTCTGAGATTTTTCAGTCACAGTTGGTTCGCAACTCCGAGGATAACAGAGGCTACGATGAGTATCCCCAGTCCCGCACCCATCCACCGCTTCGCTTGCGCGCCAGTTCCTTTCCACTCACCGGTCGCAAAGCCGCACACGGTCGAAGCTAGAATTAAAACAGCCATGAACAGGGGCCACCCAATTACGGCGCCTGTCCGCCCCATGCTTTTGGCACCCCAGCCATAAAACAAAACGCCAGCGTACCATAGCACAGCCATTCCCAAGCCGATGACCCAGAATAGCCCCGTGCGAGGAAGCAAATAGTTTTTCCACGTGTGGTTTCGGGTAAGCAGGTATCCTGTGTAAAGACCTGTGGGTATGAATCCACCGAGCAGCGTGATGAGCCAAACCAGATTAAGGGCGCCCGATTCGCTGGCGCCGAGGCTCATTGCAGCCTGACTGATGGAACCACTGAAGGCAAAGGCAAAATTCATCATGGCCGAAAAGATACCGCTGAGAATACAGATAATCAGCCCAGCCGCGAGACCTCCCTGCTGAACGGCGATCGCGGATGATGCCTGCGACCGTTCTCTTTCCTTGCCAGCAAACCCCACCACGGCAACTCCGATGATCAAGGTCACCACTGCTATGATCACCAGCAACCCTTTTTTCTTTACGATCATGTCGGGGGTATTAACGGCCATAGGGACGAAAGAACCAACTGCGGCATCGACCCCGATCAAAACGGAGACGCCGACCGCCATACCCAAGCGCACCACGCCGAGGCCCGAGAGGACGGACCCTATTCCCCATCCTGCACCGAAGAGTAAAACGCGACTGAGGGCAGAACCAGGCGCCGCACTCAACGCCGCCCCCAGATGCGGAACGGTGCCCAACGCGAGTGCAAGGGGCATCACCGGCATTGCGAAAACTGAGTAGACAAGCCAGAGATTCTCCCACTTCCAAGGCCCCATGTGCTTGAGACCTAAGAAGTATGAGCCTGTGAAGATACCAGCCAGCGCCACGGATGAGAAGCCAACCCATTCATTCATATTGACCCTCTCGACAGTAAAAGGGATTTCAAATGGCAAAGAGCTAATTGCTAGGAATGACCACCTGATCCTGCAAAACATGTCCTGCTGCGCACAGGGTAAGAGCAAGACGGGGCCGCCACTCAGCGATCGATTACACCTGAATTCCGAAGTTGACCTCAAGAACGGAACGGGTGTTCAGATTCTTCGGAAGTAACCCCTCACCCGGCCCGCTCCGGCTGATGAACGCGCCGGCAGCAGGCCACCCTCTCCCCGAGGGAGAGGGCCGTCAACGACGATAGTTTTCAGCCCTCTCCCATGGGGAGAGGGTGGCGAGAGTAGCGAGCCGGGTGAGGGGTTTCTTCTCATAGCGCCTCGCGACTTCGGAATTCGGGTTAAATCCTCAGTTCCCGATCAGGTTCCAGCAAGAGTCACCTTGACGCGGAGAGGGTGCGCGGTTTGCGTCCGGATCCAGATAATCAAGTCAGTTCCCTCTAAGCTTCGAACGTGACCAAACCGGAGATCCTTTCCGGGTGCAATGGGCTTCCCATCGAGAGTCACTCGCGCATTGCCATCACCCCAGTTCCTGATCACAATAGCAGGGTTTACCGCAGGCGATCCTTCACTGGCCCGTATCGTAAAGTCCAGAAATGCCGGCTCTGCAGGGACGACCCGCAGCAGAACGAAGGCCCGCTCGGCCGCGTCATATCCCTCGCTCTTAAAACCCTCACTGGCCAAATCGACCTTCGGCGGCGATAGCCACGACTTCGCCAGGGGCAGCAATTCACGTGGCGACTTCGTCGTCAGCCCATTCAACAACAATTCGCTCTGAGTGTTCTCAGCAGGCTGGGTTGCATCCCAAACAATGTGAGATAGCGAAGAGTGGGATGGGCGATCCGGCGCCACGCAGGGCCGACCGCTCGAAGCGATTTGGGCCACCGGCCAGTGGTTCCAGCACTCAAAAGTAAAGTACGTTTTCTCCCCATTATAGATGTCCCACTTGACGTTCACGGGCGGAACGATCTGAAATGGTTTCCAGTCCGATTTCAGATTGACCATCTGCATGTTAGCGTCCGGCGGCCCCGTGACGGTTTCCGGGCCGTCCGGTCGCGAGAAGCTTGTGCCCGGCCTGGGTTTCCAACTATAGGTGACGGACTCGCCCTTCATGTTGGTCAGCGTTAATGCATCCAAATTGATGTTGTCCTCGGGCTTCTGGCCCGGCCCGTTGATGACGATGGTTTCCTGCCATTCGAAGTCTGTTAAGTTCTGATCGGATGTGTGAATTACCTGTTTGCGCACCGCCACACCGTCCGGATAGACGGTCCAGTATTCGTCGGCCCAATCGAACCAACCGGTGAGAGGGTCAGTATGCGAACCAAGATAGTGCTCTACTTCAGAGAGCGCATATCTCCAATGGATCACCGCGCGGGCATCGGTGCTTTCCAGAATGCTGACGTGCGAGTAGCGACTCTGCTTGTCCGACATCGGCTCACAGTCCTCGCCATCAGGACAAATGGGTGCACCCCACGATTCGAGGAACTCGTCCGTATACCACTTACCGTTCTCAGTAACCCAAGCCGGAACATAGTTCGTGCCCTGCCAGAAAACCAATCGAATGGGCGCCTGGTCGAAACGCACGACCACGTCCGAGTCCGGCCCGATCCGCCTCGGCCGGTCCCAGACATCCTCGAATTTGAGCGTGGCGTAGTACGCTCCAAAATGACCGGCGCCGGGCGGCCCGGAAGGAAGCATAGGCCAAGGGAGGACTTCGCCGGCAGGCGCGTGTGCGCTCGCAAAGCTGTTTTGCACTTCGTCCGGACCAAGGCTACGGGAATAGATCTCGAGTTCGTCCAAAATACCATCTAGCGAGTACCAAACCGGATAGAACGGGTGAATGGCCTCAGCCGGCACCGGGAGCATTGGCTGGCGGGTCCTGCCGATCCACAAATCCACGTGCTCGGCCGGCTTCATGCTTCCCACCACAGGCAACCTTCCCACTTCCTCACCGTTCATGTAGACGGCCAGCCCCCTTGCCGAGTCAAATGTGCCGATTACGTGCGTCCACTTTTTAAGTGGCATTTGAGCCGACGAGATCAGAGACTGCCATACGCCTCCGACTGAAACTTGCAGCCCGACATGGCCGAACGCGTCAATGCCAAAGGAATAGCCCGTTTGCTGGAATTGTTCGTGGTCCACGATCGGTAACCAATTCCAGGGAAGCGTGTTCAGGGCAACCCAAGCTTCCACGGAAAATGCATCGGAGACCTGGGGAGCTTTATCAGCGGCGCGAATCACGAGAGTGGTATAGCCGTCGAACCGCATCCCTGTCCCCGCAACCCCTGGAACATACTTGTAGAAGCCTTCGATCTTGTCCTCGACCCCGCCGACCGTATCACGGGTGACAGGCTTCGCAGCTTCTTCGAATGACCACTTGGCAACCAACCCTTGGTTTTGCGCAGAGGCCGGCTCAGCGAGCAAAGCCAAGCCCAGTGAAGAGAGAAGAATTATAACTACATATCCTCTCGATCCCATTTCTCCGCCTCCTAAGAAGGCTCTAAAGCGGTAACTACGAATAAGGGAAAAACGGCTGACTTATTTCGGCAGTCGCATCCCTTGGGCTCTTACGTGCTAACAATCCGCGTTTTAAAGCAGTTCGAATTCCTGCAAGCACATCGAATAGCACCCACCTGGAGGGTTGACTCGAAATTGCTTCTCGGTGTAGTTGGCGCTGTAACACAGCCAGCATTTTCTGCCGTCTTCGCTGATGAACTTGGACGGGACGTTCACAAAGTACCCTTGTTCCCCAAATCTGGTCATGTACGTGACGAGTCTCCAAGGTCCACAGATGTCGCAGGATTCCAGGATGTACGTGTTCATTTCACGGGTTCCTGGCCAAGCGTCAGCGACACACATCAGGTACCTCTTGAGCGGACGATTGTACGTCATCGTTGCAGACCCGCAGTGATTATTCCAGTCGACCAAGGGCTGCGTTCTGGCGAACTCGGACGACCATCGCGGCCTGCCTTGAATGTCACTGCCCGCGAAGTACTCGTACTGACCGGTATCGTTGATATTTGAAGGCGACGGCATCACCCGGACCATAAAGAGCTGGTCGCCGGCAATCCAGCTATTATTGGCAAAACGTGGCTTCGCATCGGGCTCAGTGGTGCCATGGGCTAACAAGTATGCTTTGCCATCCGGTGAGTATTGCATATTCCGTCCAAAGTCCACGAAGTGCGGAGTGCCGATCTTCACCTGCGGCAAACCATGAATAATGCTGCGCACGTCCGAGGTGCGCCAGTCGCGATCTTGACGGGCAAGCGCTTCGAGCGCGGCCGATCGGTCACCAACTTCCGGAAACAAAGGGGCCCAAGGTGTATGCGGTGTCTCTTCCCAGGTCTGTCCATAGTCCCGCGAGACCATAAACCCGACAAAGGGCTCGAGGGAGGCCCATGAAAAGAAAACCCCGTCAACCGTTCTTGACGGTACATCGCAGCAATAAGTTCCGAGATACCAGATCCCCTGATAACTTAAATTAGCGCACGCGTACCTCCCGCCGAACGGCAATGCCGATGCGTGGTGGTTTCCGAGTGCGATGATGGACAGGTTCAGGGGATCGCTGCCGGTAATCTTCGCATAGCCCTGGTTGGCCTTGATCCCCTGTGCGCCGTCGGCCTCGATTTTCCCCCTTCCGGCGGCCTTCACAGAGCCGTCCTCAAATGGTGAATACATCTCACCGTCCGCTGCCCAGGAGGGGAACCACGTGTCGGCATCCGTGAACTCGGTGTACTCTTTGTGGCGACCGGTGAATCGAATCCCCTTAAGGAGGTCCGATTTGGCAAACGGAATATCGGCCGGCGGAGTAGATGGCCAAACCAGAGGCGCGTAAAAGCCGGACGCATTTTTCGCATCCTGTTCCAGCCCAACCATTGGAAAACCGGGAAGCTCTGCATTTTTGAGAACTATTGACCCGCACGCGATTTTAAGAAGACTCCTGCGATTCATGTTGCGGTCCTAATCATTCAGGGTCACCGGAGCGGAGCGAGGAGGTCCGGCTTTGAAGTCTGCGGCCTTTCCTCGGGGCAGTGTCCAAGCCTTGGCCTCAGCACCCGGGGCCGCTCTACCCAATCCATCGTTCAACTTACGCCACGCAATGTGACCAGATCGTAGTTTTCGCCGGGCTCCGTGCTGAATCTCACGACGCCTTGCTCAGGCGAGGAAACCTCGATAGCTCTGCCGTTCGAGGTCACCCGCACGCGCGAAGTCGTGCTCAGCTTGCATTCTCTTCCGAGCTTGGAACGAACCGAGGCACGAGTAAGATCGCCGTCCTTCCATGCGATGTCCACTTCAAAGCCGCCGCGTGCACATAATCCTTTAACTGAGCCTGTGGGCCATGCCTTCGGTAGCGCCGGCAAAAGGTGCAATTCGCCGTTATGAGACTGCAGCAGCATCTCGGCGATGCCTGCCGTGCCACCCAGATTGCCGTCCACCTGGAGCGCCTTGCCGTCTCGAGAGAAGAGGTTGGGAAACATGGCCTCCCCAATCAGTTTCTTCAGGGTGATGTGGGCGCGTTCCCCGTCAAGTAGGCGGGCCCAGAGGTTGACTTTCCAGGCCATGGAGAAACTCAAGCCGCCTTCTCCCCGCATGATGATCGCTTGTTTGGATCCTTCCGCAAGCTTGGGAGTTCCGGTAAGCGAGATTTGATTACCTGGGTAAAGTCCCCAGAGGTGCGAAAGGTGGCGATGCTGCGGCTCGATGTCTCCCCAATCTTCCAGCCATTCCTGCAAGTTTCCACGCTTTCCAACTTGCATGGGCGGCAAGCGGCGGCTGACATCGAGAACGCGCTGACGAAAATCGGAGTCGATACGCAGCAGTTCCGCAGCCTCCACGTAGTGGCCAAACAAGTCGCGCAGGATCTGGATATCGATCGTTGAACCAGCACAGATGGTGGTTCCGGGAAGGTAGATTCCGGTAGTTTCATCAAGATATCGCTCATTGCCTTCCCGCTTCGGAAAATTCTCCGGCGACATCGAAGGACAGGTCACGAGCCAGCCGTACTTTGGGTGCTCAACGAGCGTATCAAGGAAGAACTGCGCCGATCCCTTGAGGATGGGGTAAATCTTTTCGAGGAAGGCGCGATCGCCGTTGAATAAATAGTGCTCCCACAAATGGCTGCAAAGCCAGGCCCCACCCACCGAGAAAGTACCCCAAGTTGGACCATCCATGGGTGCTGTGGCAAGCCAAAGGTCGGTGTTCTGATGGAACACCCAACCTCTCACGCCATACATAACCTTTGCAGTGCGTTCGCCCGGCTCCACAATATCTTCCACCATCTTCATCAACGGCTCGGCACAGTCCGCAAGGTTGGCAACTTCGGCCGGCCAATAGTTCATTTGCAGGTTGATGTTGGTGGTGTATTTGGATCCCCACCAGGGATTCATGTCCTGGTTCCAGATGCCCTGCAGGTTGGCAGGCAGTGTCCCCGGACGCGAACTGGAGATCAGCAAGTATCTCCCATACTGGAAGAACAGCGTCGCGAGGTGGGGGTCGTTCGTGGTTGCGAAAGCTTTCAGGCGCGCGTCGGTTGGTTGCTGCGCAGATTCGGTGGCGCCCAGATCAAGCGACACACGATTGAATAGCCGCTGATGCTCGGCCACGTGGGCCCGGCGGATCTCAACGTAAGACTTGCCGGCAACATCGGCCAAGTACTTCATGGCCCGCTTTTCCGGGTCGGCGCTTACGTCATTGGCGTTTACGAAATTGGTCGCGGAGGAAATGAGCAAGGTTGCCGCGTCCGCGTGACTGACGATCAACTCTTGGTAGCCGGTGGAAACTTCACCGCCCTCGGCAACGGCCCTAACCCGCGCCTGGTAGTCCAATCTACCTTTAATACCTTGATCGGAGGAGTTGTGCCCGCGCAGCACAAGGCCATCGGGCGGGACGCTGTCCGACGTGTAGTATTCGTCCCCGTTATAATCTTGCCTCTTGCCACCGCTGATGCGAGCCCTCAAGGAGATGCAGCCGGACTTGCTGGCGGTCAGGCGAACGACGATGACCTGATCAACCGGACTCGACAGAATTTCACGCTCGAATTGCACGTCTCCCACGCGATAGGCTACTCGGACGATGGCCTCGTCCATGTCCAGCGTGCGGCGATATTCGCTGACTTTGGCGTGTCCCGGAAACGTGAGCCACAGATTACCTAGCGGCTGGTACATCATCTGATCGGCAGGATACCCCATCATTTTACGTCCGAAGAGGTCGTGGGCCTGTAAGTACTTCCCTTCAAACACCAGGCGGCGTATCTCCGGCAATGCTTCCGGACCGCCGGAAGTGGTGGGATCGTAAGGCGCACCAGTCCACAGGGTCTCTTCGTTGAGTTGAATGCGCTCTTCTTCCATTCCGCCCATGACCATGGCGCCCAGCCTGCCGTTGCCTACGGGGAGCGCTTCTGTCCATTCCTTGGCAGGCTCGCGGTACCACAGTTCCAGCTTCGGCGGCTTGACTGAAGCTCCTGTGGCCTTCGCCACCAACCGCGCCTTTGCCGCAAGGAGGGTCGACGAACCAGCGAGCAGAACTTTCCCGACGTCGCGGCGTGACATATTTCTCACGATATCCCCCCGAGAACTGGCTAATGCTGGCCCGCACCACTTCGCGAGGCCTTAGCGATCAGAGACCGTTGCCGCAGCGTCGTGCGGAAGCTGAATCTGGTTCCATGCGAATTACAATCTTGCATGCCTGGGCGGCTTCGGTGATTTTTCCTAGCTGCGTTTGGACAATGGCCAGATGCAGAAAAGCATCGACTCGCGTCGGAGCCAAGTGGGTAGCCTCAATCAACTCCTGCTCAGCCTCTTTTAATTCCCCGCGACCCGCCAGGACTAACCCGAGATTGAAATGCGGGTCAGGATAAGCGGGATCGTTTGCCGCCGCCTCGCGGAATAATTGGATAGCTTGCGACGTGTCTCCTTGCCGGCCACATAAAACCCCAAGATTATTTTGCGCCTCGGCAAACTTCGGATTACTCCGCAGAGCGTCCCGGAACTGGCCTTCGGCTTCGCTGAGTTGCCCTTCTGTGGATAAAAGCAAACCCAGCTGATTGTGGGCTGCCGCGAGGCGAGGATCCAGCTCAACTGCCCTTTCCAGTTCTCGCTGCTGCGCCGAACGATTCCCTAGCTTCGCCTCGGCAACAGAGACATCATAGTGAATGAGGGCGCTGGAAGGGTCCTGCTCCATAGCAGCTAGATAAGCCTTAAGGGCGCCCTCTGAATCCGCGTGCTGCAGAAGCTCGCTACCCTTGGCCACCAAGAGCTGAGCATGCTCTTTCCGCTCCTTGGCAACCTGAAGGGAACGAAACATGTCCAATTCCTGCTCGGACTGAGTACTGTCACCGGCATTGGCCAGCAGCCGAGAGAGCTCAAATCGCGGATCCGGCATCTGAGGCTCAAGCTTCTCCGCTGCACGCAGTTCCTTGATTGCCTCTTCTGCTTTTCCCAGCCGCGCCAGTACAAGTCCGAGATTGTATCGAACGTCATAGTCGTTCGGTTGCAGTTGTGCCGCGCGCCGCAGCACCTCCGCGGCCTCGGGAAACTTGCTCAGCCATTTCAGGGCGCGGCCCTCCACCAAGTAGCCTTCATAATCGTCCGGATGGCGGCGAATGAACTCCTTCGAGGGTGAAACCGCGGCCTCAAACTCGCC
>Ga0116110_1000981_pt1 | contig 15882 bp, 9 predicted proteins | sample June2015DPH_8_50_FD_89719 | JGI IMG/M metagenome (GOLD analysis project Ga0116110, IMG submission 89719) | Peatland microbial communities from SPRUCE experiment site at the Marcell Experimental Forest, Minnesota, USA - June2015DPH_8_40 | ecosystem: Environmental > Terrestrial > Soil > Wetlands >...
ATCCCGAGTTGCGGCACGGAGCACTCGCTGGCTCGAAATCCTGAAGAGGTACGCGTATCCGCACTCGGGTTCATGCAGAGATTACGGATAAAGAGATGGCCGGGATCGATCAAGGGAGAAAGACAGATGCCGTATGCCGGGTGGTAGTTCGGATGACAAATTGGCGACTCATCCAGCAGACTTCTGGGCCGGGAACATCAAAAAGATCCTTTTTGTAAACATGCGCAATCGACTCGCTGAGATTTCGATATCGGGAATCAAAGGCGCGCGTGTCGATTATGTAGATCAAGTTACAGCGTTTGGCCCTCCTGCCACACAGATCTTATCTCTCGATCATTTGCGTTTAGAAGGTTTTGCCGTAGCTATTGCCACATTGCCGCAATGACACTTTCCCTAGAAGGATAAATTGAGCGTGCTCGCTGAGGCCCTGATACACCGGCGCAGAATTGGTGCATGACGGTGGAATTACCAAGAGCCCCATGGGGTGGAGATAGCACGCACAAGCGGCTGTGGGACGTGGACACTACGCAAGGAGTTTTGCAATGTTTGACCTGAATGGGCAGGCGGCAATCGTAATAGGCGCTGCAACAGGTATCGGGGAGGCCAAAGACGCGCAACGGAAATGTGGATAATGGTTGTTCATGGCAAGCATTTGATGGATCGTAACTGCTTATATTGCATCCAGGGTGGAAGGCGCCGAGCAGGAAGAGAGAGGCTCAGTTTCAGTTGTCGGAGGTGGGATGATGTCGAAGGTTTCTCGTCGTGATCTTCTTCGAGCGGGCGCCGTTCTTTCGGGTGGCCGATTCTTGATGAATTCGCCGTGGGCTAACGCCGAAGTCCTTGTGCGCACAACGGGCAGTACCGCACAACCTGGAGTACTCCCGGACGCTCCAGGTTTTGATCTAACGCCGCGCGAGTGCCATTCATTCGATTTCGGATGGCGATTTATGTATGGTCATGTCTACGACCCTGCCCGAGACTTGGGCTACGGGGAGGGATTTGAAGGTAGTTATGCCAAAACCGGTGCGTTTGAATTTGGCCAACCAGAGTATGACGATTCGATGTGGCGCCTGCTCAACCTGCCGCATGACTGGGCTGTTGAGTTGCCCTTCGTAGACGACAAGACCCTGGAGTCGCATGGTTATAAACCTCTTGGCCGCCGCTATCCGGAAACAAGCATTGGTTGGTATCGCCGCACTTTTTACGTGCCGGAAGGCGATGCAGGTCGCCGCATCTTCGTCGATTTCGATGGAGTGTTCCGTGATGCAAAGGTGTTTTGCAACGGCGCATACATAGGACGACAGGAATCGGGCTATGCACCATTGCGCTTCGATCTTACCGATTTTCTAAATTACGGTGGGAAGAACACAGTCACAGTGCGCGTGGACGCTTCAATTGGAGAAGGCTGGTTCTATGAGGGCGCCGGCATCTATCGGCATGTTTGGCTTTCGAAGGTTGATGAGCTGCATCTGGGCCAGTGGGAGACGGTCGTTCGTGCCGAGTTGAAGGACACGGGCGCGACACTGAGCTTAAGTGCAGTTGTCGAAAACAGTGGCAGGTCGGAAGAAGTCTGCCACGTACGTTGGGAGATCTACGACGGTACGGGCAAGAAAGTCGAAACAGCGGTATCTCCAATTGCTAAAGTGCCGAAGCACGACATGCAGACCTTTAGCGCCACTGCTAGATTGGCTAACCCAATGCTCTGGTCTCAAGAGGCGCCGAATCTCTATTATGCGGTGACTACGATTGAGTCGCAGAACCAGGTGCGCGACCGCGACAAGACGACTTTCGGTGTGAGGACGCTGAGTTGGGATGTCGACCATGGATTCTCCCTTAACGGCAAAAAGACAGTTGTCAAGGGAACCTGCAATCATCAGGACCACGCAGGTGTGGGCTCTGCCATACCAGATCGACTGCAGTCGTTTCGCTTGGAGGTGCTCAAGGAGATGGGCTGCAACGCGATTCGAACCTCACACAACTTCCCCGCCCCCGCGCTTGTCGAAGCCTGCGACCGACTTGGCATCCTGGTCCTCTGTGAAACGCGCACCATGTCATCTAACCGTGAAGGCATGATGCAGCTCGAAAAGATGATTAAACGCTACCGCAACAGTCCTGCCGTTTTTCTCTGGTCGCTGGGCAACGAGGAATGGTTCATGCGGGGAGCCAAAGACAATGAAGCATGGCATTCAAGCGAAGATGAAGGCGGACGGGTGATCCGTTCCATGCAGGACCGTGTGCACGAACTGGATCCAACGCGCCGGTGCACAGCGGCGGTGAATGGGTATTACAGAACGGACCTCGCCGATTTTCTCGATGTGGTAGGGTTCAACTATAACTACCAGCGGGCAGATGCCTATCGTAATGAGCACCCTAAGCGGTTACTTATTGGAACCGAGACCGGTTCCGATACCTATACGCGCGGTATCTACGCTACGGATGCGCTACGCAACTGGGTAAGTTCCTATGACGACCTCCAGCCTTATACATCGCTAGACCAGGGACGTGTGTGGTGGCGCTTTTACGCAAAACGTCCGTGGCTCTCAGGCGGCTTTATGTGGACCGGCTTTGATTATCGGGGCGAACCGTCACCTTACTCGTGGCCGAGCACCAGCTCGCAATTCGGGGTCGTCGACACATGCGGATTTCCGAAAGATAGCTTCTTCTACTATAAGGCCTGGTGGCGTGACGAACCTGAACTCCACCTATTTCCTCATTGGAACTGGGAGGGGCGAGAAGGGGAAGAGATTCGTGTCCAGGTGGAGTCAAACCTCGACAGTGTCGAGTTATTTCTAAATGGGAGGTCACTCGGCTCAAAGAAGGTTGGACCGCTCTACCCCTTGGAGTGGAAAGTTCGATACACACCTGGCGCAATTGAGGCACGCGGCACGAAGGCCGGAAATGTGGTGTTAAGCCGCAAACGCGAAACGGCAGGGGTGCCTGCGAAAATCGACCTGAGCGCTGATCGCGCGGAGATATGGGCTGACGGTCAAGACGTCGCAGTGGTACGTATAGAAGTCGCGGACAAGGAAGGCCGTTTGATGCCCATAGCAGACAATCTGATTCAATTGAAGGTCACTGGAGAAGGTGTACTTATTGGAGTTGGCAATGGCGACCCAAACTGCCACGAGCCAGATAAGAGCGATCGGCGCAGTCTCTTCAACGGCTTAGCCCAGGCGCTCGTGCAAGCTACAGGAAAGCCCGGTACCATTACGATCGAAGCAGGATCGGAGGGAATTGCGAGCGTAACACTCACAATCGCGACGAGAAAGCGCGGAAATGTTTGACTGTATTTTATGTTCTTGCTAATCGACTTCCGCGGCTCAGTGTGCATTTGCTTGAGAAACTCTTTCGAATGGAGAGGGGGCCGAGATGAAACCGCGTGATCGCGTTCTCAGGGCATTGAACCACGAGAAGCCGGATCGCTGTCCGATGCAGATCAGCTTCACACCGGAGTTTGCGCAGCGGCTGCGTGCCGATCTACGTCAGACAGGACGCGCTCCTCACAATCCGCACGGCGGCGGAAACACCTATGAGTTGGAATGTGCGATTGGCGAAGATCTTTTACTAACGTCCGTTGGCTGGGCTAACTCGTACTATGCCAATGAAGTCTATGCTCCCGGCAACTCAACGTACACCGATGAATGGGGAGTTACATGGAAAGACGCTCCCTATATGACCCGATTCGGGTCCGGACGCTATACCGACATGGTTGGACATCCGCTCGCGGACAAGAGGGCGCTCGATAGTTATCGAGCGCCTGATCCCAACCGTCCTGAGCTCTACGAAGAAGCCAAACGTCTGATTGCGGTGCACAAGGAGGAGTACTGGATTGTGGGGGTAACGGTGACCACGATATTCGAGACAGCATGGGCACTGCGCGGGCTCGAACAGATGTTGATGGATTTTCGCGAGGATCCGCAGCTTGCCGACGCGATTCTCAATATCCCCTTGGGTTACCATCTTACTGCAGCGAAGCGGCTGGTGGAAATGGGCGTAGATATGATCTGGATTGGGGATGATGTGGGGACACAGCACGGTATGCTGATTTCGCCGAGTGTCTGGCGGAGATTCTTCAAGACACGGATGGCTGAGTTCATCTCGACGATTAAAGGCATCAACCCTCAAGTGAAGATTGCGTACCACTGCGACGGGAACCTGGAAAAGATCATTCCAGAACTAATTGAGATTGGGCTGGATGTGCTGAATCCGATTCAGCCTGCCTGCATGGACCCGGCGAGGATCAAGAAGCAATACGGCGACAAGCTGTGCTTCTGGGGAACAATCGACGAGCAACATACGCTTCCCTTTGGCACGCCGGAGGGAGTTCGCGAGGAGATTCTGAAGCGGCTCGAGACGGTCGCGTTCGACGGAGGACTGATTCTCGGGCCGACCCATCATGTGCAATTGGACACGCCACTCGAAAACTTCTGGGCGATGGTCCACACGATCACGGGGCAAAGCTGAAGCGCTGTCGCGCGATGAATGGAGGGGCAATTGAACAGGCGGAGATTCGCCGAATCACTCGGGGCACTGATCGTAGCTGCCAGGGCTGGACATAGCGGCAGGACAAGCATCCTGAATGCGGAGGAACCTGGCCACAGAGGCCGCAACGAGACCACAGCGAGCGGGCCAATCCCTCTACCTGCCAGCACGGAGAACACGCAAGCGCCGACAGTCAGCCTCGCCGGGGAGTGGAAGTTTACGGCCACGCCGCCCGCTGAGTTCTGGAGGCAGGAGGTTGATACTTCGGCCTGGGCAACCGTGCAAATGCCGAACGAATTTGCTTCACTCGGTTTTCAGCTGACGCCAAATTGGGAGTACCCCTGCAGGCGGATAGTCCGGATACCTTCGGACTACAGAAGCAGCCGTATATTCCTTCGTTTCGATGGTGTGTATGGCCACGCGAGAGTCTGGGTTAATGGAGTTTATCTTCGCGAGCATTGCGGGGGCTTCACGTCGTGGGATGCTGAGATTACGGAGCACGTGACAGCTGGGCAAGATGCCGAATTGGTTCTCGGCATTACAGATCGAAGTGACGATATATCGCAGGCAAGTTACTACGCAAAACACTCAATTGCCGGGATTCTGCGCAGTGTGACGCTTTTTGCGGTTCCGCGAAGCTTCGTTAGCTCGCTGATCACAGAAGCCACACTTGATTCGCAATACAGGAATGGTGTGATGCACATTTCGGCGACGATAAATGGAGGGTTCGTTGGCTCGGCGGTTCTCAGGTTGGAGCTTACGGGCGACGACGGCAAGCCTGTCGTTCTCAAGCCGAATGAGATTCCAATCGACTCACGATCAAAGCGGACCGACATAGATATTGCTGTGCCCGCGCCCAAGCGCTGGGATTCTGAACACCCCAATCTGTACCTCCTGGAAGCCGCGCTCACAGTCGACGGAACCGTCACCGAGGCTATCCAGCGCAGGATTGGCTTCCGGACCGTACAACGCGCGGGTAATCAGCTCATGGTGAATGGCCAGCCTGTCAAACTCCGTGGTGTTTGCCGGCACAGCATGCATCCTACCTTCGGGAGGGCCGTGCCGCAGGAATTTGACGAAATGGATGCCGAGTTGCTGCGAAGGGGTAACATCAACTTCGTCAGAACCTCCCACTATCCGCCGAGCGAGCAGTTCCTGGACGCTTGCGACAGACACGGTATCTATCTCGAAGAAGAAACCGCTGTCTGCTGGTCGAACGAAAGCACGGAATCGTTTTCGAATCCTGAGTTCAGGAGTCGCTTTATGAACCAGTTTCAGGAAATGGTGGCGCGGGACAGACACCACGCCGCGGTTCTTTTCTGGTCGCTCGGGAACGAGAGCCATTGGGGCAGTAACTTTGAGGCAGAACGTAAGTTTGCCACGAGTCGCGATCCTTCACGGCCGACGATCTTCAGTTATCCCGATACCTCTCCACTTGCAACTTCAGCTTTTGATATTTACAGCAAGCACTATGCGGAAGCAGGCTCCGACCTTAGCAGCGCCACTTATCCACTTTTGAACGACGAGTTCGCTCACGTTTCGTGTTACAACCTGGATACGCTCAGGCACGATCCTGGAGTGCGCGACTTCTGGGGCGAGAGCATGCGGCAGTTTGGAGAGGCATTCCTCGTTTCCGATGGCTGCCTGGGTGGTTCGATCTGGGCCGGGATTGACGAGGTATTTCTGCTGCCCGGCGGGCCGGTTGGGTACGGGCCGTGGGGAATCATTGATGGCTGGAGAAGAGAGAAGCCCGAGTATTGGCTGACCAGGAAGGCGTACTCACCAGTCCGGATCGAAGACCGACCGGTCTCGGCTCCCGAGCGCAGCGAGGCGCTCGTGATTCCTATCGGCAATGCTTTCGATCATACGAACTTCAAGGAGGTGGAGATTCGCTGGTCGTGCGGTGGCGATTCGGGGCGGATCACGGACCTGGATCTTGCTCCGCATCAGTCTGGGTATCTCGAGATTCCGCCGCGCAAATGGAAGCCTGGCGAGGTGCTGGAGCTTGGCTTCTACGTTAGGAGCGAAATGGTGGACCAGTTCAGATTGCCGGTGGATCCACGACCGCCGGCAATTGCGATGCCTCGGGCTGCTTCTGCGAATCTCGAAAAGACAGAAGATAGCCTGGTGGTAAGTGGGCCACATGTCTCAATATGGATAAGCCGTCCGACCGGTTTGATTCAGCGAGCTACGTTTGACGGACAGGTGGTTCTAACGGGCGGACCATACATTGATTTGGGCGGGGAACCGTTGATTGCGCACTGGCTGTTGCAGAGTTGCGAAGCGACGAGCGATGGGGAAGTCGTCACCGTTCTGACCGCAGGGGAGTGCAAGCGCGGCGAAGGGATCGAGTCGCTTCCTGTCGAATTTGAAATGCAAATTGACGGGGCCGGGCTGATTACGACGCGCTACCGAGTTCAAAACGAGGGACCGGGTAATTCGAAGATCGGAATTGTGTACCGGATGCCGGCGTCGGTGGACAGACTCGCCTGGCGGCGCAAGTCGCTATGGTCGGTGTATCCGGAGGACCATATCGGCCGGCTGAAGGGCGTCGCGCAGAAGCAGGGCGGCCAGGAGTTGAAGTACAGAGTGAGGCCGGAGTGGTCCTGGGCTGAAGATACGGGCGATTTCTTCCTATTCGGCAAAGAAAATGAATGCCCGCCAGCGACGAATGATTTCCGCTCGCTGAAAACGAATGTCTGGTACGCGTCCTGTGTGCTGGGTGGGGGCACGATTCGCGCCCGGGTTGAGGGCAGGGGCGATGTTGCCGCAAAAGCTTCAGTGTTGCCGGGAGGAGAGATTGCCTTCAGCCTCTTCAATCACTGGCCGTATCCGGACCTGGGTTGGGGCAACTACACCGGACCGGTCTCTTCTCCGGCGCTTACGACCAGAGAAGTTCGGGTCCGGCTCACGGACCTGGAAGAAGAGGGGTAGGAACAAATGGACAGAAGCAAGCGACAGCGCCAGCGGTCGCGTCAGGTGTTATGCATGGAATTCGGCAGGAGCTTGAATGTGGCCTGGATATTCTTCGCGATGGCCCTGCTTCCTATTGGGGCCCCGGCTCAGGCTGCCACTGCAAACCCCATGTTGGCGCCCATGCCGCCGATGGGCTGGGCCAACTGGAACAGCCTGGGCTGCAACTATAACGAAGAGACGATCCGGGCCATAGCCGATCACATAGTTTCTTCGGGGATGAGAGATGCTGGCTATCGCTATCTCATCATTCAGGAATGCATCGTGCCCCGTGGACATCGTTCCACGGACGGGACCCTTTTGCCGGATCCCCACAAGTTTCCACACGGAATCCCGGCACTTGTCGACTACATCCACAGCAAGGGATTGAAGGCCGGCATCTATACCGATCTTGGGCCCATGACCTGCGCCGAATACGAAGGCAGCTACGGGCACGAAGAGCAGGATGCTCGGACCTTTGCGTTATGGGGTGTCGATCTCATCGAGGAAGACTTTTGTTTCAAACCCGCAGGCTACACGGCGGCGCAGCTCTACATTCGGATGCGCGATGCGATTGCGCACACAGGGCGACCGATGCTTTTCTACATCTGCAACTGGGGCCAGGAACTTGCGTGGACCTGGGCGCCGAAGCTGGGGAATGCGTGGAGAAGCACGGGTGATGTGGGAGCCCCCGGCCACGCGGAATGGCTCCGCATCCTGCGAAACTTTGATCAGAATGCATTCCATGCGGATTGCGGCGGTCCAGATCATTGGAGCGATCCGGACATGCTCGAAGTCGGTGTTCCGGGAATCAATCTCAACGAGGAACGTTCGCTCTTTAGCCTCTGGGCCATCTCTGCGGCTCCTCTGTGGGCAGGCAACGAGCTGGTCACCATGACCCCAGAGACTCAGCAAATCCTGACCAATCGGGAAGTGATCGCCGTTGATCAGGATCCCCTGGGCAGGCCCGGCACACTTGTAGCCGAAGACACTCCCGGTCTGCAGGTGTGGGCTCGGCCTCTGGCGGGTCGCGGTTCTCCTCAGGCGGTGTTGCTCTTCAATCGCAACGCTGAGCCAACAAAGATGGATATCCACTGGGAGAATCTCGGCATTTACGGTTCCGTAGCGGTGCGCGATCTTTGGATGCATCGGGATCTCGGCGTTTTTCCAACTGATTATTCAACTCAGGTGCCAGCGCACGGCGTCGTGATGCTTCGCGTGGCGACACCGTAATGCGATAGGGGAAATATGAATAGACGGCAATTCCTGAAGGCCGCCGCCACGACGGCAGTTTCGAGTCAAGCTAATGCCTGGGCCACGATAGGCGAGCCGATTGGCGCGTCCGCGGCAATGCCGGCAAACGTCCAGCCTAAAGAATTGATGATTATCTTTAACAGCCATTCATCGGCCGAGACGATCGCTGCCCGCGAGTTACAGAAGTATATCGGTCAAATTACCGGCACACAGTCGCGGCTTTTGAAAGATGTCGCGCCGGGGACTGTTTCGCCAGGTACAGTCGAATTCCTTGTCGGCAGAACGCCAACTATGGCAAAACACATCTCCTCGGGGTCGATCGAGGACCCTCGTCAACGAAACGTCGAAGCATACGCAGTTCGCACGCTTAGCGGGACGCGACCGACGGTTGCATTTCTGGGTGGGACAGATATTGCGACTCTCTATTCCGTTTATGACTATCTTGAAAGGTGCTGCAAAATCGGCTTCTTCCAGGACGGCGACCACGTTCCTCACAGCGACATTCTACCCGTCGAAAACGTAGATATCGTCGCGGTTCCTCACTTTAGCGAGCGCATGACAATGAATCTCACCCTGTACTGGTATAGCGTCGCATGGTGGGAGCTTGAAGATTGGCAGGGATATATTGACTGGGCACTTAAGAATCGCTTCAATATCCTGAGCCTCTGGGATACTCCGGGAGAAGATTTGATTTGGAGAAAAATCTGGAAAGATCGCGGAGTAGACATCTCCGATCAGTCATACTCGGGCGCCCCCTTCGGTATCTTCGCTCCGACAAAATACCAGCTGTGTCCTCCGCTCACATTGGAATGGATGAAGGAGCAAAGTGAGCTTAACCAGCAACTGATTCAATACGCTCGCGCCCGCGGGATGCGCACACTTTCTCCGGCAGTGCCGGGCATCGTTCCGCCTGAGTTCCTCCACGCCAACGGAGACGCAAAAACCTTCAAGCTTTCATGGCGCGCAGCGGGAATGCCTACGCAGCGCTATCTATATCCCACGAGCGAGGCTTACCGTGAAGTTGGCAAAGCGTTCCTCGAGGAATATAACTCACTTTATGGATCCGACCACCTCTACTGGCTAGAGAATTACCTGGAATGTGCCTTTGAGGAGCCTCCTGAAGTGATCAAGGAGGTCTGCGGCTCAATTGCCCGGCGGAATTTCCAGGTCGTTGATGAAATAGACCCACATGGCATTGGCCTGCTTTCGGCGTGGACATTTCTCATCAATCCGGCTATCTGGACGCCCGCGCTCATTGAGGAACATCTTTCGGGAATTCCGGCAGATCGTGTGCGCGTCATCGACCAATGGGCAGAGATGGTCCCGGTCCACCAGAAAACAGAATATTTCTACGGGCGGCCTTGGCACCTTGGCGTTGTTTACTCCTTCGCATACAACACAAACATGCACGGCGATATGGCCTTGATACAAAAGCAATTTCGCGACGTTGCAGCCGACAAAGGAGCAGAGCGATGCGTGGGGTTCTATCCGAACCCTGAGGCCATTGGCCACAACTACTTCTACTACGAGTTTCTCTGTCGACTGGGTTGGAATCCAGCGGAGGTCGAGCTAAAGTCATTCACGCATGAGTATGCGGTCCAAAGATACGGGGAAACGTTGCCCGAGATGGAGGGCGCACTCCAAGAACTTCTCGCCAGCGTCTACAGCTCAGACGATCTAATGCCTCCGGCATATTGGTACCGCCTGGGAACTTCGCCTGTCCTGATGGATGCCCAGCCTTATGTGAGATTCGACGTCGCCGACCGCGCATCATTTATTCCATATCTTTGTCGCGCCTTGGAGCAGGCGCTGAAAGCGGAAGCAAAGCTGCGCGATAACTCCTGTTACCTGCATGACCTGAATGACGTTGCGCGTCAGTATCTTGCTGAACAATTCAACGATCATGTTCAAAAACTGGAGATTGCAGTTGGGACGCTGGATCTGGTCTCTTTCGAGCACAAAGCCGCTGTCCTCGACAAGACAATGGACGGGATCGAAAAACTGTTGAGCCACGATGATTATTACTGGCTGACTCCAATCATTCAGAAGGCCCAGAGGCTCCCCAGTGCTCCAAGCGACGCGGCCCAACGCGCGAAGAAGATTCTGATTTCGTTTGGCAATGGCGTGTCAGATTACGCGGTGCGTGATTACTATGAAATGGTCCGCGACTACTTTAGGCCGCGTGTCCGCGTGTACATTCAAGCATTGCGCGACCGGCTGAAACGCGGGCAGCGCCAGATTTTCCCCTCCGACGAATTGGATCATGAATATGCCGTTATCGAAACCGCCTGGCTTGAAAAGGGCCTAGAGCCCGTGGAAGGACCTCCCGACCGCGGTCGCGTTATCGACACAGCAAAAGAGATATTGGGTATGCATCTATGAGAATGCTGCTGTCGAGTTTGCTTGTCCCTCGCCAAAATGCAATCGGCCTTCATTTTCAAGACTTTCCGGCCTAGCATGATTCGTTGGGACCATCTCACTCTTAACCGTTAAGACTTCGCGAATTCTCGGTCGGATGGAGTTTTGGCGAGGCACAATTCGTTGGTTCTCCGGGTAACATTCGCTTCAAACGCCTCGACTTTGCTGACACGAGCTGAAGAAGAGGGAGCGTCCGCGGCTTCATCGGCAGACACATCAGTATTGGAACTCAACAGCCGTTCGCAGCCAAATCTCAAGCCCTGAGGCGTCGCCGCAAACTGGTAATAGGAGGGAATGCCTGCATCGGGTTGAATCAAAAACTCCACTTCATCGGGATTGGGAGGCCAGTTGTTACTTGCGGAGGGCAAACCATGCAGCGAATGCCAATTCGCCTCTGACCACGAATCTGCATCCAGATTGGCGTAAGGGAAAGACATGTCGCTTTCCTCGCAACGAAAAACCACAAAGAGCGCGTCGCTGTTGTAAGCGACGCGACATTCGGTCGGTGTCGCCGGACGATTTTCACCGCCGACGCGATAGAAACGGTTCAGTACAACAGTATGCTTCCCATCTGCGAGCAGGTCATCGACGGAAGGGGACCGGCTCCACGGCGACTTGAGAACGACTGCGTTGATTCCCCAAACGAGTTGTGTTTGTTCGGCTGTCTCCACAACTCCATGGCCACCGGAACGCGCTGCCACAGCAGATTCTTGACCCCAACTCGCCCCCTCTAACTTCAAGACTCCACCATACATCCCGGCTAGAGTTCCGATCCCAACTGCCGATTTCTTTAGAAACATGCGTCTCTTCATTTCATCTCCCGCCTTCGAAAACTGCCACCCCCGCTAATGCGCGAATTCCTGATTTCGGCGTTCTTTGCGAAGTGCCCGCCTTCTGTCCAACGATTGTTGAACTACGAACCGACGTATCGCCAGCTTTGGGTAAATTGCAACACTAAGTTAAAGCGAACGTATCGGAAAATGCCGTCTTCGGTGCTCATCCAGAGAAAGCTGGCGCGGTCCTCGTAGATTCGCAGGATCGCGAGGTTGTTCAGACCTTCCTCGGTTCCAAGGTTGCGGAAACTGTATTCCTGGGCGCACAACGCCCCGCCTGCCAGCGTCAACAGGGGAAGAGCAAACGCGACCGCTCTACGGAGCGATAAGAGCGGCAAGCGGCACCTCCGACGGGACCCTCTAGCGAACGAACATCTCGCTTGCAAACAAACTTCAGATGGATCACGGACAAATCGGAAGTTGGCCTAGTTGACGTTAATTCGCCTCTTCCTGATCTGAGGGGCTCATTGGGCACCTACGGGTCCTTGATTTGGGTAATTTTCGACTGGTCGGCAACTCGGAACTCGATCCAAGTGCTGATAAATCCCCTTACCATGAACTGAACCTGCGCCCTGAGGCCGCCGCAACTTGCTTTGAACTTGTCCAATAGTCCTCAATTTCCTCTAACCGTTTGTTCTTGGTCTCTGGCACGTAGAGCCATGTAAAAACTCCCTGACCCAATGCCATCAGTGCGAGAAAGCCGAAGGTAAATGCTTTGCCAATTACATGAAACGCAAATGGAAAGACGAGGACAACGATCGCATTCGCAACCCACTGAATGAGCACCGGTACAGTCATTGCCATCCCACGCACATCGTTCGGAAAAATCTCCGGCACCAGTGTCCAGAATACGGGCCCGATGCAGGCGGCAAAAAAAGCAAGGTAGGTCAGGATAAGCGTGAGAACAATGGCTCCGTGAAAATGTCCGGCCAAAACAGTACCTACGAGCGCCAGAAGAGAAAGCGCCATGCCAGACGAGCCCACGATGTAGAGCGGCTTGCGCCCATATCTGTCGATCACCCAGAACGAGACGATGGTAAAAACAAATTCCGTCACCCCGACAATAAACGTGGAAGCCAGAGCGCCATCCACTTTCCATCCCGCCGACTGGAAGATAGCGGGGGCATAGTCGATGATGGTGTTGATTCCCGAAACATGAATCAATACCGCAAGACAGGCGCTGACTGCAAGAGCGCGACGCACGCCCGGCCGCAGCAGTCCGCGCCAGGACTGCGGTTCCCTGTGCATGGTTGCCGCAATCTCGGAGATCTGATCCCGAGCGCTCTTCGTGCCCCCGATCCGCTCCAACAATGCAAAAGCCTCATGGAGCTTGCCGGTCATAGCCAGGAAGCGCGGCGATTCCGGCGCAAGCGCGATGAAGAGGAGGAATATAGCGGACGGTATCACTCCGGTAAGAAACATCCATCTCCAGTTGTTCTGCCCCGTATTGCGAAGAAGAAAATTGATGGAATACGACACCAGGATGCCGGTAATGATGGACATTTGATACAGCGTTCCCATGCGGCCGCGGATAGAAGGCGGAGAAACCTCCGCCACATACATCGGGGAGAGAAGAGAAACCCCGCCTACGGCCAAACCTCCCACAAAGCGCGCGGTAACAAAGGGGATAAAGCCATTTGCCAGGGCCGTGGCAATCGACGTCATGGCAAACAGGACTGCGACGATCACAAGCAGCTTCTTTCGTCCGTAGCGATCTGTAAGTCTCCCGGCGATGAAACATCCCAGCACGCAACCAAACAGTAATGAACTGAATGCCCAGCCAAGACCGATATCGCTCAGAGAGAATTCCCGCGTAATAAATGGACCCGCGCCGGTGATGATGGCGATATCGAATCCGAATAGAAGGCCTCCCAGTGCCGCCGTACAGGCTAAGAATGCCACATAGCGCGTGTTGATCGATGCAGTCACTTAGTCACACTCCTCAATACGAGCCGCCCGGCTTCAGCAAAGCAGGCGCGGGCCAGGTCTTTGTAGAGGAGGGCTTCAGCATAGCGATCGGATTCCTCGGCAAATTGGCCGGAGGCCTTGGGAAACTTGCGAGCGTAATAGTGCGCGCCGGACAAGAGCTCGGGCGCGAAGATGAGCACGTCGCCTGGATTGGCGGTACGGAGAAAGCCGAGCATGGCGCGCGTCCAAAGCTCTTTGAAATGGTCGAGATAGTTGATCACACCGTGAGCCTGCAGTGGCCTTGAAGCCAGGTCCGCGCCGATCGGCACTTGCATGCAGCCCGAGCTGGCGATGCGGCCGTGCATAAAGCCGACCCGGTCAAAAATGGGTTCCATGAAAGCAAGTTTGCCCGCCCAGTCGCCGTACACAAGTTCTTGCCCGCAATAATAGTGGCTGAAGTCGCCGTTGAAGCGAACCTCAGGAAACTTCCTCGCGATCTGTATGGTCCGCCACAGATCCTGAGTAATCGTCGCACGATGGGTTTCGATGAATATGGGCAGGCGATTCCTATCGGATGCAGCGAGGATCGACTCGACCAGATGGGAGACTTGATCATCGTCTTCCAGGCCCCAACCGGCGTGGACCGTGATGCAGAGGTCGCCGCGCGCGGCGTGTTTCGCGGCGATAGCGTCAGCTTCGGCCGGCGTGTTGATCCGGTCGAGGCCGCAGTGAAGGAGAGGCGCGCCCGCGACCGGAGGGTCGTCGGTGGTAAGTTGGACACCCTCGAATCCATCGGCAAACAGGCGTTGGTAGCGCGGTAGGCCCTCGAGACCGGGCCACGCGCTATCAGCGCGCAGATCAACGAGGTTATCGAGATTCAGATAGACCCTTAATTTGGGAGGCTCTGCCGAACCATCGTTGAAGAAGCGAGAAACGGGACTCACATGCATCCAGTCTAGAATTCGTCGTAAGCGACCTGGTGGTTGGGGACCCCTAGCGCTTCAAGCATTTTTATGCATGCCTTGATCATCATTGGTGGTCCGCAGAGATAGTACTCGACAGCTTCCGGGTGAGGATGGTCATGCAGGTATTGCTCGAGGACGACTTCATGGATGAAGCCGGCATAACCTGCCCAGTTGTCCTCGGGCAGTGGAGACGATAGAGCAAGATGAAAGGCAAAGTTATGATGTGTTCTGGCGAGCCCTTGAAAATAGTCTTCATAGAAGATCTCCTGCCTGGAGCGCGCGCCGTACCAGAAGCTAATCTTGCGAGCAGTTCGTTCGCTGTCAAGAAGGTGCGAGAGATGCGCTCGAAGCGGAGCCATACCTGCACCGCCACCGATATAGATCATTTCGCGTTGGGTGGGTTTGATGTGGAAGTCCCCAAAGGGGCCAATGCCTGAGACGATGTCACCGGGGCTAAGGCTGAAAACGTAACTGGATCCGACGCCGGGAGCGCAATCCTGGCCCGGCGGAGGCGTGGCGATGCGCACATTGAAGCGTACGTTGCGCTCGGTCTCCTTGTTGCTGGCCAAAGAGTAGTTGTTGCGGCGGCCTGTATGGGGATTGCTCGCGACCAGATCAAAGACATGCTGGTTTTTCCAGACGGCGGCGAATGGCTCAGGAATGTCAAAGTCACGGAAGCGGATCGCTTCGTAGGCAGGAATGTCGAACTGCAGGTAGTCGCCCGGAGTAAAAGCGATTGCCTCGGCAGCATCCAGCGGCTCGAGGACAAGTTCCTTAATGAACGTGGCGACACTTCGGTTGCTGAGCACACGGAACCGACAGGTCCGTTGCGCGCGTGCGCCGACTCCGCTCGCGCGGACGACATTAACGCGGATTCGTCCTCCCCGCTCTTCGACGGGATAAGTGGCCAAGCCGCGGCAGATCGGAGAGCGCGCAGGCGATCCGTCAATCAAGTTGAAGCGCCCGTTGTGCTTGGGACATTCGATCGTGTTCCCGACAATCAGGCCGTCGGATAGATGGGTATTGCCGTGAGTGCAAACTCCGTCAGTAGCGTAAAGTTGACCCTCATG
>Ga0116110_1000985_pt1 | contig 15847 bp, 29 predicted proteins | sample June2015DPH_8_50_FD_89719 | JGI IMG/M metagenome (GOLD analysis project Ga0116110, IMG submission 89719) | Peatland microbial communities from SPRUCE experiment site at the Marcell Experimental Forest, Minnesota, USA - June2015DPH_8_40 | ecosystem: Environmental > Terrestrial > Soil > Wetlands >...
CCTTGCCTAACTGACGTCCTCTGAATGGGTTGGTCTGGTGCCGGGAGGGGGAGTCGAACCCCCAAGGTACTAAGTACCGGCGGATTTTGAGTCCGCTGCGTCTGCCAGTTCCGCCATCCCGGCGCTTCGAAGAATCAAACACTTACGATGAGAACGCGGTGGATTTCTGGCAGTTCGTGCACGATTCGTTCATATTCGCTCCGCCGCGTTGAGGAGGTCTTGGTCGGCGGTCACGTCGTAGGCGTCGAAAACAGCGCGGGTCAAGTGCCCGGTTATTCTCATCGCGACCGTCGCAGCAACTCCCTTGCGAATGATATTGCGAGTTGCTGAACGGCGCAAGTCGTGAAAGCGTAATCCCGTGACGCCAGCCTCCTTGCACGCCTTCACCCACGCGGCTCGGAAATCCAAAATTGGTTTTCCGTTCGACCATGTGAAGACGTGCCCTTCCGGCTGTTTCCCGAGGCAGCAAGCTTCGACGGCTTCGCGCACATCGGGCGGCATCGGAACCTTCCGTGCCCGGCTGTTTTTCGTCGCGCCCGCGAAGAGCACTATCCACCCTCCAGCGACTTGCAGCACGAGAAGGTTCTTCAGTTCGGACATGCGGAACCCAAGCCTGTAAGCGGTCAGTACCATCGCGTGAAGTCCCGGCTCTTTCAGCGCCGCGAGTAGTTTATTGAAGGCCGTGTCCTCTATGAATCCGGTTCTCGCCGTCTCAGGTAGCTTCGCGGGGAAAGCAGGAACGTCGGCCACAAGTCGGGGCCGGGACTCGTAGCCCATCTTGAACGCGCGGCGCAGGAACGCCATCTCCCGGTTTATCGTTGCGTTCTTGGCACCAGCGTCGTGACGCTTGATGACGTACTCGTTTAGGTCCTCCGTAGTGACCAACGATGCCTTCCGGTCGCCGAACGAAGCTTTCAGGTTCACCGACCACCGACGCTCCGCGTCAGCAATAAGTTTCGCAGCCGAGCGCCTGCGCCATGCGTCGGTCGGGTCAGGCAAACCCTCGGGGATTTTCTGGAGCAGCGCCACGCGCTTGGCCTTCAGGAGCGCTTGCGCCAAGTCTTCTACCAGCGCACGCGCGGCTTTCGGGCTGGGAAGCGTCCCGGTTCGCACCTCTCCGATGCGTTGCGCCAGCAGTCCAGTGGCTTTCGCTTCTGCGCGGGCCTTCTTATGTTCGGGGCAAAGGCAGAAATGGCTGTTTTCAGTTCGTTGGCGTCCGTTTGCGTCGCGGTACCGCAACCAGTATTCGCCCTTCGGATGCCTCTTCGATTTACGCAGCCACAGGTTTCCTGTTCCGTAGACTCTCATACGCGGTGGGGAGCTTACCTCTGTCGATGGAAAACAGCCAGTTCGATTCTGGACGAGGACGGGACGGCGGGGAAAGTTACGGTGGTTTAGTGGTCGCGCAATTAGAATGGTGTCCCGACGAGGAGGTGGGAGACAGTGAAGAGAACCACACCAGTGCTAATTGTTCTTGCGTTCGTGCTCTGTGCAACCGCCCAACAAAAGCAAGAGCAAAGAATCAACGTATATTTGACCAGTTCCTGTAGCAGCAATGGGACCGGAGCGGTTGTCGAATCTTCATTACGGGACAGCATTCGGTCATCCAGCGGCTATGCGCTCGTTGATGTGCAGAGCCCCGGAAACTTTATCATCGCTATTGCCTGTGTAGAGGCGGGAGAGGATGGCTGGACCGCCGTGGCCTACAACTATGGGCTTCTAATGAAAGCCAGTCCAGAAAGCCTCGGAACAGGTGTTTGGAATCCTACTCTGGGCGTATTTACCGTTGGGCGCGCCCACGCTCAGGTAAAAGGACAGGAACTCTTTGCGCGGTTTGACAACGACCTACATAGACACTGAAGGGAGTTACGAAAGCACGCTAATTGCGCTCCCGAACGTTATCGCGCCAGTTTTTCAGCTTCGCGTTTCGGTATGCGCTCATGCGCGGGAACCTCGCGAGACAGCGCCTTGAGGTCCTTGTTCGGAAACGATAGCAGCTGCACGCCGATGCCCTTGCGATGCTTGAAGCGCTCATAGATGATCCTGCTGGGGCCGTTGAAAACTTCTTCGTATCGCCCGTCAGTAAACAATTTGAAGCCGAGGTAGTAATCTGAGGTGGTCTTGAACGTGAGCGAGTCTTTGAAGGTCGCCTTGATCTGGAGGCGGCGTCCGTTAGGTGCTGTCGCATCGTGATCCGGTTGGCAAACTTTGTCCAGGACCACATCGTATTCAAGGGCTGCGATTACCTCGCCAATGTCGCCCACGAGACGGCCATCTATTGTGAATTCGCGGTTCGGAAAGGCCTTCTTGAGGCGCGCAATCCCCTCGAAGATCAGGGTGAGCGCCTCGACGATGGTTTGGTGAGTTGGCATCGTGCTACACGGTGATTGTAAACGGAGGCCACTGGCTGGCCCCGCTGCTGCCGCAGACGACACAACCCAGCCTGATCGGCCAACGGCTCCCGGTCGCCTTTTTCTTTTGCGCCGTGTTGGCTTGGGGCCAACATGTCAGGCGGCTGGTGCTCGTTCGCGTTGATAAAAGCGAGAGCGTCAGGATGCGACGTTTTTCCGGGGAAACACGGACAGGCCATCGGAACGCTCATCTCCTGTGACTCTCCGTATTTGTCCGGGAATATTTCTCTCGATTGTCCCGTGACAGTAGGGGCACTCTATTATCTGCGCGGGCGTCAATGGTTCTGGCGGAATAAAATCGACCCGAATTTCTCTCTTGTCGTCACCAGTGCTCTTGCACGCCTCTGTGTCGCAGTGCGCGGTTATCGTTTTGTGTTCCATAATCTTCATTTTTGAGCGATGGCCTCCTCGGAATCAATGTTGAATCCGCCGTTATCTCTGCGGACGTTCTTCACGTTGTCATAGATCACCAGAATGGTTTGGTCCTTGGTCTCATCCGCTGAGTCTCTTACTGCCACTCCCCTAATAGCTTTGTAGCTCTCGCCAGCACGAAGCATCGCGCACGGCGCGGATATATCTGAGCTGAACCTGAACCGCACCTTGGTGGACTCTCCTTCGGCGACGCAGCCGTCGTTGACACGCTTGACCTTTGTAATGAGAAGCGTGAACTTTTCCTGCTCTGGAACCTGTGATGCAGCCACACAAGACATACTGAAAAGAGTGGCTATCGTCAGGACGATGCTTTTCATTGAAGTCGATTCTACGCCCAAAGAAGTAGAGGTTCGCTCCCGACCGGATTTTGCCACTTCAGCATATTGTGCGCTGGCACTCCTTTCGGCTGGCACTGGTGCCTCCTGTTGCCCAAAACTCGCGCCACGGCTGGCTTCAGCGGGGACTTGTGGTTGGCGCGGGGCAACGATACCCTCCGGCACGAGCCGGGACGCTACGAGACTTTTTCTTGGGGTTTCCGTTTGAATGTCATTGGCTTTGTGGACTTTTGGCTGTGGGTAGGGTTTGAGGCAAAATTTCGTTCACTCCAAGTTGCCTCAGCCTATCATTTGTGAGCGGCTGGTATTCCCGACTGATTCGTGCTGTTAAGTTTCCATTTTCCCAAGATGTGAATATCGTAATCGCCATATTTTCGGCGCGACCAGAATCTAAAATGACGGCCCCACTACTGGCCTCTTCTCGTTCGAGGTTGCCTCCTGCTTTTCGGAGTATTACGTACCCGTCCCAATGTGCCTTCCGAGCCTCGGCTCGATAAGTGTAGACAGTAGTTTCGCGGTCCAAAGGTATCCATGCTGAGAGCTTCTTAGGTGCATCGGCACTGCTCCATTCCGGTTCGTCCAACGAGAAAACGGTAAACGTCCTCCTCGTGTTAGTTGAAAACGCATCGACTCGCACAACGTCAAGCTTAAAGTGGAACAATGAGTCCATAGACAGCCTGCCGTGCTGAAGTTGTTCGTCGGTCATCGGCCAGTCCATGACATAACAGCTTATCCTCGCGGCTCGCACCGCTTTGCCCGGCTCCGCTGCGGAGATATTGGCGGACGCCCACGGATACGCGAACTTAACCGAGGAAGCGTTTTGTGCCGACGCAGCTCGGTGATTAGTGAGTCGAAGAACCTCTGCCAAGCCGACAGTCACCACTGCGCCGACGAGAGCAAGCACAAGTAGCCGAACTTTAAAATTCTCTGGAGTGGTAACTCCCCACATAATGGTCTTCCCGTACATCCATACTGCCGAGATAACAAAGCATGTTTTCGCGGCTTTGAACTCCTTGAACTCGTCGCTTAATAAAGCGAACCCAATCCCGACGATAATCGGCACTCCTAAACCGACCACCCACTCGTCAAAAAGGAGATCAAAGACACCGGGCATGTCTGGGGAAGGTTACTATCAACGTGGGAAAATTCAAAACATCACACCACTACGGCCCAGCCTTCGGGTGGGGGCCTTTTCTTGCTCAAACTCGCGCCACGGCTGGCTTGAGCGGGCCGATCAGGCACTCAGTGGGGCAACGTAACCCCTGATACCAACAGCCTCGTGTAAGCGGCAGTTCCCCGCCGCATCGCTCATGACTTCCATCCCTCCAATAACCATTAAGTCGTAATGATGTGGGCACAACCAAAGTCTGTGGATGAAGTCGACGAACCGGGTCGCCGGGCGTCCGCATTTCGTTGTTTCGCAGTGGCGGGTCATAGAAAGGGGAGGGTCGCAACTACCTCCGTTGCAGGGATTCATTGCGCCCCAATGACGAATGTCATTGTTCCCGAACCCTGTGACGCGGGCGCTGGGTCGGCGGAGTAACGATGAGCGACATGCCACGCATCGCAAACTTTGCAAAAGACAACTGACTCATGGTATCCGCACTCTAAGGAGTTTTTCTCTTCCGCCTGCCGGGCTTCTTCTTCTGACGCGAACCGGGCCACGCGCGATGACCGATAAGTTTGAAAACGGACAGGGCCGGTCTCGGTATCAACAAACGCTTCCCCACGGCATGGAGTCCATTGAAGACGTAGGTAATTCTTCGTTGACCTATAGGACTTCACCGGAATGGAATCAGCGCCGCCAGCAAGTTGTTCTTCCCTTCTCTCTGCGTAGGTCTTATTAAACTTTTCCAGTTGAAATTTCACGTCAGCCGGTTCCGTGATTTCCGGTTCCGTGGCGACCTTACCCTTCTTCACTTTCGCCTTCCGCCGTTGACGCACCTTGTCGGCATCCCGCGTACTCAGGGCTGCCGTAATGCGCTCCTTCTGCTCTGTGGTTGCGTTGTTCACAAAGTCGGCGAGTATCTGCTCGATGAAGACCACTGTCTTGGGGATAGGCGAACATTCCTTGAGGCTGGCATAAAGAACTTCTGGAAGCGAGATTGCACGCTTCTTATTTTTCGAATAGCCAGCCTTCGGGTCCGAACCAAATGCCTCCACAGCCAGCGCCCGGAGTGTGCGGGCACCGAATCCCTTCTCCACTATGGTCGGCAGCCACTCGTCAGTAAAATTGACCGGAAAGCAACAGAGACCGCGATAATGTTCTCGCGTAAGGTTCGGAAAACGGCGTGCGGGGTCGAATCTTTCAGCGATGCGGGCGCTGACTTTGAGGTAACCAACGCTCAAGCGGGTAGCCGCTGCCGCTAACTTCAATCCCTCATCACCCCATCTCTTTCGCCCGGCCAAAGCGTAATCACACGCCCAAAGGTCCGAGGCTTGATCGACGGATGAGAGCGTTTTACCGAGACGACAAAATTCAGTTTGTGAGAGCGACGGATTGATCTGCAATTCGGTCGGCGCGAACAAACAGAAGTCGGGGAGAGCAAGATGACGACGGTCGGCGACGGTAAGAGAGGTATCCATAATAAGTCCGAGTTGTGTGACCGGAGGATTCCCCAGCGCCCACGAGTCAGGTTCTACCCGTGGTGCTGAAGAAAAACGATGCCGACCCCATGCGAGAGTCGGCATCAGTGGTTGCGCGGGCGGCGAATCTTAGGCCGAGCAAGGCCCTCTGCCCCGCCGTGACCGCTTATTGGGCAAAATCGTTATTGTGATTCTCCTCAAAAACTTTGACGGTTTATTCGGATTGCCGTCCTCCGAGTCTGATTTCTCCCAGCGTCGACCACACGCCGGTCAGGCATATTGACTACCCCCTGACAGGGCTACGAGGGTTGCCCGGATTGCTCCGGTGACCCGTCAATCTTGTTACTGATTTCGGGCTGCGTCATTAATCGCCTTCAACTGTTCCGGGCTGAGGGGCTTAGGCAGGCTCCTGCCGGGTCGGGGTGCGCTCCAAGCATCGTTTCCCCATCGGGAATCGGCGGGTGGTAGCGGAGTATTGATAACCTTATCTTGCTCGTTTGTCATAGCGTCTTCCTCTGCTTTCTCTACTTCTTTCTCTACTTCGAATTTTGCCAAACGCTTCACCGTAACTTTGCCCTCTGCCTTTCGATGTGTTCCTTTGCTCCCTTCATCAGGGTTTCGTGGTAAGCCTGCCGCAGCGCCTTGTTGTGGGCTGCAATTTGGTTCACGAATACTTCGAATTTTCCGTTCACTGCTGCCAGTTCGTTCCGCAGCGACTCGACCACGGCGTTCAGTTCCCGCACATCGGTCTCAATCTGTGCGACCCGAGCCTCGCAGGCGATTGAATCCGCTCCGTCACGGCCCGGTCTTCCCTGTGGCCCTGCGATTCCTACCGCATCACGCCCCGCAGCGCCGTCCTTTCCTGCGGCTCCGACGATGCTCAATCCAGCGGGTCCGGGAGGCCCTTGCGCACCGTCATCACCTCTCGGACCGGGCGTTTTACCGGCTTGCTCCAGAAGGACTTTGAACTCCCCGACCAACTTTTCGAGGCGCTCCATCCTGCCGTGAAGATGGTAGGGCGTGTTTGCCATTTACGATACCCACGCCTCTTTGAAGGAATTCGCTCGACGGCTGGCTTCCTGCGCCTTCGCCGTGTTCACTGGCGACGGCTCACTTACCGCGACCTGATGACGGTCGGCGGCTTCGAGATGCTTGGCTCCACGATTCATAGAGCAACGTCCAGCAATGCAACGGTGTCCGGTTGCCGCACGGTTGTGTTCCTTCTCCGAAGATGCGGTCTCGCCGTCCGCATAACGGAGCGATTGGGTTGGGTCCTGTGTTTGACCGTCTCCCTCCATACGCGGTCGACCATTAAAACCAGCATCGGACGGACCGCAGCCGTAATCACTGCGAAGGTCGGTGAAACCGTAAGGTAGGCTGCCCGGAGAAGCGGGGCGGAGTCCGCACTTTACGTCCAACTGGATTTTTAGCTGTTCGGTCGCATTGGCTGACAGATCGGAAAGCAAAGCCCGCTGGTTTTCCGCGCGTTGTAGTTCATCGGCGCGCGCGATTCTCTTTTCATCAGCAACCAATCGCATCCTGTGGAGCGTGTCAATCGCGGGCTTTCCGCCCTGACGCTGGCAACAAAGTGCGATGTGGCAATCTTGGAAACTCAGCCCCGTCTCTTTGCTCAAGCGGCGGACTTCCTGAAGTTCGGTATTCGCGCGTCGGCGGGTGATCGGTGCCACAAACCTGCCAGTGGCCACGGCGAGGGCATAGCGCTTCTCCGCTCCGCGACACCACTCGGCGGACGGTGCGGGAATCGCACGCTTCTCCGACATGGCGAGCCTTACCTCGTACAAGCGCTCTTTCACCCAGTCCGGAGCCGAACGAACATCTGGACACCAGTATCCGCTCTCAGCGGACTTCGCCGGATTTACTCCAGCCAGAAGCATTTCGCGTTTCGATTCATCTACGTTCATAAAAACTCCTTGTGCCCCGCCCCTGTTCCCCAGTTCTGTGACTACCTTCAATCAAAACGTTCGTATACCGAAGCGCACTCTTCAGGCGTTAACGGTCGTCCCAACCTGTGGGCTTCGGCACCAATCGCAGCCAGCACTTCATACGGCATGATGCGTGGCTTCACGATGGAATCAAGTTGGTCGAGTGCGGAGTTTTGCTTTTCGATGAACGTCATTGTGGTTTCACCAGCTTCCTCCCAAGGGTGTACAGCGAGGCTCCGGTGCGGATACGGTCAAGGCGTTCACGCGCCTCAAGATCCTGACGGGCTTTTGCAGCAGCTTCCGCAGCCACATTTTTGAGATTCTCTTGCGCCTCGATGGAGACCACCTGACCCGCGATGCCAAGTGGGCAGCCCGCCTTCACCGCTTCTTCGGGAGTCTCGAATCGTATCTCCTCAAAACCTTGACGGCGAATCAAGGTTTGCCGTCCGGTAAACTGGTCGGTGTGAATGCCCCACTGCGGAACCTTCACGTTTTCCACCTTGGGGTTTGACTTGTCAGAACCCTCGGCGGCTTCGGCGGCGAGTCGTTCGCGGAAATCCTTGTAGGGAACAGCGACGGCTGCCCCTTGGGCGATAAGTGATTGGGCGATGTGGGCGGGGAAGTTGCTGGTGGTGCCGCGCAGTTTTGGGTCTGCGGCAAACTCGGTAAACTTAATTCTCATTGTGAACCCCATTTCTTAAAGGCGTTATCGTTTCAGGACCTGTGCTCCGGTCCAAGGTCACCGAGTTCTGTGACTGGCTCAGATCAGGTAATCGCCCTGCCCGGTGCAGGGAATGAATGCAACCCGCGCCCGGAGCGAAGCCTTGTCGATGTCGGACCAAGAGTCCAGAACTTGCAGGAGTCCGAAGTCGAATGGCTTGTCGAGCTCATTTTCATATTTAGGTCGGCGGCGCTCGACTGCTTCTTTGAACTTCAGGTCCGCGCGAATGGCGCTGTAGAGATTGAAAACATCGTCGGGGTTCTTGAACGCGAGCACCTCTCGCATGTCATAGCCCGCTGCTTCAATCGTCGGCAGCAGATGTTCGGTCTTGCCTTTGCGTTGAACCAGTTCAGCAATACGTTCCTCTAACCGTGTCATAGTTCCTCCTTCAAGAGAGCATCAAGATCTATCTCGGGCTCAGGCGCGGTCTCTTCCTCGGCTTGCTGCGCGCGCAGCGCTTTCAGTTCAGCATCCATACCAGCCAGCGAGTTCGGTTCGGCGGGCGGGTTCTTGACCTTCACCGGGGACGTCGGGCGGACTGCCTCGCGGTCTTTAGGCGTCAAGCCCAAGGACTTGAGTATCTGGATGCACTGCCTTTCCCCGTTCTCCAGAATCTTCAAATGTAGGTTGTGCTTTTTCACTGTGTAGATGTCGCCCTTCGGCGTGGTGTATTCGCACTCCACAACCAGCCCTTCGGTCGCGATCTTTTCCTGCGCAATAATGCAGCGGGTTTCTGTGCGGACAAGTATCGACAAGACTGTGGCGTCTCCGCTGGTCACCGCGCGCCTCTCAGCCAGCATCCGGGCGTGAGCCTTAAAACGCTTGCGCTCTTCCTTCGATAAATCCTTGGGCGGTCTTGGGAGAGAACCAGCGACGTGGCTCTCTCCATCTTTTGCGCGTCGAGTTGTCCCATGCAACGCGTGAACTTCTAAGTCAATCGATGGGCGTGCCAACTTATTCCTCCGTTTTCTGGACGACCAAAATGGGTACGCGGGGTGTGGGCTTCGCCAGCGAGCCGTCGATTGCCCTGCGGATTTGCTCCGACTGGAGCACGCCGGTCGCGGCGGCGCGCGCCTTGAGCCCGGCAGCCTGCTCCTCGCTCAGATTTATGCTTATGCGCTTCATAGTGCCTCCATGCTCCTTGACGCGTCTCTGTGACGGCTTCGAAAAGCATGCCTCGTAAGGGCTGAGCAGTAAGCCTGATGTGCTCTCCGGAGGCAAGGAAGGGGGCTGGGCGGGGGAGGATGTACCTCGAATTACCCCCGGAATCTACGCGATTGAAATCTAAATAGTTATGCTGGAGTCTCTATTTCGGCGCGCCACGCTCGCCAGGGCATCGCAAATTCAAAACGCATACCCCCTTACCCATTTTGTTTTCACAGTCTTACAGACGAGGCCCAATTTGTGATCGGTCTATTAGAAACAGAAGACTTGCACGATAGTCGAACGACAGGCGACGTGTCGCTCGCCCAATGAGGGCCAATACGTCAGGAAAGCGGCTGATTCTGCTCGATTGGGGATTCGATTGCGAGCGATTTGCTGGGGCGAGCATCTAAGATATCACGGGAGGACATGTCCTTGCGTTTGACAGAAGTACAGGCATCGGGCTATAAAACGGGTACCGCTGCGGTCGCGGACCTTCCCCAACAATTTGGCATGCAGGGGGTCGTTTGATGCAGGAAAAACTACTCTCACTTGCTGGCGTTACCCCGGTGACCGTGGTCACTTCGTGGAAGCTGCCGAAGGGCGTAGCCTCGCCTAGGTAGGCCGATTTAGAGCGAGGAGCCATTTATGGCGTCGCAGCAAAAGCCGCTAATGCAATTTCAGGTTGTGGGGGAGGACCCCCAGACCGCTCAGGCGCCTCTGTTCAGCAATTTTGTTGCGGTCTCGCATGCTGGCCGGGAAGTACAGATCGAATTTATTTTTGTCGATATAAACCAGGTGGCACAGCGAATGGAGAATAGGATGTCTGCACCTGATAATCCAGAGATTCCATTATTTCATGGTAAAACCGTCGCTAAAGTTGTGGTGCCAACCTGGGCTTTCCTTCAACTGAAGAACCATTTGACGGATGTGTTTCAGAAATTAGAGGTTGCAGAAAGTGCTCAACAAGAGAAAGCCGGAGAGCGTGTGTATGGCGTATAAAGATATTGGATATCTCTGCGTCGAAGCGTCCCAGTTCAGTACGGCGACGAAGCAGGTCTATGCCGTGCCAAAGGACATTTGCGTTTCGGCTGAGCTCGTTCGAGAAACTACCAATCCATTTTATGCGGCCCGGCCCGATGTTGCTGGCAAGAGGCGTCCGTTTGATCTGGCTGAGTTCATCGAAACCGCAGTTCCGCTGACGGCTGTCTGCGAAGCCGCGTTGGCTGAACCACGTCGTGAACGCCGGATTGTGATTATGAAGAAGCGAGGATAATTCGCCTTGCTAGTTCCGGAGGACGACTTTTACGAAGAAGACCCTCCGAAGGAGCTACAACAGGGGGACGTGCTGGTTGGCGTCCCCCTTTTATTTTTGCCCAAGAGCGAGGAGTTGCTTCTACTCCGCCTTCCGAGGAGCCGCTCGCGCATTTCCGAACTGCCTTCAGGTTTGGTCGAAGTAGTCAGAGAGAAGGTCATCGGAGACGCTTTCGACCAGGCTGAGTATGTTGGTCTCGCTGCCGTACGGGCAGCCGCTGTACTGATGACGCAGACGTGCGACTTGAGTCGAAATGAATTTTGGACCGTCGCTCCTCTTGAGCCGCTGGACCAGGCTTCAATCGATCGAGGGAATCTCTATGGAGGGCATTACAAGAAATACTTTCCTTTTCCGAAGCACCAGCATTTCGAGGAGTCCTTGATCGAGATAACCGACCTGCACGCCATTCGGCCTGAAAACGTCGGTGTGGGGAATCGAATAGCTTCTGTAAAGATGCCCATTCAGCAACTGCTATCAGACCGGTTCCTGCACGCGATGGGTCGGCGATGGGGGCACGCCGAAGGCGAAGAAGCTCCGAAAGACGGAAAGTACCGATGCTTGGGCTGCAACGATTTCGATATGCCCGTTAACGAAAGACCCTTCGAGAAAGGCGAGAAGTTCCCCGTATGTGAGCGCTGTGCCAAGATCAAGCGTCCGACCCAGTGGTACCTGCTCCAGAAACCCAAAGCAAAGCAACTGGAACAATAAGAAGTTTTCCATCATGTTTGAAGGCTGGAGGAATTGCCCCTGTGCTGCCCTGCTCTACGTTCGTGGGGCTTCCTGCCATCCTCTGCCTTCGTGGGGCAACGAGCAGCCTTTGCGGCGCGCTGTGGCGGAACGTCGCTCCAGTCCACGTCCATACAGTCATTCGGAAGGATCATTTTCGCCTTGATCCAGTTCAGTTGCCGGACTCTGCCTTCCATCAGTCAGGCTCCTGATCCGCTGGGTTATATCGCAGACGGCTGTAGCTCGGCGCACTTCGGGCTTGCACCTTCGGCGGCGCGGTATGCAGGTCTTGCTGCTCCCAGTGGTAACGTCGTGAGCCCGGCCATGAAGTCAAGCACGCGGCAAGCTCGGCGAATGTTTCAAACAACCGGACGATGCCGTCAGAGCAACAGGTAACGCAGAACTCGCCGGTTCCTTCAATCCCCTTGGCGCGCGGAAAACGTCTCTTCGCACACTCAAGCCAAGGCGTGAAGGCGGTCGGTTCGGATTGTGGCCGGGCGGCATTCACTTAACGGATACTCCCTACCTTGTCCTGTTCATGTGATGGCTGCTTTTCCGAACGCGGTTTTGCGACCAGCGGTTCCACCCAATCTATGAAGGCTGGGTCCACGTCGGGCGGGAAGTGCATCTTCCCTGCAATCCATGTGATCCGTGGCTTGCTCACTTGGACTCCTTTTTCAGCCAGCGGTGGTCCTCACCCTTTACAATCCAGCCGTTGCTAGAACGATCTACCATTGACCGCCAGATATCGTCCGAGCAAAGTTCGTAGCCATGCTCTAGGTGCCAAGGGGACGGCTTGAGAGGGTCTTGACTAATCGATGCGGGGACAATGGCATCCTCGGTTGCACGGCGCTCTGCCGGGCTTAAGATTGCCGTCCTTATTCTCTTGAAGGGCAGTGGGGTTGGGGTTGCCTCTGCTGTTGCTGTTGCTTTTGGAGTTGGAGAAGAAGAGAGAGGGGTTGGGTTTTGATCTTGGGGTTGCGGTTCATTCTCTGGATCCTTGGCTGCCGAACCCAAAACCAAAACCAAACCCTTACCCCTTTCTCTCTCTCTCACCCCAACTTCAACCCCAGACCCAACCCCAAACCCTAGCGGGAGTGATTTGGAGGCGTCAAGGACGGCTCCTTGAGGTGTCAAGGACGTGTCCTTGATCTCACCGAATAATGCCCGCTTGCCAGCTTTGTACCGCTCACGGTGGGCGGGCGCTGGCAGGAACTTGTCGGAGCCAACCCAGAATCCCCAGACCCTGCCGTCTTCGTCCTTGGTGCGCTGGAGCAGGCCGACGCGTTCGAACTCGTCCAGAAGTTTTGCAACCTTATCGGCGTCCCAATCAGGTCGTCCGTATGCGTATGCCCGTGACCAGATGCTCCGGGCGTCCGCTTCGAATGTGCCGTCCACAAAAGCCAGCGGCATAAGCCAAGAATATTCGGGCCGCCAATCGCTTGGTTGGACTGTTGCAAGTTTGGTTGAAAGCCAAACTCGTTCGCTCAGTAACTTTGACATGACTTCTCCTTGCGCCGTGCGGTAAACGTACAAACGCCCCGGCTTGTGACCGAGGCGTCTGTGAGAACCATATTGCTCGTGGCGGAGCGCAGGTAAAATGGGTTTTTGCCGCTTCACCCTCCGCCACAGAGGTTAAGTAGCCTGCGCTGATTCTCACCGATTGCTCGGCAATGTAACCCATCCCTGTGACGGGTCCTGTTCTGGGCTCAGTACGATTTCCCTCGCCGTGAAACCATCCACCACAGCCGAGTCCCGTGACGGTTCCCCGCCATCACTACGGTCCGGACCGCTCCTTCTGTCGTTCGATGAATCTCTCCAAATCGCGCCGACTGAACAGCTTCTTGCCTCCACGCCCGCCGCGCAGGAACGGGAGTCCTTCCGATACCCACCGCCGAATCACGCCCTCGCCGACGCCCACGATTGCCGCTGCTGCGACGACGTCGAGGAGCAAGGGTTCTGCCTTCTGATCGTTCACGGAACACGACTCCAGAATGGAGCCGTCTTGGTGGAACCCGAGGTCAACCGCACATGCGGTCACCAGTGGCTTATGACTGCGCCACCCGGGAGTTACTAATTCGCCGCGACCCTGACGGATTCCGGAGGCGGGGGCGTAGTTCCCCCGCGAGAAGCAGCGAACCAACACATGATCGCTCTGGTGCCGGATGGAAAGCAAGTTCTTTGTTCGGGCGCGCCTTTACTTGCTGATTTCAGCGATGCGCTGGCGGGATTGTCCAACGTGTCTCAGAGCAACGACGCCGAGGTTGCGTGCTACCGCCGTCGCATACATCTCGGAGCCAGACTCAATGCCTATGAAGTCACGCCCGAGGTTCTGGCAAGCGACTCCGGTCGTGCCGCTACCCATGCAGTTGTCGAGTACCATCTCGCCCGCGTCGGTAAAAGTGTGGATGAAATACTCCATGAGCGCAACAGGCTTCTGGGTCGGGTGCAGGCCCTTCTCGCTCTTTATGCTCAACGTCCGGCTGTAGTAAGTGATGCCCTTTTCGACTGGAGGAGGAGGAATGGCTGGCTGGAACTGAAGAACCGACCGTGAGTGAGCGCTTGTTCTTGTTGTTGTGTAGTTGTAGTCTGGATCGTCGTATAACGGCGGGTGAAAGGTCGGCTCCTCGCGCCAGAACGCACGCACGTCCTCGTGTACTTTCCACGGCTGGTGCTTGAGGTTGAGAAAGTTAGCACCTTGGACCTTGTGCCATATCCACCCCTCTCTGTACTCCTCTCTGTTTGACATGACGAGTTTGGAGGTGAACGGATCGCAGCCTGTGAAGACCATAGCCGCGCTCTTCTTGCAGAGACGGTGGTACTGCTCCCACAGTTTGTCGAAAGGAATAATGACGTCCCACTCGCATGCGGTAGTTCCGTAAGGCAGGTCGCAGAGAATCATGTCCACGCTGGCGTCGGGGAGCATCGCCATTATTTCGAGGCACTCGCCGTGGTAAAGCCTTATCACTTGTATGAACCCCCGTAAATGCTGGGCAGGGGTCTACGCGCTGTTTTGTTGTCGCGAGCCCTCCACTTTTTGACGGAGTTCGGCTCAGTATGAAAGGTTTTGCCTCGAACCGTGACCTTTAAGGGCGCATAATATCTGGTGCCAATCTTTACGAGCGCGCTCTCGGCAACCAGCGCTACAATCGCGGCACGCCCGCCCCAGCAATGCTCGTCACGACCGGGTCCCCACCGCGCCTCTGTGATTGCTCTAATTGACACTGGCTTTGGTTGGCGGGTGACCCACGTCAGCACCCTTGCTTTCTGCTCCGCAAACTTCGCCTCATCTGGATAGCACTCATCTAACAACCACTCGGGCGCGACAGAGTACCCGTAAACGTAGAGTGGTTCCGCGCGTCCGCGCAGGTGTTCGCAGTCTGGCGCATGACAACGTTCACACTTAAATGGTTCGTACTTGCTCATGCCGTTGCAGCAGCAGCTTTTTCCTGTTCCATACCCTGCTCGACGGCCTGCTCCCGCGCCCGGTCTTCTGAGGCAATCGCCGCCAGAATCTCGTTGGCGAATTCCTTCTGCGCCACGGCGTGCTCGGTGACGACGTTCGAGACATACCCGCCCAGTTCCATGCCTTGAGCCTTGGCGATGAGTGCCAACCGCTCGTACATGCGAGCCTTAAGCAGGATGCTGACTTTCTTGAAGCCCTCGGGAATGCTCGACGTCTTCTTCGCTTTCTGCTTACCGCTGGCAACACGCATGCAATAGTTCGCGCGATTGCGGTCGATGCCGTTCTTCTTCAACCACGGAGTGTATTTACCGTGAGGCATGGACGCCCTAACTTTGTTCAGAACCGCGCCGAGTTTCTTTGCCGATTTCTCGGACGCACCGAATGCTTGCTGGTCGGCCTCCCAGAGGTCAATGGCGAGTTGTTGAATTTTCAACATTTGATTCGGGGTCATACCGTGATTCTGACGCCCGAACCACCGCCGCACCAGTTACGTCCGTGCGCGACTGTCGACATAGGGTTTTGTGCACGATTTGTGCACGGACTTCAGGAAAGTACCAGCAACTACGGGCAGGTAGCAGCAAGTAAATACTATGAGTTAACAAGGGGTTAGTGATTCCGGGCGGGTTACGGGAGGCTACGAATAGTTTTTTGAGTCCGCTGCGTCTGCCAGTTCCGCCATCCCGGCTTGAGACATGCACGTGAAGAGAAGACTAGCTTAATCGACGACCTGGGGCTTTGCAACCGTGGCGTGGCGTTTCTGACCGACGGA
>Ga0116110_1000990_pt1 | contig 15814 bp, 14 predicted proteins | sample June2015DPH_8_50_FD_89719 | JGI IMG/M metagenome (GOLD analysis project Ga0116110, IMG submission 89719) | Peatland microbial communities from SPRUCE experiment site at the Marcell Experimental Forest, Minnesota, USA - June2015DPH_8_40 | ecosystem: Environmental > Terrestrial > Soil > Wetlands >...
CCGACGTTAAGCGAGGCGATGCCCAGGTGATCGACAAACACGCCGTAGTCGGAGCCGGAACCCAGGGCGCCGATGCGCAGGTCGGGCCGCTCGCGCGCTTCCTGTCGTTCTTCCGGGGTGGCGGCCTCCTCGATGCTGCGAAGCTGGGTCCGCCTCCAGACGCTGATCTTCTTCTCCGGGTCGTCGATATCGCGCGCTACCCCGTTGACGAATTTCTCGAGCGAGTGCGATCCCTCCGCGGAGAAATAGCCTCGCCCGTTCGAGTCGGAGTTGAGATAAGCCACCGCCTTTTGCCTGAGCTCATCGGCGTGCTCCTCGGCCCATTCGGTCGAGCCGATCAGCCCCGGCTCCTCACCGTCCCACACGGCATAGATGAGGGTTCGCTTGGGCTTCCAGCCCTGTTTCAGCAATTCACCGAACGCGCGCGCTTCCTCGAGTTCCGCGGCTGTGCCGGAGATCGGGTCTTCGGCCCCATTCACCCAGGCGTCGTGGTGATTGCCGCGCACCACCCATTCGTCCGGGCTGTCAGACCCGTCAATGCGCGCAATCACGTCGTAGAGCGTCTTAAGATCCCAGTTGGCTTTGACCTTCAGATGCACTTTGGTGGGACCCGGCCCGAGGTGATAAGGGAAGGGAAGCGCACCGCGCCATTGGGGAGGCGCCATCGGCCCCCTGAGCTCCGCGAGCAAGGGTTGCGCGTCGGCATAGGAGAGAGGCAAGGTGGGAATCTTGGTGATGGTCTGAACGTCCGCGAGCGGCAGCCGCTTGGCGTCTTTGGTCGCTCCCACTCCGGGCGTCAGCGGGTCGCCGGTATAAAGGGTGTCGTCCATGACGCTGCCGCGCTGCACGCCATCCGGGGGGCGAAAGGGGCCGCGCGGGAAGACATCGCCCTCCTGATAACCGTCCCCACTCGGATCGGAGTAGATCAAGCAGCCTACGGCGCCGTGCTCAGCCCCGACTTTGGGCTTGATTCCCCGCCATGATCCGCCGTAGCGCGCCATGATAATCGCGCCCTTGACGGAAATTCCCAGCCGGTCCAGTTCTTCGTAATCCTTGGGCACGCCGTAGTTGACGTACACCAAGGGAGCCGTAACGTCGCCATCCGCCGAGTAGGCGTTGTAAGTGGGGAGCTGCTCGTCGTGCTGGCCGGAGGTCGGGTCCCCGGGCACGGTCGGCTCTTCCAGCTTGGCCTCGAAGTGCGTGGGCTCGAGCATTTCAACCAGCCGCTCTTTAGGCGTCGGGAAGAGCACGTCGAAGTTCTCGATGTGAGCGTCCCAGCCCCATTCTTTGAAACGGGAGAGAATCCATTCCGCGTTGTCCTTGTCGTAGGGCGAACCAACATGGTGCGGGCGCGCTGATAAACGCTGCATGTAATTCCGCAGGTTGTCGGGGGAGGGTATGGAACGGAGCTTCGACTCCCAGTCTCGCTCCCTCTCGGACGAGTTCGAAGAGAAACCTTGCAAGGTCACAGGTTCTTGGGCGGGCGCGGCAAAGAGCGCAAGAGCCGAGAGCAGTAACAACACAGTAATCTGCCAACGAGACATCAAGCAGCCTCCTTGTGGGAATCGCCTGTGAGTATATCGCATTTCGTCACAAGGCAGGGAATCTCAAGCTCGATCTTCGCAGGCTTTATCGCAGTTTTGCGTTCCGAGCGGCTCCGCCGCCCAGGCTTGCGGAAGGGCTTGGAAGGCGTGAAGAAGTCCGTAATGTGTCATCCTGAGCGAAGCGAAGCCTTCTCACCATCTACATAGAGCGTTCCAGCCCGCCGGGCTTCCATATCCAGCGCCCCGTCCCACGAACGCGTGCGAACATTGGAAAATCCACACTGTGTGATCAGCTCTATCAAGGTCTCTTCGTCATAGGCATACTTGTGCTCGCTGTTCTGACGGAAAACGTAGTTGACGCTGTGCATCGGTGTGGTGCACCACTTGGGGTGGTAGCGGTCGCGAATCTTCAACCATTCGTCACGATCACCCTGGACATAATCCTGCAAGCACAGCCGGGCGTTGGGAACCCCAACGCTCATCCGGCCGCCAGGGAGTAGCACCCGAAAGGATTCCCGCAGGAATCGGGTACCGTCTTGCAGGCTCAGGTGCTCGAAAAAATGCTCACTGTAAACCAGGCTAACGCAGTTGTCAGGGAACGGGAAGGGCTCACGGAGATCTAAACGCAAATCGGCCTTGGGATCGAGATCGATGTTGACCCACCCTGATTTCCGATTTGCTCCGCATCCGAAGTGAAGCATGCAAGGCAGTTTGACCAACGACGCCTTTCTTACTCCCTGCCGGTGCACCCGCATGCTTCTCCATTCCTGCAAGAGCGCGCGCAACGCGGCTCGAAAGGAACGACTGGTTAGGCGTTCTATGAGATCAGGGATCATCCCAGTAAGACTATATTTCTACATTACATCGCTACGTGTCAAACTACAAGACACCGCGTCGATGGGTGCAACGAAACCAGACCCCACTACCCTCGCCGTTGCAAAGGTGCAAAAACAAAACCAACCTGCTACAATTTTCGTTAAAGCCCAAACGACCGTCCGCAATTACTTGAGGAGGGATGGGTGAGCGGCTGAAACCGGCGGTCTTGAAAACCGTTAGCCCCGAAAGGGGCTCGGGGGTTCGAATCCCTCTCCCTCCGCCATTCTAACCATTTGAATAGAAGTCACTTATATCTGGCAGGTTCGCCGTGTACCTAATACGTCCCCTCGAAGGTTGCTGGATGCCCGGTGTGCGTGTTCCTTTCATTGCAGTGGTGTGACCGCTTTTGCTTTTGGTGACGCCAACGAGTCAGCGTTCCAGGTGCGCCGGACGTCATCCTCCAGTTGCTCTTGTCGGGCGCGTACCCAAGGCGCGTAGTGCTTCTCCGTGACGCGGATGTTCTGATGCCCAAGCAGTCGAGAGACTCTCTCAATCGGAACACCTTTCAAAAGTAGTTCTACGGCAAAGGTATCCCTGAACCGATGCGCGTGTCCGTTCTCAACTTTGGCCCTTGAGAACAATTCCGCCAGTTTGCACTGCCAGTCTGAGATGGCTGTTTTGGGCTTGCACTGCCCTGTCCAAAAGTAATAGGGCGTGTCGGTGACGATCACGTCCAAAGCCCGCAAGAGCACGTCCGGCAGGGGCACGTACACGGGCGTGCCCGTCTTGGCGGTGTAGAGAAAGAGTTTTTCGTCTTGGATTCGGTTCCGTGCTAGTGTGACCGCGTCTCCGATGCGCAAGCCTGAGAAACGAAGCAAGAGCATCAGCGCTCGCAGGCGGAGCCCGGTAAGGAGACTCCCCTCGAATTTGTCACACGCTACCAAGATCTGAAGGACTTCATCCTCGGTGAAGGGCAGGGTTGGCCGGTGTGTGATCTTTGGGTTCTTGATCTTTCGCGCGGGGTTCTTGTCAATCCACTCCTGATCTTGGCAGAACTGAAAGAAGGCCCGCAGCAGTTCTAGTTTTTTCAAAGCGGAAAGGTTTTGACTGTTCCATGTAGCGCGAAACTGCGTGAGCGTTTCGACATTGAACTCAATCAGGAATCGCAAGCCACGATCTTTGGCGAAAGTCTCCATGCGCTTGCGGAAGTAGCCGTATTTCTTAATGGTCGGCTCCCGCAGTCCTCTGGCGGTCCCATCAGCAATGAAGGACTCCCACGCGGATTGCAGGGTCTTCGGCTCGGGAGGTGCTACTTCCTGAATCACACGATCTTCGGCCTCCCACTCGCGCACCTTGTCTTGCGCCTTCTGCCAGTCGCATAGGTCAAGAGACTCTCGCATTTCCTTGCCAGCCAAGAAGCCGTCAACCCAGATTGGACATCGGCAGCCGCGATATCGTCGGCCTTTGTGCCGATGACCGCACGCCTTCTTATGCCTTCGGTAGATGGTGAGCATTTAGGAGCCTCATTTCTCTGTCTGAGGGGTTGCGAAAGGTAGGCGACTTCGGCTACAAATGGGCTAGCCATTCTCGGCCTCTCAGACAGGCTGAAATGGTCAGGGGCCATCAGTTGTTAACGGCAACTGGTGGTCCCGACTTGAAGAGACCCTACGCTTCCGAGATTCTGTTGTCAAGTCGGGATTACAAAGGCGACGGTGAACACGCTCGACCACGGACTGAGGAATCCGCAATGTGGTATACCGGCGCTTGCCTCGTGAGCCGTGATCCCCCAGCACAAGGACTCCGGGCTCACGCTCGAAGAGTTTCCGGACGACATCCGGACAAAGATTCCACAGCTCGGCAACCTCGCCCACCGCGAAGTGTCTCTCTTGAAAGCGCGCCTGTAGCGGTTGGTCCGAACGATCGAGACTGATTCCTGAGTCAGCCAAGCCAGAAGTCTCCTACCATCGTTGCATCTGCTGTTGAATTGCTACGAGCGTCCCACGCTCTTCGTCCTTTCTGCTGTCCCGTCCGTTCTATCCAGCCGCTCGGTGTGATTTTGGTGATCCCGCCCCACGAATCCGCCACGCATCGTTGGGGAAACTCACCAGGACCTCGCCCATCTTTCAACGAGTTACAGACGACGGGTGAGTTTGGTGAGTTTGTTCCAGCAGATCCCCACCGGGAGAATAGTGCCCCGCTTTGGAGTTCTCTTATTTTTTCCACGCGAAGGGAGGTTTGAAAACTCGCCAAACTCACCTTCCTCGTTCAAGAATCCACGTAAGTGCAAATGGCTCTGTGCGTTCCGGACGTCAGGACACTGCGATGGGAAACCCACATAAACTCACCCAGAACTCACCTTCCATTTCGTGGCGTGTTTCTCTTCCCCTGCCCGCTCAAGATGTACTCCGGAGTCTCCGTACCGTGTGCCCACTCGCTTAGAGAAAGCGTGACCCAGGCGTCTTCGAAAACCTCCGGGTTTTTCACCCTCATCGAACATCTCGTGAGGAAGGGTGTCTGCCAAAACACCACCACCAGCAATGTGCTCTGCCACCTGTTTAACCGTGAAGAGACCCTCGTCAAAGATAGTTGCCAGGGCTTGCAAGAATACTTCCCACTGGAGTGTCGATTCGTCCGAGGATTCGTACATTTCCTCGAGATTGCTGAGAAATCCTGTCACCCCCGCATAGTGCAAAGTCCCACCAACAGTGCGCGCCCACTCGTCGAAACTGCCAATGACCGGAACGCGTGCCCGCGGCTCGTCAGCCGCGTACCAGGCTCTAGCCAAAGTTAAAAGGGCCACCAATAACTCCCCCCGATGCTCGGCCACCCAAGCCAGCAATTCAGGATGTTTGAATCCCGCCCGCCTCCAGGGGCGCGCTACTTTCGCATCGAGGCGAACGCGGTAACATCTCCGGGGAATATCGCCGCCCAAACGGACGTTATTGCCACTGGCTATCCATGTCACCCGGACCGGTACCGTCACTATTTTGCTCAAACCAAGAATTCTACCCGTCCACTCTCGCGCTGTGAGAGCAACAGCCAAGGGAGCTGACTCAAGGGGGTGCTCAACGTTGTCGATCGTTATCACCGACGCCCCGCTGGAGAGGACCGCGGTAAGGTGTTTTCGCCACTCGTCCTCGGACCGGGGGGCAGCCATCATCCCCGCGGCCCTGCCAGTGCTAATCAACGCGATCACTTCACCTAAGAGGCCCTTTCCAGTGCCAGCCTGCGGGGCGTCGAACAACGCCAGAGGCGTCGGGCCACTAATCGCCGGTCTTAGAACCGGTGTCAGTGCAGTAGCCAGTAGATTTGCCTTGTCGGGCTTGTCCACAAATGGGAACTCGCCGATCATCTCCTCGATCAAGTCCAAAGCAGCGGCAATGTCTAAGCGGCTCGGCGCGTACGGAACCATTACTGTCCCCAGCCCCGGTGCGGGCCAGTAGACCAGCTGCGTGGCGGTGTCGTAACCAGGCTTATCCAGCACCGTACCGTCGGGTCTGAGAACGGGCGCTTCGACAATGTTGCGCACTGGAGGGAAAGGCCAATCCCCCAGCGCGAGGATGTTCTCAATCATCGGGACTGGCGGAAAGCAATCCCGGACTTCTCCTTTCTTACCCGTGCGGGTCGTGTTTGAAATCTCCGCGAGCCTTGCCCGCAGGTGTTCTTTAGTGACAATCTGAATGGCTGCGCGCCCGGTCTCGTCGGATCGTATTCGAACTAAGTGCCCTGTCCGCACAAAGAGGGCAGGAGGATTATTCGCAGCATGCAGTGCCTTCAGGGCATCCTCGGTCACCTCGCGAAGTTGCCGGTCATTCACCAGAATGGTAGGCAGACATCCAGCCGCTCCTTCCGTCTTTTGGCTAACCTCTTCACCTTTACCTTCGGGACACCAATCCTGTGGGGTTTGCTCGATGGCCCTGCCAATTGTGATTTGCCCGTAAGTTCGGCCGTCTGCGCCGTGCCGCTCATCCCACTTATTACGGTACAGTCCACTTTGTCGAAAAAGCCTGTCGATACGCGCTGGATCGTGCGACGTCCAGAACGTCAGTATCGCGCAGAGCGCGAGGTCGGCTTCGGAGGCGGACTCGTAATCGCTGAAATCGCCCTTCCACAAGCGCTCGAACTTGGCTCCGTTCTTAGCTCGTCGGGCGCGCTCAATCAACTGCGTATCGCTTGGCGAGGGGTTTCCGCCGCGAGCGCTTACATTGTCTCGGCGCCCAGAAAGGTACCGGGCGTGCACGCTGTTCAGTTCACTCGAACGCTCTTCGATGCTCTTCGGGGTCCCAGCCAGGTGGTGGCCGGTAACGGTTAGATACCGCCCACCGCTATACATCTCAACCTGTCCCGCGCGTCTCGGCCCCGCCGGCAGACTCCCTTTCGCCAAAACGTGAACGCCTTGGCCGCTCGGGCTGATCTCGGTGTAGCTGTTTAGCTCGTCGATGATTTCCTGCGCCCATGGTTCGATGACGCCGGTTTCCGGGGCACGGCACTTATCCAGATCGATGCCGACGTAGGGGGGACCGAGCTGGAACCCGATCCCATCCAACTTACCGGGGCTTAGCGTAGCTAGCGCTTGGTGAAAAGTCCCCCATGTGGCTGGGGTATCGCAGGAGGCCTCTCTCCCTGTCCGTGGATTGAGGGGCACCTTGGTGAGTTTTCCCCGCCGCTTGCGGTACTGCCAGTTGACCCATCGCGTACGCTGTTTTAGCTCGTTTGGGATCGAGTCAAAGTCGATATCCCGGAGACGTGGTGTTGTCCTGGGCAATTTAGTTTGGTATGATTTATCCACGAGTTCGTCCCATGCAATATTTAGCGAGGCCGCGTTCGCGCCGCGGCGTTTCTTGTTTTTCGACCCTATTCACTCAACCAGGGCGTTCAATCCAGTGTCTAAAGCGCAGTCACTGGCCATCCACACTCCCCGGCGAACCGTGCTACCTTTTCGCGGGCTTCAATGAGTTCGTCGAGGGCCTTGGAGATGAGTGCCAACTCGTCAGGAGAGGGTTGAACGTAACCGCGCTCAATGTCGGAAAGTCGGCTCCTGTCCACGGCAACCCTCTGGCAAAGCAATCGTCCGGAGATTCTGGCGGCCACTCTCTTGAGCCGTATTTCCTGACCATTCATCGATTCCTCCAACAAAATTGTTCTCGACCCTAATGGGCGAAATTTCGACGAGGGTCACGGATGGGGGACTGTTCTGGATGGTCATGAATCTCGTAAGTTACTGAAGCAAGGTGGGATGGGGTTTAGGGCTGGCGGTTGAAAGAATCTTCAACTTTTTCGTAGAAATTTCGGCGAGGCTCAGTCGGGGAATGAGTCATCGACTGGAGGTTGGATTTTAAAGGTAGCCTGGTAGCACTTATCCCCTCGGACGTATTTGATCGGGTTTTCGGAGAACCCGAAGATGTGTCTCAGTCTCTTGTTAATCGCCTGCACGCGCTTTTCGACCTTAGACCACTCAGCTGCGCTCTTTGCAGACTGGATTTTGCCATCGTGCCGAGCCAACCTGAGTAGCCACTCCCAGTTCTTATCTGGCTTCGACGCACGCTTCCCCCTTCGGTCTTCGAAGCCGAGATCCACGTAGTTCCGTACCTCCACAAAGTCACGGACACTTATTTGCGCTTGATGATCGCTCGTAAAGCGGATCAATACGTCGGGCCAGTTCGCGCCCTCCAGAGTCGAAAAGCACTTGACGACTTGGCCGGACCGTACTTGTTCAGAACTTCTGGCCTCCTCCACTTTGACTCGCCAAGTCCCAGAAATATCCTCCAGTATTCGCTCGGCCTCCTGTTGGTATTCGTCTGCAAGTTCCCCCCTCAGAGCCGAGGGAGCTGCGCACTTGGCCTCGATTCGTCGTTTGTTCTCCTCGACGCAACGTTTCCAGTACGGCCGGATGCGCCTCCACCAAATTGCTATCAAAACTTCAGAGGTCGGTGACAAGTCTAACCGTTTGAAGTAACTTTCGTATATGTGTCCAATTCCCGTCACATAATCTTCGAGGCAGCTCACTTCGGCTTTCAACCGTCCTTGGCAAGCGAGCGCCTCTGGCGACATCGTTGTACCAGCAAAGGCCCTCAGCCGCCTTGCGTGCTCGTTCTTTATGTACTCGGCGACGGCTCGATCTATATACTCATCACGACGGCCACGGAGCTGGCTGATGAGTTCTCTTTGCTTTGCCTCTATTTCAAAATCGTTGATCTTGTCCCAGACTGGTCTCCATCGTATCGGCAAGTCAAACCTTCCCTTTGGGTATAAAGGCTACCGGCGCCACCCAAGTATACCGCCAGTCTTGTGTCGGCGCCGCAGCGGCGGGTAAATGCTTCGGCGAAAACAATCCTCCGGTCGTACAAGTGGGCTCCGGCAGCCACCGCTTTGCGCGGGTTAAGCACCACGGCGAACCGCTCGGTGGTTACCTCCATCTCCGGCCGTGGTGTGACTCCAGCTCCCTGAATGAACTCATTCGTAAATCGGAAACAAGGCTGAATCCGCGCCTCCCCGTTGTGCTCTTTGCACCAGTTTATAAACGGCATGAACGTCGCCTGGAGTTTGCATTTAACATTGGACTGAAGTACTTTGTGCCAAAATACCCAGGTGAATGTCTTCCGTTCGTCCTGAAATGACGATGAAACGCCGCAGGAGAAGTAGACTCTATAGGAGGTGCTGATGATCTTTCACGTGAGGGACTTCAAAGATTCTTCTCGATCATGGTTGGCCAGCCGGCCTGCCGTAGTTCCGCCGGTGGCACTGCTCCTGTCCCCGGCATTACTCGGAGCACTGGCATTACTCTCAGGGTTGGGAACTTCGTCGCGAGAAACCGAGATGGCCGGCCTCGAGGTGGAAGTCGGGAAGACGGTAGAAATCACGAGTTCGCATCGATTCTGCTGGTTCCCCACGATCCATCGCTTTTCCACCGGGGAGATCATGGTGACCTTGCGCATGAGCCCCGACGAGGGAAATCCCGAAGGGGACTTTTCCGCTTATTGCATTTCGAAAGATGCAGGCGTGACGTGGAGCCAACGTTACACGATGGGCTCAGGCGCAAATATGGACGCTGCCTGGAGTACTGAGCCGGAGGAAGACGGCACAATCTGGCAGCTTTATGGTTTTATTGAGCCCGATCCCGCAAGCCAGACCCAGGACTTCCGCCTCACATTAACCAAATGGTCTCGAGGAGGGCTGGAATTTCAACAATGGAGAGATGTTTCCCTGCACTTTCGAGAGCCGATCCTGATGAGCCCCACCGATACATATGACCAACGTGAGTCGGATGGGCATCTGGGACAATACCCGGCAGCCTCGCCCTGGGGGACGATCGTGCATGGATCGAACGGCGACCTACTCGCAGTGGTGGAGTGCAACACTGCGGAACATCCGAAGTATGGCCGAGATGTGCTGATTTACTCGCGCGACCAAGGTAGGACGTGGCAGCAACGTTCCGTCGTGGCGGCATTCGAACCAGAGAACAAACCGTGGCCTTGGGCGGGTCCGGAGGGTCCCAACGAAGCAGCGTTGGTGCGGCTGGCTGACAGGCGTCTGCTGACTGTTTTCCGGACCGGAGGGGGTGGAAGCACGGGGCGGGAGTTTGGGAACCTGGGCGAAACCTGGTCGTCCGATGACGGTGAGAGCTGGACGCCACCCATTGCGGCCCCTTTCAAGGGGGTTGCACCTCGAGTCAGACGCTTGAATGGGGGTATGCTGGCGCTGACAACCGGGCGGCCCGACCCGGTAGCAGTGAGGTTCAGCGTAGACGGAAAAGGAGAAAAATGGTCCCGCGCCGTGACTATTGCGAAAGATCAGAATGGCGGCTGGTGCACGCACTACTCGGACTTCGTCGAGCTGGAGCCTGGCAAGCTCCTGGTAGTGTATGACAATTATCCACGGAACTGGCCTGGAGATCCCTCTGCAAGCATCAAGTCAAAGAGCGTCATCTACGGGACGTTTGTGAAGCTTCACAAGAGGTAGGACGCTGGCGGAGGTAAGCGCTGTTTAGCCATTACGCTGTCAGACTGCGTTCCAGCTCCTTCATTACTCAAATCCACTGCCACATGGCACGGCATGTCAAGGAGGGCGTCATCTGAGGTGCGCCGCCACGCCGTTTTCTGGGATTATTCTTTCAAAGGGCTTGACGGGGCGATTTAAATATGCTATAAGATATATCCTTATGCGAACGTACTCCACGAAGCAGGCAGCGCACCTCGCGGGGATTCACTGGGTAACGTTGTTCCGCTGGCTGAGTGCCTCGAAGGTTCGCCCTTCAATCGTCATTCCGCTCGACGGGCGGACGCTTTGGCGCTGGACAGACCGCGATGTGGAGAAAGTTCGCCGCTACAAGACCGCCTTTTACCGTAAGGGTAGGGGGCGCAAGAAGGCTCAAAAGAAAAGCGGCAACCGCTGAAGCGTCAACTTCAACGGCTGCCTGACCAAATCAACCTATTGAGGAGGCTGAAATGGCTTCATCGAAGATACACCCACCTACGTTTTCCACACAACCGGGCCGCACCAGGGCGGCAATCTACGCCAGGGTCAGCACAGGCCACAACGGACAAGATCCCACGATGCAGACGCGAGAACTGGAAGAGTACTGCCAGCGGCGTGGCTGGGAACTCGCCGGCTGCTACATTGACAACGGGATTTCGGGTTCCGAGGAATCGCGGCCAGAACTGGACAGGCTTATGACCGATGCAAGACAACGGAAACTCGATGTGGTCCTTGTCTGGAAGCTCGACCGCTTCGGTCGCTCGTTGAAGCATCTGGTGAATGCTCTGGCGGAGTTCGAGGCGCTCGGAATCACTTTTGCCAGTCTCAAAGACAACCTTGATTTGAGCACACCCTCAGGACGGCTAATGTTCCAGATCATCGGTGCGATGGCAGAGTTCGAGAAGTCGCTCATCCAGGAGAGGGTGAGGGCGGGTCTGCGAAACGCCAGGGCGAAGGGGCGGAAGCTCGGAAGGCCGAGAGTCGCCGTGGATGCTTCCAGAATCGCCGTTCTACGCGCCGAAGGCCGCTCTTGAAGCACGGTCTGCCGGGAAGTCGGCGTTTCAAAGGGAAGCGCCCAGCGGGCTTTCTATAGCCTGTCTGGAATTGGTGCATGTTTGACCCGCTGATTCTCTGGTAGCGTATCCTCGCATTGAGGTGAGATGTTCAACGCTACGCCATTAGGTCCGCCGGAGGTTGGGTCATTACGCCTTCCCTTTGTTTAACACATGGGGATTTTCCAACAGTTATGCAGGATGCAACCCTTTGGTTTCCGCAAAGGGCGTTTTATCATTGCCACTCCGGCGTTGCCTTTGGTGCGACATGTCCCAAGTCTTTGAACGACTACCTCCGGAAGAACTTCAGCCCTTCGCTCTGGCTTCAATAGTTACCCCAGTCCCACCCTCTCGGCCCAATGGGCGTTCAGCGCAGCCATTGACCCGTGAGGCCAGTGGCGGCAATAAGGGGTATCAACCAAGGTAGCCCCGAAACACCGATGTCCAGCAGAAAACCGCCCGGGGGTTTGTCCAAAATCCGATTACGACTAAAGGTGGCCATAGCGTTGCGAACGGAGTTCCCAGGATGGAAAGCTCCGTTATTGACGCCAACGGCTTCATTGCGCCTTAGCGGTCGTCGTCATCCTCCGTGGCGCCCCCAGGCAGAAAGGCCGCGCGCCGTTCTGCCGGGTACTTCGCGTCCCACCCCCGCACGCTATACCAGATGATGCGACTCAGCCGGGCCATGGGTGCTGCATCGGGCACAGTGAAATCCATGCGCGCCGATTCATCCGCGGCCTTGCGCTCCTTCCCTCGCAATGCGGTCGTCTCCGGATTCTCTTCCGTCAGAGGCTGCCGGGGGATCTCGACGCTGTAAGGAGCAAGGTTGGGTGTGCTCGTAAACGCCGCCCGCATGTCCGTGGCAATGCGGTCGAACAGGGTCATGGGCTCCACGCCCAGCATCAATTCGATGGTTTTGACCATGCTCGTCTGCGAATAAAAAGTGGAATCGACAATGCCACGCCGGGTATAAGGGCTGATGGCGAAGGCTGCAATCCTCCTTCCGTCGACGTGATCCAGTGCATTAAGGCCGTCATCTTCGGCCACAAAAATCGCCATTTTGGGCCAGAACTTGGATTTCGTCAGTCCCTCCACAATGAGGCCAAGCGCCAGATCGTTGTCGGCGACGCAGGTCTTCGGCGTCGGCCATCCTGGTCTAACGCCCACCGTGTGATCCATCGGAAGCTGCAGGATCACCAGGTTCGGCATCTCTCCAGCTTCGTTCCAGCGCGCCAGATCCTTCAAGAAAATCTGCGCTCTCACGACGTCAGGCACGCCGAGTGTGAAGGACGGATAGTTCTCCGCGAGGATGAAATTCAGAGGCTCAATGTCGGCCTTCACGTGGAAGCGCTTCGAAAAATCCTCGCCCGCTTGCCACTGCCGTACCGCCGTCCTGTGACTGTCACGGTCGTCGGGGACCCATTGGTCATCGTTTCTGCCGGCGGGGACCAGTTCGCCATAGTCTCGAACCGTCTTTCCCAGCGCCAGCACCGGGTTCCAAAGAAACCCGGCTCTTGAATAGGACAGCGGATCAGTGCCGTCAAAAGGAAACCCACGCCCCGTCCACCCCGGCCACAGCAGATAGGCCACAGTATTGGCCTGCGTCATCCAGGCGTGGCCGTCGTGCGAATGGTACCCCGTGGAATAGAAGTTATCGAAGAGAACAAATCCCTGGGCGAGCTTGTGATGATTGGGAGCCACCTCAGGGCCGAACAGCGCCAGCGATGGATCGCCGTTGGCCCCCGCCACGCCACCGAAAAACGCGTCGTAGGTCTCATTCTCCTTGATAATGTAAACGATATGCTGGATCAGCGAATCATCGCCCGCGCGACGCGGTACGGGCAGAGGCTCCGCTTGGCTCGCTGTTTGCATTGCACGCACCGCGGTTCCTTTCAGAGCTAGATGCGTGTTCTCCGCCACTGCAGCCGTGTAGGCCGCCAGTTGATCGGGCTCCGGCACCTCGATCACGTGGGCCGTCGAGCGGCAGGCGAATGGGTGGCGTTCGTTGGGCTTCTCGACCGATCCCTCACCCACTCCGAAGAACGTCCCCACCAGAATATGTCCGCCATCGCGCGACACCGCCAGCGTGTGCGGATAATAAGCCGTGGGAATCAGCCCCTCCAATTGCAATCCGTCCTCTGTATGGAACTGCGCTACGGCGTTGATGCCACCACAGGCCACCCAAAGCCGCTTTCCGTCAGGAGAGAGCGCCAGCGCGGTCGGAGCAATCCCGAATGCGGGACCGTCGAAGAAATCGAGCGGAAAGGTGCCGACTACGCGATTCAGTGCCGTGTCGATGACGGTGATACTATCAGCGTTGGAATTCGCCACGTACAGCCGTGCCCCACCGAGATCCCATGCCAGCGCGGTGGGATGAAGGCCGGTTTCCAGAGTGTGCGTCACACGCCGCGTGTTCAGATCGATCCGCTGCACGGTGCCTGAGGCTGCGATCCCTCGTGCATCGACCACGGCGCGATCTTGGCTGGTTCCCAGCGGAGCGCTCGTCTCTCCCGGCTTCGGAATGCGTCCGCCCCAATTCGATACCCATGCTACGTCGCCTTTCGAATCGATGGCCGCGGCGAACGGCGAGACTCCTACAGGCACTCTGCCTTCAAGGGCTCCGCTGGAAGCGTCCAACACGGCGAGCTGATCGTTGAACGTCAGCGGCACCACGACTCTCCGCGAAGAGGGTGCAGGCGCGCCGGACAAGGTAGTTCCGAAACCGGCGGCCACCTTTGTCAGCTCATCTTTCACTTGCAGCAGCGAAACAGCGCCTTCCTTCCCCGCTGCCGCCACGGTCACCAGCAACCGGTTTTGCGCACCATCCCAAGCCAGCCCTTGCAGTCCGGGCGTACCTCCAATTGGAATACGCTCCAGAATCCGGTTCTGCTTCCAATCCACCTGAATCAGATCGCCGTTGTAGAACCGGTCGGCGCCATCCCGCAGCAACCAGATTTCCGATGATTTAGGCCCAAACGCTACGGCATGAATGCGGCCTTGGATCACCGTTTGAATCCCTGCCGGAGTAATCGATTGCCGCGTAGTGGGCGCTCCAGGATTGGTGACGCTTCGCAGCGGTTCGCCTTCGCGGCTTCCAGTGAGCGTGCCGTTCGCTCCAGCCTTGGGCAATCCCGACTGCCCGATGGCGGTTGGGCTCGTCGCCATCAAAATCAACAACAGCAGCTTCATATTCTTACTCTGATATGAACCAGAATTGCCGAACGTTATGAAATGGGTGAGCGACACGTCGTTCTCCTCGGTATGGTTTTAGTAGAAACTTTCGTTTTGGAATCATGGGTAGCTCCGAGTTTACAACCCACGGACCTCGTTTTGAAACCACATTTCCATTTGTGCGCAGCGCGGTAATGGCAAGGGGCGGAGCGCTGTACGATGGAGGGGGAAAAGACGAAGATAATATTGATCCCTGATCTTTATGCCGTTCAGTATTTGCCGCTGGAATGACGCCCGTTCAACTTCCGGCGCGTGCAAACATTCGTCCTCCTTATAAATCGAAGCGGCCGTCATTCCGTAGGGTAACTGTTGGTAACAGCCCAAGTATCCAATGAAGGTTTTTACTTGGAGATTTCCTCTCATCATGGCCAACTTCAGAGTGGCCGACAGCCGTCCGCCCTCCAAGAAAGCCCTTGGCATCAAAATGCTCTAAACGACCATCAGGTTTGCTACTGAACATGTGGAACTCTTTACCAATTCCCGCAGGTCCGGGTGTCTGAGGCGGAAATCCGTCGCGTCCTGGTATGCCTTGGCAACCACAAGCAGATTGGCTTCGCCGTAAAGCCCGCCCAGAAAGATCGGAATCAATGATGTTCCCGAACCGCCGGGTTCGAGTTCCCCGTTCTCGTTGGCGGGCGGTTTGGGTGCATCGTCTCCGCCGTTGAGAATTTCTCGCCGAGAAACGGCGGCGGATGCCTGCGGCACTGCGCTCTTAGGGAGGTCCTATCCAGCATTGCCGCGAACGCCGTGATGGTATACAGTCACTCTTGCACTGAGGCGGTTGGGGAGGAGGCCGGAGCCTGACCCGCCTTCTGCGGAAGGTATCCTTCACTTAGAGAGGTCGGATTCTTTGGCCTAAGCGAGGCCTAAGAGGTCAGGCCCAAATCCGGAGGCAGATGGCCTGCCGTGGTAAACGTCACTACAAACGGGGAGATTGCTTTTTGGGCTCGTAGCTGGAGTATGGACGGGCGGCGTGCGGTCTCCGCTTTCGATGACCAGATGCTGAAGGTGTGGGACCCGGAAACGGGCGCGGATGTAGCCACTGTCTCCTGCTACGGCGCCGCACATTGTTGTGCCCTAGCAACCGAGCGCATGGTCGTTGTCGGTGACGCCTCGGGCCGGGTCCACTTCCTTTCACTCGAACTCTAAAAGGAGGACGGCCATGAGTCATTACGAAGAATCAAACAGCGCAGGCGA
>Ga0116110_1001000_pt1 | contig 15742 bp, 7 predicted proteins | sample June2015DPH_8_50_FD_89719 | JGI IMG/M metagenome (GOLD analysis project Ga0116110, IMG submission 89719) | Peatland microbial communities from SPRUCE experiment site at the Marcell Experimental Forest, Minnesota, USA - June2015DPH_8_40 | ecosystem: Environmental > Terrestrial > Soil > Wetlands >...
ACGGCGACGCCTACGAGTTTCTCAGAAATAACGACCTGGACTCGCGGAACTTCTTTGCCACGAATCAGGTCGACCCCAATACCGGCGCGGAGATACCGGGCAGCGCGCGCCCCGAGTACCGGCGCAACCAATTCGGGCTCACAGCGGGCGGGCCGGTCATCAAGGACAAGACTTTCATATTTGGCTATTACGATGCGCTGCGGGAAGTGAAAGGTTTGTCGCTGGGCAATTACGTTCCCACCGATCTTGAGAAGCAGGGCGATTTCAGCAGCGCCCTCACCGGTAGTACCGTCAACCTTTGCGGCACCGGCGGCCCCGCGAACATGAATTTCGACAGCGGCCAACTTTTCGATCCCGCGAGCGAATATATGTACACTTGCCCGGCGGGCAGCGCCAATGCCGGAGCCGTGGTTCTGGCTGGCAATCCCGTTCCTGGGAATAAGATCACCAATATCGACCCTGTCGCACAGAAAGTGCTGGCCGGATTTCCGGAGCCGAACCGTCCCGGCTACCCCAATTTCGTAAACCAGACGCCACGCGTGCGGTCTGACAACCAGTTCGGTCTGCGCCTTGATCACAACCTGAGCTCCAAGGACCGCATCTTCGGCCGTTACCTGTTTGCCGAGTCGAACATCACCGATCCTTCCGCGGGGTACACAACCCTTCCAGGCTTCGGCGATACAATCTTCTGTCGCGGTCAGAACGTGACCACGAGTTGGACTCGTGTTTTCGGCGCCCAGCTCTTGAACGAAGCCCAAATCGGGTTTCTGCGGAATAACCCCTACCAGAACTGCGACGGATGTTCCACATCCTCCGGGAAACTTGAGAGTTACGGCATTGCCGGCCTGAAGCCGCTCGGTGCGGGTATGGAGGGTTCTCCCTACTTCGCGTTCATCAACTACTCGGGCGTGGGCGACAGCGGCTACCTCCCTCTCAGCAACGTGGAGATGACCGAGGACTACCGGGACAACCTCACCTGGACCCACGGCCGGCACACCGTGGTGTTTGGTGGAGACCTGCAGTGGCTGCAGAACTTGCGACAGAACAATCCGTACTCGCCCCGCGGCCAGTTCAACTTCGACGGGCAATACTCTTCGCTGGCGGGAGAGATTCCTAATGTGGGCGGTGTTTCGGACCTTGCCGATCTGCTGTTGGGTTACCCCAGCTTCGCCGGGCGGTCCCTGGGTTACAGGAACGTCAACCAGGTAGGAAGCACGTTCTGGAGCTTCTACACCCAGGACGACATTCGGCTGAGTTCGAACTTCAGCATCAACCTCGGATTGCGCTATGAGTACCGCGCCAACCCCATCGACAAAGCCAACAACATCGTGTCGTTCCTGCCGCTCGGTCCCATGTTCTCCGGGCCTGGAAATGCTGCTCTGCTCACGGCTTTGCCGGACGCCGAAAACGATGCGCTTTGCACCGACCCGAGTCATGCCAATTTAATATCCGCGACCGGCCAGTGCCTGGTGGTGAGCTCGGCCCAGCGCCGCAGCCTGGGATTCACGGGCCGCACCAGAAGTACTTTGGTCTTCCCGGACTACAAGGACTTCGGCCCACGTCTCGGGATCACCTGGCGGCCCACCTCCTCGGACAAGCTCGTAGTCCGCACCGGGTACGGCGTCTTTTATGATATGGCCAACTTGAACACCCGCGAATTCGTAAGCGGCAATCCGATCTTCGCGCCGACGCAACTCTTCAGCACTGCTTTCGGCTCCCCGCCGCCGCAGACTGGTGGAACACCCGTAAGCACCGCCAACGTTTTCCAGAGCGGGAGCGTTCCGTTGCTTAACAGCCAGTACGCCGCGCTCTGGGTTGACCCCCACTTTGTGACTCCCCGCGTGCAGGAATGGAGCTTCGGGACGGAATCACAACTGTCGCCAAACTGGGGCTTGGAAGTGGATTATGTGGGAATGACATCGGACCACCTGGACGATGCTCACTACTTCGGGAACCAGGCTCGACCTGGAGTAGGTGCTCTGCAGCCCCGGCGTCCCTACCCTGACTTCAACAACGTCGCCTATTTCAGTTCCGACGCCATTTCGAACTACAACGCCCTGCAGGCCAAACTTACCAGGAGGCTCGCCAGCGGTTTGTTGATGCTGGCCTCATACACTTGGGGCAAGACGCTCAGCAACGAGGAAGGTAATGAAGGTTCCTATTTCAGCGCCGGACAATTCCCCCAGAATGAGAATGACCTCGCGCCAAATTACGGGCGCGCGGTCAGCGTCGTGCGACAGCGCCTTTCGGTTAGCCCGGTCTGGCAATTGCCCGTGGGCAGCGGAAAGCGCTATTTGGATCGTAAGGGAGCCGTCGATCAGGTTTTGGGTGGATGGGCCGTGTCCGGCATCATCACCGTGCAATCGGGATTCCCGGTGACGGTCACTTCCGCTAATGACTTTTCCAACACCGGTTCCTCCAGCCCTCGCCCGGATCGCACATGCTCAGGTGTCGGTGCTCACACGGTCGACAATTGGTTCAACGCCAGTTGCTTTACGACCGACGCACTGCAGGCGGCCCTAAGCGCAGGCCAACCGCGTTTTGGGAATTCCGGCCGCAACATCCTGGACGGGCCCGGGGTAGGTAATATTGACTTTTCCGCTTACAAGAACTTCAGCTTCGGGGAACGAGCCAAGCTGGAATTCCGTTTCGAGTCCTTCAACCTGTTCAACCACGCAAACTTTGGCGCTCCCGTCTCCAGCTTCGGGTCCGGCAATTTCGGGGTGATTGGAGGGGCTTCGGATGGGCAGGATATTCAGTTCGGACTTACGCTGAAATTCTGATTGCGGAAAGTGTCCGAACTTTGAGCGCCGGTGGGGCTTTGAGGTGGGAGGCGCAACACCTCAGCCCGCCGGCGCTTTTTTTTCAAGAGTCTTTGAGTTTGGTCTCGAGGCAGTTTCAAAACCGCCAGGCTGAGGAGAGATCACTGAAAGCGCTAAGATACACCTTGACCGAAGGCCCCAAAAGGGGCCCGACCGTGAGTAGCCGCAGGTTTTAACCTGCGGTGAGTGAACCCGCCCGAGGCTGCCCAACCCCAACGGGGTTGACCCATGAATGGTCGGCCCCTCCAGGGCCGGGATGGGAGGCGGCCTTTATTTCCGTGGGTTTCACCCACGGCTACTCACGGTGTCCCGCTTCGCGGACATCCAACCCAGCGGCGGAATAATTGAAATCAGTTCTTATATCAACGCACGCCGGACCATCCAACGCTAACCTCTGCGGCGCGAAAAGGTCATCGTAATATAGCGATCGCCTAAGAACATGGAGTTGCTGCACACTATCGGATTGTGAAGAGTGTCATAGGTTACTTCCCTGATCAATAGGATTGCAGTCCCGACCTTCGTATTCAAGGCTCTAGCTTCTTCAGGCCCTGCAGCTTGGGCTGAAATCTCCTCCTCCGCGATTTCGATCTTGTGCCGGTAGACCTTCTCAATCACCGCATAAAGTGATTGCAAGTCCTGCGCAGGCAGATCGGGAAAGATTCGAGCAGGCAGGTAGCTCGTCTCGAAACCTACCTGTTCACCGTTCACGTAGCGCCAACGTACGACCCTATAGACCGACTCCTGAAGTCCTATTTTCAGCGTGGAGATGATCTCCGCCGGCGGCTTGATTAATTCGACCGCAACCACCTTAGTGGAGGGCTTCAGGCCGCGCCGTAGCATCTCTTCCGTGAAGCTTCGCAGTTCGTGAAAATCCCAGGGGACCCGTCCGGCCCCGATCCGCGGGCGCTTGCCCTTCGCAATCACCAGCAGACCCTGCGAAGCTAGGGCCTTGAAAGCCTGGCGCACGGGCATTTTGCTGATCCCGAGTTGACGGGCTAACTCGCCCTCCGAGGAAAACGTCTCGCCGGGCTTCAGGGTTTTCAAGCTCACCAATTGCCGCACCTGTTCAGTGATTTGTTCGTAGTACGGAATAAAGCTCGTAGGGTCAAGGTTGAGACGCCACTGGGTTTGCGCGCCCGCGAAGGTCTCCTTGTTCGCCTCGCTCATGTGCGAACCTCCGTTGCGATGAAATAGGGTCACCAGGCAGCAAAATCGCTTGACATAAAACCATAGCTACATATTATACTATGACGCTTTGTTGGTCTAGAGGGGTCGGAAAAGGCTGGAGTTGCCCTACACCGTACCTTGCCTGACCTGAGCGAAACCTCCATGGTAGCCACCCACAGGAGCCAGTCATCATGAGCCGACAAGACAATCCCCGCCGAAGGCTGCGGGACAAGCGATATAGCCCTAGCCTCCTGACACTCGTTCTGGCGGGCTGGCTGATCCCGGCGGCCGTCGTCCCGGTTCGGTGTGATGCTGGCTCAACCCCTCCGGGAACCGCTGCTGCGAGGGCGCCCGGCGCACCTGCTGAACCCCGCGTCGTTCACTCGACGTTTTGGAGTCTGAGAATTCCCCAGGGTGCAGAGAACCTGGCGTTGAAGAATGCCGGAGCAACCGCTACGGCCTCGAGCACAGCAGACGGATTTTCACCCGAAGGCGTGCTCGATGGCGTGTGGACGGCAGAGAATTGGGGGAAGGGGCACGGGTGGCAAAGCGCCAGGAAACACGAGTTTCCTTGCTGGTTGGAAATTCGACTGCCGCGAGAGGAAGAGGTCGACACGATTGTGATCCAGACTTCTCCCCCCGTGGCGCGAGGGGTGAACTGGTATGGCGTGCGCAATGTCGATCTGCTGATCAAGTTCGGCGGGGAGTGGCTTCCGCTCGGTTATCCCGCATCCGTCCGCGCCAATCTCTCCGGGACGATCGTGCAGACCATGCTGCCTCTCAAGATCAGCGGAATTCGGCTGGTTATCGTCGGAGTCAATACTGGCAATCAGGAAGACGTGATGTACGACGACGACGAGTTGGCGCGCCTTCTACAAGTAGGGCTGTACCGGCTGCATCGACCCACGCCGTTTGTGCCTGAAGACCTCTCTGTGGGCGTCGAATCCGGACCCTTGGGTCGGATTGCCATTTATCGTGACGAACTTCCGGTCTCGGCTCCGCACGCCTCCTCTCCGGAATATCTTGCCTCGGTTTTCCGAAAGGCCGGGTACGGCGTGACCTTCCTCAACACGCCGATGCTTTTGCTGCCCGAGATTCTCAACCGCGCGAATTTTGACGTGTTTGTTGATCCGTACGGCGCTCCCTTCCCAACCGGCACGGTTCTTTTCGACTTTCTGAAAGCCGGGGGCCACCTGATCACCACCGGCGGGCACCCCTTTCGACGCGCTTTGATGTTCACGCCGGAAGGGAAACTCGTGGATGGGCATTTCGACCCCGGTGTTACCGTCACCGTGACTCGCCCCTTCAACTACGAACTGCCGTTCCGCGAACAACTGGGCATGTTCTACAACTGCTATCGGCGCCTGGAGAACGTTGCCTACGTTCAGAGCGCGCCCCACCAGAGCGTCGTAACAACTCCATTGCGTCTCGACGGGCCGATGAAAGGCGAGGTCGCTTCCGCGTTCGTGGGAGACCGGTTATCGCTGGACGATGGGCGCCGTCTCGCCGAGCAGGGCATCTACCCGCGTTACGTCCAGGCTGCGCGGGAAGGGCTGGCGAACATCGTTTCCGTTGTGAATGGCTACCCCAACGGTGTTCCTTTCGACCCTCTCGATGGATACGTGTTCTACTGGCCCCGCTCGCGCTGGATACCGCTCGTCAACGCGTACGACCGTCTGGGCAGTTTGAAAGGGTCTGTGCTGAGCTTGCTAGTGAATTACGAGAAGCCGTATGCAGGCTCTGAGTGGATTTACAGCGGTGTGGAAAGCGAAGATCTTTTTTCTCCCCGGCATCCGGAGTTCACACGCGCTTTGCTTGAAGCGCTGCGTTTCGTGCGCCGCTCGTGGGCTTTGCATGATGCGCAGTCGGACATGGATTGTTACCGCCAGGGGGAATCTGCCCGGGTTTCCGTGGTGCTCGATAATAATCAGGAAGAGCCGCGCACTGCCAGTTTGAAGTTCGAATTCGTTGCAAAGGGCTCGACCGTGCCGGCCTTCGTCAAAACCGTTCCGGTTTCTCTCAAGGCGGGAGCCCGGCAGCGCTTTGCGGTCGCCTGGCAGCCGCCGAAATTTGGTTCCGACTTCTATACCGTGCGAATCTCGCTCTCCGACGCGGGCAACGAAATTGACGAAATCGAAACGGCGTTCGTGGTGTGGGACGAGAGCGTGCTTGCACGCGGGCCGAAGGTAGACCTTCACGGCCTCTATTTTCAATCGGAGGGGCGCCCGCAGTTCCTGGTCGGCGCCCGCTCTGAGGGGATCTACCCTCACGGCGTAGTGGCCGAGGACGCGCAGGCGTGGGACCAGCAGTTCGCCGCCATGCATGACCACGGAATGCGCGTCTTCTCTCCGGTGTTCTTCAGCGAGTACATTCCGGGCTTCGTATGGGGACGCGAACAAAACCCCGTGATTCCAGCACAGCTTCAGCGGCTGATGGACGCGCAGGTGCAATTGGCGCAAAAACACGGATTGATCTATGCCGCTTGCCTGTTCTTCATGACGCGGCACATGGCGATGGCGCAGCCGGAATTGAGCGCCAAACTCTGCGAGGAGTTGGGCAAGCGCTACGCTTCCGTCCCCGGGATCATGTTCTATATCTTCGACGACGGCGCTTACACGACGCCCTTCGACGAGTTCCGTAGCTGGTCGAAACTGTGCGTCGAAGCGTTGGCCCGGGGTGGGCGCAGGTACCTCGTCAACGCGGAGATGGATCGAAGCGCCACCTGGCTTCAACGCTACGCGACTTCCGCTCTGACGTTTCCAACCGGCGGCTTTTATCCGCCCTTTATCGGCGACCCCGCGCTCGAGTTGTTGGCGGATATGCGCATGGCGGGTCGCGGATTCCACACGTCGGAGTTCGGCGTGTACGCTTCCGGCGCGCGGCCCGGCGACTTCGACCCCAACTCGGAGCTGGGATCAAAATATACCTCGGGTTCGCTCGCCGGTGATTACAGCTTCTATCTGTTGGAACCCCACATGTCGTTCGCCCTCGGCGGTCCCTACATCTTGAATTGGATGTGGAACGACCCGCCGCAGACCATCTTCCCCTGGGGCATCGTCGAAGCCAACGATTTCGTACCCAAGAAGACCCTGATCGCTTACCGCAATGAGAGCTACTTCCTTCGCCATTTGCAGCCTGCATTTCAAGCGCCCCAGGTAATGGTGGTATTTTCGAAAGAGCACCTCATGCGCGATGGCCGTGCCTTCACGGACTATCTGGTGTCCGCGATGCGCCGGCTTGTCGATGATAGCGTGCAGTTCACCGTCATCGACGATACGGATCTCCAGCGGCTTGATAGTTCGAGGCATCTGTTGATTTATCTCGACCCCCGCTATGCCAGCCCTGACGTTCTCGAAGAACTTCGGAGGCGCGTGGAAGCGGGCGACAGCCTGTTCCTATCCGGCGACTTCACTCAGCCGCTGGAAGCGGGCGGGCCTCGTGCTACCGATTGGTTCACGCGCCTGGCGGGATTGGAGTGGGTATCCGATCGTCAAACGGACGTCACTTCGGCGATCATCCCCGCGGCCGGGACCATCCGCCTCGAGCCCTACTTCGGGTCGCCCCTGGCCCGTTTTGCGCTGCATGGCGCGGAGGCACTCGCTACCGATGCGGAGGGCAGCCCCGCTTTCACCGCGTTCGCGCTCGGGAAGGGGACGGTTGTGTATATTCCAGACACGAGTGTGGTGGGGGCTCGCCGGGCGCTCGAGGTGTTCGTTGACCGGACTAACGCCCCTCGCGCGCCTCTCTCCCCAATTCTCCCGAATCGTCCCATGTTCGAGCTCGAACGCGCCGACGGTGGCCGGGTCTACACGTTGTTCGCAACCAAGCCGGATCGACCCGGCCTGCCGCCCAATGGCCCCTGGATCGACGCGCCGGAGACTTACTTGCTCCGCGTGGGTGATCATCAAATCGAGCAACCTTTGGGCGCGTACGGTGTCAGCCTTGTGGCGGTTCGGGCTGACGGGTCGATTGACGCCGTTGAAGGGCAGGGTGAATTCAAAGAAGGCGGCTCAATCCTGATGTCCTCGGAGCCTCACGTCATGGCCATGAGCCTTGACCAGCGTCCTCTGCGAGAATCGGAAGCGGTGGCCATGTTTCCCATCGGCGCGGGGAGCGTTTCGCTCGAGACCCCGCCCGGCGTGGACACGGTCGAAGCGGGGGAAGTGACAGACGGACAATTCCACGTCTTAGAGAGGATCCCGGCCCAGAAGATCGATGGGCGCGTGAGTTTTCGAATTGACGACGTCCAGTCTCAGTGCCTTTTGCTGATCTCCTCACCGGCCGGCGCGCGGCAGGCGCACCAGTTGATGAACGCTGCAATGAAATAAGCGAGCGACGAATGACGCGCCGAACCTTGGAGGGACAATCATGAACGGAAGGGAACGCGCGCTGGCGTTATTGGCCGGGCGCCCTGTGGATCGCTTGTCGTGCATGCCTCTCACCATGATGTTTGCTTCCGACCGTATTGGCGCGGCGTATCTTGATTACGCCACGGACTATCGCGTCCACGTCGAGGGGCAGATTCGCGTGGCGGAGGACTTCGATTTCGACTACGTCAGCTTCGGAACCGACCCCGCGTGCGAAGCCGCGGATTGCGGTGCTGCGGTGAAGTATTTTCGCGATCAGCCGCCCGCCCTCGACGAATCCCACTCCCTGCTTGCCGACAAGCGTACCCTCCGCACGCTGCGAGTCCCCGACCCTCATGCTCCGGGCCGGATGAACAACGGCCTGCGTGCCGTCGCCCTCTTCAAAGAGCGGGCCGGTAGCGAGAAGCTGATTGAGGCTTGGGTGGAGGGCCCGATCGCCGAGGCAGCCGATCTGCGGGGGATCAACGCCATCATGCTTGACGTGTATGACGACCCCGCCTTCGTCCGCGACCTTTTCGCCTTTGTAGTGGAGATGCAATTAGGGTGGGCTAAGGCTGAGATCGAGGCCGGCGCCGATTTGATTGCCGTCGGAGACGCCGCCGCTTCGCTGGTCAATCCCCAAACCTATGCAGAGATGATCTGGCCCTTCGAGAAGCAGATGGTTGAGGCCATTCACTCCTGGGGAGCCTATGTGCGGCTCCACATTTGCGGGAACACCCGGCAGATTCTCGAAAAACTCGGTCAGTTGGGATGCGACATCGTCGATCTGGACTCTCTATCCCCGGTTTCACTGGCGCGCGAAAGAATGGGCCCTCACCAAATCGTGATGGGGAACATCGACCCGGTGCGTACGCTGCGCGACGGGACGCCCGAGACTATCTGGCAGGAACTTCACGAGTGCCATCGGCGGGCGGGAGATCGTTTCGTCGTCGGGGCAGGATGTGAAATCCCCCGCGATACCCCGGCGGAAAACGTCCGGGTTTTGTCGGAGTACGCCCGGTCTAATTGATCGACGTCTTAGAATGGGGGTAATAAATCTTGAACACTCACCCTGACATGAAAGAGATCTTTCTTACAGAATGCAGCGAGCAGCCTGAGCGGCTGGTGGACGTGTTCCGGGCTTACGCTACCGAACCTGAAGTTCGCTGCGAACTCGAGCGCGCAAAGCAAAGCATCCGCGCGGGACTGCCCCTGGTGTGGCTGGGGATGGGCGCTTCATACTGTTCGTCGTTCGCGGGCGCGACTCGGCACACCCTCGCCGGAAATCCGTCGTTCCCGGCAGAAGCCAGTGAATGGCTTCACTACGCACGCGCCACTTGGGCGAAGGTGGGAGGACCGATCCTGATGACCACCTCCGGGGAGAGCGCTGAACTGGTAGAATTGTGCCGGCAAAACCCGCAGTTGCCGCGAATATTAATCTGCAATTCTCCCGAGAGTTCCTGCTGGCGAGAGGCGGACATCCGTCTGCCCGTCCTGGCACGAGTCGAGAAGGGTAATGCTACGAAGTCCTACACCAATTGCGCGGCGGTATCGAACATCCTGGCAGCAGAACTTCTTGGCCAACGCTGGCAAACCGAGGCCGTCCAAGTGGAAAGCGCTTTAGCGCTTTCGCTCGACCACGCTTTCGCGCACCGCCAGGAGATCGAAGAATTTTGCCGCGGCGTCGAGACGCTGGAGATTATGGGTCGGGGAGCGGCACTGGGCGGCGCACTCATGGGCGCGCTGTGCGTCCGGGAAATGACCACTTGGAGAGTTCACGCTCACTCCGGCGGCGCTTTCCGGCACGGACCACTTCTGGATGTCGATTCCGGGCACGCCGCGATGATTCTGGCACTGGGGCGAAATGCAGACTTGGGCCGCGGCCTCGCCCGGGATTGCATCGCAAAGGGCGGAAAGGCCGTCTTGGTCGTCGACCGTGAGCCGGTGGAATCCGGCACAGGCCTTCTGACGATTAAGCTCGAGCCGGTACCTGAGTCGTGGGAGGGGCTGACGTCCGTGTTGGCGCCGCAAGCCCTAACCCTGGCCCTGATTGAGCGCCTGGGCAGCCGCTATGTGCGCTTAACCACGACTATCCAATAAGAGGGAGTGACGCATGAGCAAAAAGTTCGCGCGCCGTCTGCTGGTCGGAATCGATCTGGGTGTGACGCACTTCCGCATCGGCGTAGTGGAGGCTGCGGGTGGAAAGATCTGCGAACTGGTCAAGCTGAAGACTGCCGGCTTCACTCTCCCGGGGTTCTGCGCGGCTCTGGCCCGAGTGTCACGTCCATATCGAAAGGATCTGGCCGGAATTGGGGTGGCGGTTCCCGGATTGTGCGACGTTCGCCAACGCCGCGTGGTGACCACTTGCAACACCGTTCCGTTTCTCGAATCGTGTGAAGTCGCCGACGCAGTCGAGAAGAAGCTGGCGGTGCCGACGCTGGTGGACAACGATGCCCGGGCACATGCGATGGGCGAATTTGAATACGGAGGCTGGGGCAAGCCGCGCTCGCTGGTGGTTATGACTTTGGGTACGGGTGTGGGCCTGGCTTGGCACGTAGAGGGCAGGCTTTATCCGCCTCCGGACCACGGGGCCCAGGGCGGGCACATGTCCGTGCTCTTCTCGGGAGGCAACCCCTGTTATTGCGGAGTAGGGGGGTGCTTGGAGTCTTTCTCAGGCGGCACCGCGATCGCGGCAATCGCCAATGAATGCCTGGCACGATTCTACCCATCCAAGCTCCGCGCCCCCGCTGACAGCGAACAGATCTGCCACCTTGGCGATTCTGACCCGCTGGCGGCGAAATCCCTGAAAAGGGCGATTGATGCGCTGCAAGGGGCGCTCCACACGATTCACCACCTTTATTTCCCGGATGTACTTGTGCTCGGCGGGAGCGTATCGCGAGGCATGTGGCCTCACCTCCAGCCCTTGCGGAAATGGTTCGCTGCCGAGGACAGATTCGACGGCCTGCACAACCGCCTGGTGCTTTCACGACTTGGGGACAAAGCGGGCGTCCTGGGTGCGGCCGCTCTTGCACTTCGCCTGCTGGCGAAACCGGAATGACAAACAACTGCAGATTTCTCGCTCCGCTCCCCCGAAAATCAGGCTACGACTCGTCATTCCCGCGAAAGCGGGAATCCATTGTGTTCCTGACCGAAAATGGGTCCCCGCTTTCGCGGGGACGACGAGGCTGATTTTCATTACATCGCGTGGGCCAAAGGCCAATGGTAACTCTCTCGAAAGTCTGTCATTCTGAGCGAAGCGAAGAATCTGTATTAGTTCGCCACGGGTCGGAACTGCATATCCTTCGCGCAGTTTACTCTGAGCGAAGCGAACGGGTTCAGGATGACAGCCACTTTCGTCTCCGTGGGCGGGGCGCAGGTCTGTGTTCACGATGAAGGGTCATATGCGCAATGGGAGGAGCCGGACGGGTTGGCTGAAGGTCTTGCTCGTCGCCACCGGATTGGCAGGATTCGCGCTGTGTCTGAGTTTTTTGGGCAGCGGCCGGGCAGCACCGCCGCTCCAGGGGAATGTCGAGACTCGCAACTCTGATCGCGCTCTCGCGCTTCGTTCGCAAGCTGAGACCTCGTTTACGCCTGACCAGTTCGTGGAAGTATCAAGACAGGCGGGGATCCATTTCGCACTGACCAGCGGCGCTCCGGAGAAGCGCTATATCATCGAAGCCAAAGGCGGTGGCGGCATCGCCTGGATTGACTACGACAACGACGGACTCCCCGACCTTTTGCTCGTCAACGGTTCAACCTACGACAGGTGGAAGAGCGGCACGAGCCCGCGCTCGGCACTGTATCACAACAACGGGAACGGAACGTTTACGGATGTCTCAAGAAGATCCGGCCTCGACCACACCGGATGGGGAATGGGTGTGTGCGTGGGCGACTATGACAACGACGGCTACGACGACCTCTACGTAACCTACTACGGTGGGAACGTCCTTTACCACAACAACGGCAACGGAACCTTCACCGACGTAACGGACAAGGCAGGAGCGCGCGGGCACGGCTGGGGGACGGGGTGCGGGTTTGGCGACTACGACAACGACGGCAGGTTAGACTTGTATGTAGCGAATTACCTCGATATCGATATTAACCACCTGGGCGAGCCAGGCAGCGCGCCGAACTGCACGTATCGCACTTTCCCGACGTTCTGCGGGCCCCGCGGCCTCGAGGGAGGTCGCGACATCCTGTTTCACAATAACGGCGACGGCACATTTACCGATGTAACCGAGCGGGCGGGCATCGATGCCAACAAGTATTACGGGCTGGGGGTGGTGTGGGGCGATTACGACCGCGACGGGCGGTTGGATATCTACGTGGCGAACGACTCCACGCCGAGTTCCCTCTACCACAACAACGGCGACGGCACATTTACGGACGTGGCTGCGGAAGCGGGCGTGGCATACAGCGGCGAGGGACAGGAGCAGGCGGGTATGGGCACCGACTTCGCCGATTACGACAACGACGGCTGGGGCGATCTGGTAAAAGGCAATTTCTCCGACGACACCAAGAACCTTTACCACAACAACCACGACGGGACCTTCACCGATGTCAGTTATCCGGCCGGGCTGGGCGACGTCGGCTGGCTCTACACAACCTTCGGGGCTAAATTCCTGGACTATGACAACGATGGGTGGAAGGATATCTTCCTCGCGGACGGCCAGACGTTCCCGCAAATCGACCGCTTTGCTACGGGAATCACCTACGCCGAGCGAAACCTCCTTTTCCACAACCGTGGGGACGGCACGTTTGAGGAAGTAGGGCTGCGCTCAGGACCTGGCCTCTCCGTTAAGAAAGTCGCCCGCGGGCTGGCAGTGGCTGACTACGACAACGACGGCGATCTGGAAATCATGGTGAGCAACATGAATGGCTCGCCGGATCTGCTCCGCCACGCGCGCAAGAATCATAACCACTCAGTTCTCATCAAAACGATCGGCGCCAAGAGCAACCGCGATGGGATTGGCGCTGAGATCAAAGTAGTTTCCGGAAACCTGACGCAATACGACACTGTCCGCAGTGGGGGCAGCTACCTTTCCTCGAGCGATCTGCGCGTCCACTTCGGCTTGGGCGCCCGGACCAAGATTGACCGCGTCGAGGTGCGATGGCCGGCGGGGGAAACGCAGGTCATCCAGGATCCGCCCATTGACCGCGTTCTGGTTATCAAAGAGGGCGAGGGGATTATCCGGCAGGTTCCCTTCCGGAAATGACTCCCCGGCTTAAAACAATCGTCGTTGACGGCCCTCTCCCTTGGGGAGAGGGTGGCCCGCTGCCGGCGCTTTCATCAGCCGGAGCGGGCCGGGTGAGGGGTTTCGTCCGAAGAAGCTGAGCACCCGTTCCGTTCTCGAGGTAATCAAGGCAGGCAACTCAGATTCACCGACTTGGCCTGGGAACGCCAAACTCAACTTCGGAATCCGGGATTAACGGTCATCTCACCTCAAGACCTCCGGTGGTTTCACTCCTGGGGCCCGGGAAGAACACTTCCTGACGCCATGCCCTGCTCATCCAAGCGCTGCTTGGTTTTTGCGAGGGCTTGGCGTTCGGCGCGAGCCTTCGCATTGTCACCCAAGTGCTCGTAGGCGAGTGCAAGCTGGAAGTGAGGTTTGCCGTCGTCGGGGCTCAGTCGCGTCGCCAGGACCAGTTCGGGCACGGCCTCTTTCACGCGACCCTGACTCATCAAAGCCTTTCCCACCAGATAGTGAGCGCTGCCGGATGAAGGCTCAATTTGCGCTGCCCGCCTGGCTAATCTCAAGGCCTCCTCGACTTTGGCCGGATCGTGACCCAGAAGGAGCACGAATGCCAGGTCCAGCAACGGGCCCGGGTCGGAGGTCGCCGAGGGGTCAAGGACTTCCACAGCCTTTCTATAGTAGGGTTCCGCCAGGCCATAATTGCCCAAGTGCGCTTGCGTTGTACCCAACGCGCGATAAGCCATAGCATTCCGAGGGTTCAGTTTTATCGCTTCGTAAAGATAGGACAATGCCGCATCGTATTTGAGATCAAGCAGCAGTTGTTGGCCGGCGAAATAAGCGTTCACGTCGCTGCGCGGATTCAAGCTCACCGCTCGCATAAACTCACGCTCGGCTTGGCCGGGCTGCTTCAATTCCCGATAGGCCAGCCCGAGAAGCAGGTGCGCCTGGTCGTTGACGGTTTGAGCCTTGAGGGACCTCTTGAGGTAATCTGCCGCGCGCACCCACTCATCGTGGTCGAGATAGATTTTTCCCATCCAAAAATAAGCCCGCGACGGTGGGGTCCCTTTCGCGATTTCGGATTCGGCGAGAGCCTCGGCCTTGTTATATTGCTTCGAAACAACGAGCTGTTCGATTTGGGCTTTGTCTTGAATTGGAGCATCCGAGTGGGAGATGGTTGGAGTGGATTGCGGCATAGCAGGAAGAGAGTGGTTCGACAACACGCCGAAGAAGAAGAACAGAAATGGCAGCGGCAGTCTGAAAGGGTAGCTCGACAAGGTTGTACCCACGGCAGGCAGAAGCCAACAGCCCTTGATCTTATCATAGTCGCCTTGGAAGGTGTTTCAAGGGGACTTATGGCTAGAAGGTGTTTCAAAGCCTCTTGTTGAGCAGAAGCAATCGCAATTAATCGGCCCGATGTCATTGTCTTTGGCTTGTCTCAGAGCGGACGCGATAGGACATCAAACGCTATCTTAATCCGCCCTGGGGCTGCGGTGTGGAAACCGGATATGGCGCGACGATGTGGCCCAGGGGGTCAAACGTAAGAGCGAGGCGGCGCTCCCAGTCTTCCAGCAGAGCTCTCGCGTCACCTTGTATTGGTGGCGCAGTTGGCTTACCGAACGAGACCGAGTACACAAATGCGGTGTTCGCAGTGTCGGTCAACACGAGCTTGATCCTCTGCCCGTCCGGGTCCTCGAAGTGAAGCGCCCCAGTCCACTCGCCGGGAAGCAGTTTTGCTCCCAGCAGCTCCGCCGAACGGCGGCTCCAGGATCGCAAATCAACCCAGTACTTGGTGGCAACAACAAACGACTGGCCGTCCGGGCTGAAGGCCACGGCGAGCACGAAATCCTGGTGTTGCAAGGGTGCAGTGAGGGGCGCGGCCGTGTCCGCCCGCCACAGCCGCGCCGTATGGTCCAAGCTCCCGGTCAGCACCGTCTTGCCGTCCGGGCTGAAGGCCACGGCGTACACCGCATCCTGGTGTTGCAAGGGCGGGGTGAGGGGCGCGCCCGTGTCCGCCCGCCACAGCCGCGCCGTGTGGTCATAGCTGCCGGTGAGCACCGTCTTGCCGTCCGGGCTGAAGGCCACGGCGAACACGAGGCCCTGGTGTTGCAAGGGCGGGGTAAGGGGCGCGCCCGTGTCCGCCCGCCACAGCCGCGCCGTGTGGTCATAGCTGCCGGTGAGCACCGTCTTGCCGTCCGGGCTGAAGGCCACGGCG
>Ga0116110_1001032_pt1 | contig 15453 bp, 9 predicted proteins | sample June2015DPH_8_50_FD_89719 | JGI IMG/M metagenome (GOLD analysis project Ga0116110, IMG submission 89719) | Peatland microbial communities from SPRUCE experiment site at the Marcell Experimental Forest, Minnesota, USA - June2015DPH_8_40 | ecosystem: Environmental > Terrestrial > Soil > Wetlands >...
GATTGGAGGGCAGAAACGGGTGACGTTGCAGGCGGTGATGTTCAGGACAAACTCTCCTGGATAGTCGCGAAGAGATGGGCAGCCCTAAAGGCAGGCCCGATTGCTGAAGCTGACCGTCTGGCTATGGTAGTGCGTTCAACGTTCGAAGAACTTACCACCCAGACCCTACCTTCTATTTTTGACTGTGCAATGCAGCGTTATAAGTGGATGCTGATTGATCACTACTTCCAAGCGAGGCTTGGAATTACATATTATTCCCTTGTCGGAGGTCTAAGCGTACCCAACGGGACTGAGATTCCCAAGGTCGTCAATCTGCCAGAAAAATTCGTTGAAGAAAAACTCCATGAAGCCGAGAACGTGCCTTTTCCGGCGTGTAGTCTGATTGTGGCTGGGTTCTCCGAAAATCCTGATACGCACCAGCGGCACCCTGTTTTATGTGTCGTAAATGAGGATCATGAGGCTTCCTATTCACGAATCCGCTTTGAAACAAACTTCGCGGCAATCGGAAGCGGGGCGCCCGCAGCACTGACATCGCTTTATAGGCGTGAACACACAGCTCCTGACGTTCAACTAATGAAGGCCATATACCATGTCTTTGAGGCAAAGCTAACAGGGGAAATTTCACCTGGAGTCGGGGACGCAACATCAATCACCGTTCTCTTGCCCGAAGGGGAATGTTGGGACTTGTCGGCGAAAGGACATAGGAGAGTCAATGAACTGTACGCTTACTTCGGGCCGATGGGAATACGTAGAAAAAGACCGAATGTAAAGCCACCATTTTTTGACTTTCAAGATGACTATTTTGAAGATTACGAATTGCCTTGGGGAAAAGGCGAAGTATCAAAGCAGATTAAGGACAAGGCTTCTAAGGATTCTTCCTCCAGCGAGCCCGAGCAGCCTTCAGAGCAATAGAGGACCGTTTCTTCGCAGAGAGCTTGCTTGCTCTAGCCACTCCCCCGGCCAGCCCTCCAACACGTCCTCTTGGTAGGGTTCGGCCACGCTTTAGTTCGCTGACCGTATCCTCGACTTCCCCGGTCGCAATATCGACAATCATTTTCGCCAGTTGATTGGGATCGCGGGGCCTATTCGCCATGCCCCCATTATGGCAGGCTGGGGATCTAAGTCAAGAGGGGCAAAATTCAAACTGAGACACTACCGCGCGAGCAGCAGCCTTGTCATCCAAAGAACCCTGTGCGATACTGCACGCATGATCACCAGAATGAAAATCGTCACGCTCAGTTTGGTGGTTCTTTTTTCCACGGCGGCCTTTTGTCAATACGCGACGGCGCCGGGTTCGGGCCCGGCGTATACCACTGACGCTCAGCTCAATTTTCCCGAGCACTACCGGGATTGGGTGTACCTAAGCACGGGATTTGACATGAGTTACCTCCCAGCGACGCAGATGGACCACCACATGTTTGACAATGTCTTTGTCAATCCGGACGCATATAAGGCGTTCATGGCAACCGGCACCTGGCCCGATAAGACCATGCTTGTGCTCGAAGTTCGCGGTGCTGAGGGCAGGGGCTCGATTAACCAAAAAGGCAATTATCAGGGCACTGCGGTGATGGGGCTAGAGGTGCATGTAAAAGACGAAGCGCGTTTTCCGGGCAAGTGGGCCTTCTTTGCCTTTGAGAACGGCAAGACCACCAAAATGATTCCCATATCCGCCGACTGTTATACCTGCCACGCGGCACACGCGGCTGTGGACACCACGTTTGTCCAGTTCTATCCAACCCTGTTGCCCATCGCCAAGCGCAAGGGCACCCTCTCCGCCTCCTACCGGAAGGACGTCGGAACAACTACACAGAAGTAGCCGCCTGATTTCTGGCGCGACTCGGGCATCCAGCATCAGTACTGACCCCCCGCGGAACGACAGCGTAGGCGCCAAGCGTGTTCAGGGGGGATTGGCGAAGGATCCTGGTACAAGCCCCGTGTGAGGAGTCAAGTCGCTCAGGTCTTGGATCGTCGCGCGCTCGGAAAGTATCGCCATGTCGAGTCTCAGATCCAGGGCGCAGCCACATGCATGTAGTCGCGTACCCGGACAAGTGCTGAGGATGATCAACGCCCCAGTTGGCGCATTGGCTCCCCTGATACGGGGTTCGGGTCCTCGAAGCCGACTTCGGGGGAGTCAGGGGGCGCAGTTCTACGAGTAGTTATACGGTCAAGTAAATGTTCCGAAGTACGACGTCTATCTATCTGTATCGCACGTCTTTTCTTCGACTGAAGGGGAGTCTTTCGGCGCTTCTATGACTGCGAAGAGTTGCTGAGGGATTATGGGTTTCGCCACGTACCCATCCATACCGGCGGCCAGACACCGCTCCCGGTCTCCGCTCATGGCATGAGCTGTTAACGCGATAAGCGGGAGCGGGTTCCTTCCCTTTTCTCGCTCCTTCTGCCGAATTAGTCTGGCTGCCTGCAGGCCATCCAGGTCCGGCATCTGCACGTCTAGCAAGGCGAGGTCGAAGCTATCGCTTTCAACAGCAGTTACAGCTTCGCGGCCGTTTTGGACTGCCACCACTGTGTGCCCGCGTTTCTCGAGCAACCGCACGGCGAGCAGTTGATTCACGCGATTATCCTCGGCCAGCAGAATTCGCAGCGGGCGGTCCGCCTCGTCAGCGCCAGTCCGCATTCGTGTGCTCTGTCGCGCATTGTTCGGAGTGGTCTTATTCAAGGCTTTGAGGATCGCGGTCAGGAGCTCAGAATGCTTGAATGGCTTGACAAGACAAGTCGAGATCCCCGCCGTGGGAGCCTGCTTCTGTTCTCCCAACCCTCCGCCAGAGCTCAGCATCAGAATGATGGGCGTGCCGAACTCCGGACGATTTCTGATCTCCTTCGCAACGGTAATCCCGTTCATTCCCGGCATGTGATAGTCCAACAGAATCAGGGCAAATGGCCGGGTCTGGTGATCTTCTAGGATTTTGAGCGCTTCCTTTCCACTGCTGGCAGGCGTGGGCTTCATCCCCCAGCCCTCGAGAATCTTTCTGAAGATGAGTCGGTTGGTACAGTTATCGTCGACCACTAAGACGGGTAGATCTCGCAAGTCGGACGATCGGAAAGAGGGCGAGGCCAAGCGAGCGCTGTCCGAGGCCAGCCCCAAGCGGACGACAAAGTGAAAGTTGCTGCCTCGGCCGGGCTCGCTTTCGACCCAGATTCTCCCTCCCATCATTTCGACCAATCGGCTTGAAATGGTGAGCCCCAAGCCGGTGCCGCCGTATTTTCGGGTCGAGGAACCATCCGCCTGTGCGAACGCATCGAAAATATCCTTCTGCCTATCTTTGGGAATTCCGATGCCGGTATCGATGACCTGGAAGTGAAGTGGAATCTCTCTGCCTGCTGGGACTTGTGCTTCAACGCGAACTACGACTTCACCTTGGGAAGTGAATTTGATGGCGTTGCCGAGCAGATTGAGCAGAACTTGCCTCAGCCGGAGTGGGTCACCTGTCACCGTGGGGGGTACGTCGGCGGAAATGTCGCAAGCTACCTCCAGTCCCTTTTGATAAGCGCCGGCCGTAAGGGTTTTGGCCGCCGCGGCGACGCAGTCGCGAAGATCGAAATCAGTAGACTCCAGTTCAAGCTTCTCGGCCTCGATCTTGGAGAAGTCCAGAATATCGTTGATCACCGCCATCATGGAATCTGCCGAAGCACGCGCCGTGTGGAGATACTCGCGCTGTTCGGGGGTTAGATCCGTGGTCAAAGCGAGTTCGGTCATTCCGATCACCCCGTTCATGGGAGTGCGGATTTCGTGGCTCATGTTGGCTAGGAATTGACTCTTGGCCCGGCTGGCCTCTTCGGCCCGCACCATTGCCGCGTTCAGGTCGCGTGTCCTGGTCGCTACGGCAACTTCCAGTTCCGCGCGGATGGCACGCTGGCGCTTCTCGCGCTGCTGCCACCATAGAAAGAGAAGCGCCACCATCATCACGAATACAGTTGCCTGAAACGGCCACGAAAGGAACCACTGCGGTCGCAGCCGGAATTGCAGGGTCGCGGATGGGCTCCAGACCCCTGATGGAGTTTCCCCCTGGACCTCAAACCGATATCGCCCCGGCGGAAGCTCCGCAAAGCGTACCTCGTGTGCCCGCGTTTCGATCCAAGGGCTCGACTCCCTGCCGATTCGGTACCGAAATCTCGTCGACTGACGCTCATAGGACAGCAGCGTGAAGCGAAGCGTCAGCAGGTGGGTCATGGAATCGAAGTCGGTGCTTTGCGCCGGTTGATCGTTGCGCAGCAGGGCAGTGATCAGGGTCTCCGCGGGAACCTGTCTCTGGCACGCTGCCGGCGAGAACCTGGATAGGCCATCGCTGGTTCCGATCCATACCATGCCGTCCGGTTCCGCGAGGAAGGCGTGTGCGTTGGTGTCGTTCCACACTAGCCCGTCAGAGGCGTCGTAGGTGATCCAGCGATCGCCTTCTTGTATTGCCACCCCATTGTCCATGCCCAGCCAGTGCTTGCCACGAGTGTCGAAGAACTGCGAATACACTACATCGCTAGGCAGTCCGTCGCGTGTGGTGAAATGCCGCATTTGGAATTCGACACCGGTAAGATCAATACGAGTAATGCCAGACGCCGAAAAGTATGATACCCACAGCTCCCCTTTCGGCCCTACCGTAATGGATTGAACCCAGTTGTCCTTCAATCCGTCGGCAACGGTCAGCAGGCGCCGCCGCTCTCCTTGTTGAATGTAGAGACCCTTTTTGCCGCCTACGAATAAGTCTCGATTGTGGGACTTGATGTCGGATACGGACGCACCATCCAGTGGCAGAGGAAACGGCTCTAGCTTTGCCGAACCTGGCGTGAGCCGGAGCAAGCCTGTCGGCGTCGCCACCCACAGCGTGCCGCCATCATCGCGATGGAGTTCGTTAACCCATAAGCGTGTGCTTAGCGAGGCGGGAGGATAAATCACCCTTTTGCCAGTCCGCGGGTAGTAGCGGACTAACCCGTTCGCTTCGGGCTGGTAGGTCCCTATCCACAGCGAGCCATCAGTCTCCGCCGCCAGCCCATATACCGTCAATTCACCCACGGCATGGCACCGCTGAAAGCGCCAGTGCCCGTTTCGTTGTTGGCCTTGGAAAAGGCCCCGGTTTGTTCCCACCCACAGGTCGCCCGCAGCGTCTCGCACAATACGCCAAATTGCTGAATTGGCAATTCCCTCCTGCTCGGCGTAGCTTTGCCATTGCTCCCGTCCCAGCCAGCGTGCCAGGCCTTGGCCGCTGTAACCAACCCAGAGAGAGCCTTCGCGATCTTGGGTTACGGTGTACACTTCAGCCCTTCGCAAACCGCTCTCTGCCCCATAGTTTGTGCAGTGCTCTCCGTTGCAGATCATCAGCCCGCCAGCATGGGGTATCATCATCTGCCCGGAACCATCGGAGATGAGCATCGGCGGGCGCGTCGAGTCCAGCTTGCCGATGCCAGGGACTTCGTGGAAGTTCGAAACGCCTACCTCCCGGATGAGCACGCGCTCTGCGGAACGAATCCAAAGACGCTTGGAGCCGTCTTCCATGATGCCTTTCCACGGCCCTGCGGGGATGCCGTTGGCATGGCCCCACTCCTGTTCACGGCCATCCCGAATCGAACAGAGCAGAACGCCGCAACTGAACCAAAGGGTTCCGTCTGAAGCCGCAAATACTGAGGACGATCCCTTCGGCGATATTACCCGCGCATTCCCATCACCCTTAAGGGACATCGCGCGAACTCCTGCCGCCGTCGCCACATACAGATTCGTCGCGTCGCCTCCAATCGACTCGCGGTTCTCCAACTCGACATTTTCGAAGCCGGGAACCGCCGTGAAGCCCTCTCCATTCCATCGGAATAAACCCGCGTCCGATCCGGCCCAAAACTGGCCACTTGCAGAATTGAAGAGGCAGTTGATGTTCCCCTTTTTAGCCGGCCGCTCTGCACGGAACAACCGAAATCGGTCGCCGTCATAGCGGAACAGCCCTCCCTCGGTGCTTACCCAAAGGAAACCCTGATGATCCTGCTGAAGCCCCAGAATATTAGAATTCGTTAAGCCTTGTTCGGAACCGTACATCTGGAAGCTCCAGTGCTGCGCCCATGCTGATAGGGCACAAAGCAGCCATAGCAAACTGGCGATCCCGATCCGGCGCAGCGGCATCATAGATGGAGTTATCGGCAGGGATGCTCGCTTGCTCAAGGCGCTTCGGGCTGAGACGGGCTGGCCGCGAGTGAGCCTTGCCGCGCTCTTATCCTGTAAGCAAGATTTGTTACGGAAATGAATAGAAGGAGCACAATGGAGGCTTCATCCATGATGCGCTTTGCTGTGACATTCTCGCTCAATTCCAAGAAGAACTCACGCATACCGCGCACGACCTCACTCGCCCTAAACCGGGCTGAGGAGATTCTTGGGGGCCACTGGCAGGCATGAGAATGAATCAATAAAGAAAACCACGGCATGTCTTTTCACTTGGGTGTGTGTCGGCAAACCGTTGAAGTGCCACTCGCATGCAAACTCCCGAGATACGGGGTTCGGGTCATCGAAGGTGACTTCTGGACCGCAATAACTTCCGGTTACCCGTAACTCTAAATCTGAAAGATCAGGGATCGTTCTGGTGTCGACGATTTACACTGTCGATACGGCATTAGAGACTCTGTTCCGATCGAGAAGCATCCCTGGCGATTATGTGCGCTCGTCGGGATGAATTGCATTCCATTGAGTCAGGTTTCCGGTTTACACGTGGGGCAGCTGGCAGCGCCAGGCTTTCCTAAGGATTAGTTCGCGCAAGACGGTCCTGCCTGTTCGAGTTTCCTATACTTGATATGGACTTTCCTGGGAGTGAATAGTACCCTAGAATGAAGCGCCATCCGCTCCACGGGCGGACGAAACCTGCGTGCACTGCCAGCGCGGTGGTGCTGTTCACTCTCATCATTTTGGCGACGTTGGTCTTGGTGCCAACCGCTGGGCTATGCCAAGGGAGCGGCTTATCACGAGCGGCTGTCCCAGCCGCAAGGCCAGCAAACTCTGGAGCGTCGTCCGCCTCTCAGATCACGAAACCGCAGTCTGCGCCCAACGCTGCACCTTTTCCTTTCCTCCGTCTCGTCGCCGTCCTTTGCTCAGGCCTGATCATCAGCACTGCCCGCCTGGCGCGTAAGTTTCGCCGCTTTTGGGGCCTGGGCGTATTCACAAATCCGTATGCGGTCCTCTTCCTGATCTTCGGTGTGGGTTTGTGCGGCATCCCCGTCACGTCGGAGGGCGCGCTAAAGGCGCTGCCTTTCGTGGGATCCTTGGGTCCGTGGATCGCGGATCTTTCTGGGATCGTCGTCGCGCTGGTTCTTCCAGCGATTCGCTTCAAACCCCAGGCGCGACCCGCGGGAGAAAGCCAGCTACGCGATCTTGAGGGCGGATCGAGTTCCAACCCGATCCTGGCTGTGATCGAAGACTCCATCCGCGATTGCATTCTCCAGCGTATGCAGAAGGAAGTTGTGGAGGCTTGCCGTCGCTACGACTGGGGCACCATCAAGCTGGCGGCCGGACGCGTCCTGGAAGAGGAGATGACCATCAGGCCGCTATCCGATGAAAAGTACGACGCAGTGCGCCAGTCGATCGAGAACTTCCAGTCTGACCCAGATCCGCGCATGGATTCCAGGAACAAGTACGCGGCTCTTCTTGGCCTTTTGCGCTGGTGCTCGTTTAACCGGCTTCGCAACGGCCTGGACGCGGCGGCGAGAGAGACCGAATCATGAGGCTCTCGCGGGTGTTCGGCATCAGCCCGGAGTTCGCAGCACGGCTCGACGACGCGCATGTGCGCACGCTTCGAGATCTTGCCAACGCCGCCGACCTGCAAGAACTGAGCGAGCGCAGCCAGGTTTCGCTCGACCTGCTGGAAGAGTGGCAGGCGACGGCGCGAATCAAGGTGGCTGTTGCCCGCCGCCGACGCAAGGCGATCGCCGTCCTGGTTGCGGTCACGGCCATCCTGCTTGCCACGATCGCTGTTTGGTCTTACAAGAAAGGGCTTTCCCATCGACTCGACGAGGCTATCCCCCTCTACAATCTCGGAAATGATCGGTACGATCACGGCGACTACGACGACGCTATCGCCGAGTACCGGAAGGCGGTAGCTCTGAAGCCCGAAGATGCTGACTACCACGACAGCTTCGGCAACGCGCTCTACGGCAAAGGCGACTACGACGGCGCCATCGCCGAGTTCCGGAAGGCGCTGGCCCTCTATCCCAGGGACGCAGAGGCGCACATTAACCTCGGCAGCGCCCTGGACAACAGAGGCGACCACGACGGCGCCATCGCCGAGTACAGGAAGGCGGTGGCCCTGAAACCCAACGATCCAGACAACCACTTGGCCCTCGGCTATGCCCTGAACCAGAAAGGTGACCACGACGATGCCATCGCCGAGTTCCGGAAAGCGGTGGCCCTGAAGCCCGACGATCCAGGCAACCACATCTTCATCGGATACGCCCTGGACCAGACAGGCGACCACAACGGCGCCATCACCGAATACCAGGAAGCACTGGCCCTGAAACCCGACAAGGCTCCCTACCACCTCATCCTCGGTCGAATACTGTACGACAAGGGCGACTACCACGGTGCCATAGCCGAGTACCGGAAGGCGCTGGCTCTCGAGCCCGACTTCGCCCTGGCCCACTACAACGTTGGCCTGGCGCTGGCACGCACGGGCAGAAGGCAGGAAGCTGCGCGGGAATTTCGGCAGGCAAACCGCGTAAACCCCAGTTTGAAGCCGCCGCAGAACTAGAACAGGTCTAGGCAAGTTGAGATCCGGTGGGATGAACCGAAATCCGGGAGAGAATTGTCCACGCCAAGCCGGGATTAGCGCCCTGAAGTCGGCGAGAGTCATCGAATTTCTAACACAGGAACCTTAGTTGTTGCCAACACCCCAATGCAGTCATGGAATGCGCCAGCAGACCTCAAGGCAGATTACGGGTGGATCGCGGCTTAACCGGAAGTAATCCAGAAACGGGGTTCGGGTCCCCGATGCCGACTTCAAAGGCGTTTGGTGGTGGGAAGGGGATTTACCAACACTTATCGCTAATGCCTCTCAGAGGGACCAGCCTCCGAGTCGCCGATACGCCCGAACACCCAGGAGCCACATCCGGGCAGGCGCTTCCTCATCAATTCACTATCAATTCACTCATTTCTTACAAAAATGTAATCTAGAGTTGGTTTCATCATCTTGAGACCAATTGCGACTCAAGGACGCGTCCCATTCCGGCCGAGCCGGAGGGGAAGCCCTTAGGAACGCGATCCCGATTGAATTCACAAATTGCGTCGAAAGGGCGTCTTAAGTTCGACGTCTAAATTCTCCTGGAGGCTCTCAGATGCACAGGCGTCTATGGTGGATTGGGGCTGTTCTTTTCCTGGGTCTTAACGCGTATGGCCACGCGGATCGCGGCAGTTTGGCAGGAACCCTCACGGACTCTTCCGGAGGGGTGGCGCCGGGCGCAACCGTGACGGTATTACGAGATGCCACGGGATTAACTCGTACGACCGTCAGTTCGAGCACCGGCGCATACAGCATTGGAGGCATCAGATGACGCGATTCACTCCATCTTCCCGCCGCGCTATTTTTGATTCTCGAGGAGCCAAAGTTAGAAGGAAATCTGTCATTCGAGTCGGCCGGAGAACGCTGGGCGCGGCCCTGTGGTTGGCGATATGCAGCGTTTTAGTTGTCTTGGCACGCGGCCCCGGGTTGAGCGCCCAGAATGTGGTTTTGACGGGCGCGCTCAGCGGCCGAGTCACCGACCAAAGTGGCGCGGTGGTGCCGGGAGCGTCGGTGGTTGTGCAGAATCTCGAGACCGGCGTTCAACAATCTGCCGAGACAAACCATACTGGACTTTACCGGTTTCCCGTCCTCATGCCGGGCTCGTATTCCATCCGGGCGAGTTCCAAAGGTTTTCGCGATGTTCAGGGCCTGGCGCGAGTGCTGGTCGGAAACACTACGTTGCAGGACTTCAAGCTGCAACTGGGAGCTAAAGGCGATGCGGTCAAGGTGAGCGGCACGACCCCGTTGCTGCGACCAGCGGAATCCTCCGCAAGCAGCGTGATGGAGCGGTCGTTTCTCGGAGATCTACCCCTTAACGGACGCCGTTACACTGACTTCATGGTGCTGACCCCGAATACCAGTTACGACGGCGACACCGGCTTGGTGAGCGTTGCCGGACAACAGGGCGGTGAAGACTCGGGTTACGCCAATGGGAATGGTTCCAATGCTTTCACGGTCGACGGAACCAACGCCACCAACAACTACTTCGCCGATATTATCGGCCGTTATCGCATCCCTTACCTGTATGGCGAGGACTCCATCCAGGAGTTTCAAGTCGCCATCAGCCCGTACTCGGCCATCTACGGGGGTGGGGCGGGCTTCGTCAATGCCGTGACCCAGTCGGGAAGCAACGCGTTCCACGGCAGTACGTTCTATTACAATCGCAACTCCGCCACGGGAGCCAACGATGCCCTCGATAAAGCCAGCGGCTTGCCCAAACCGCTGGATGATTTGCAACAATTCGGCGCCGGGGTGGGCGGACCGATCCGGCGCGACCGCGTATGGTTCTTCTTCGATTATGAGCAGCAACTGCGGAACAATCCGATTTCCGTTATCAACACGGCGCTCGAGACGACGCCCGCGACCCTGCCTGCCTTTTTGAGTGCGAATTTTGGAATTCCGGCCGGTACCGTGCTGCCCCCTTCGAACGGGCCGCTGCCGGTGCCGGGCAGTGACACCGCGCCGGACCCGACCAATCCGGTCTACCTCCAGCAAGTGACGAACACCCTTAACGCGCTAGATTCCAATCTCGGCACTAAATCCAGACAGCGCAATGATCTGGTGCTTACGCCCCGGCTGGACTACCAGGCCGGTCCCCGCGACGGCCTGTTCCTCAGCGGGAACGTCAACCGGTTCAACTCGGCTGGAGGGGTCATCACCGACCCGACGGTCGGCAACTATGGCCTGCAAACATTGGCCAACGCTTATGTGCATACCTTCGAAGCTACCGTGGGGTGGACGCACACGTTTTCCCCAAGAGTGTTGAACGAATTCCACGCGGGCACCTCACAAGATAATGAAATCGCGACACCCACCGGTTTGGCTCCCAACACGCCAACGGTGGTTCTGGATAAGCCCGCCCCCTTTACGCTGGGAAACTCCGCGTTCTCCATAGGAAGAGTTTTTGAAAGACAGTACTCTTTATCCGACCGTATTGACTACGTCATCGACAAGCACACGTTGCAATTCGGCTTTGATTGGAACCGCTCTCGGGATGCGGACACCGATGACGGCGGTGCGGACCCGAATGAGGCTGTCGATTTCGGGTCGCCGCTCGGCCTTTATGAATTTCCGAATCTGGAGGCTTTTGCGCTCGGGGAATACACCACGTTCAGTCAGGCTGCGGGAAACCCGACCTTTTCATTTGCGGTGCCTTACTACGGCTTCTACGTGCAGGATTCGTTCCGGGCTTTGCCGCAATTGACACTGGAAATGGGCTTGCGCGAGGACTTCCAGGTTTACCCCCAGCCGGTGGAGAATACGGCGTTTCCCCTCACCGGACAGTATCCGAATCAGTTCCTGCGCTTGGAACCGCGCTTCGGATTTGCGTGGCAGCCCACCGCGAAGACCGTCGTGCGCGGGGGATTTGGGGACTTCTACACCAACATGAATGGCCTGAACTACCGCAACGCGGTGATCTCCAACGGCCTCGCGTCACAGCAGTCTTCCGTGAGCGCCAGCTACACCGGGGGTGCGCCCAACCAACAGGCGCCCACCTTCCCCAATATCCTCCCGGAAAATTCCCCTTCGTTCAGCGCTTCCCCGGACATTTCCCTGGTGAGTCCAACGTTTCGTGTCCCCTATATCTTGCAGGCGAGCTTGCAGATTGAACGCGAAATATCCGAGAACACCACGGTGACGATCGGGACCATGTGGAATCACGGTGTGCACATCCTTTCGGGCAGCGCCTATGATTTGAACCTGTATCCGCCGCAAGGGACGACGTCGTATATCGTGTGCCCCCCCAGCGCCACCACAACGCCCTGCATTGGGCCGACGATCACCCTGCCGAATATGGATAACGGCCTGCTTACCGAAGGCCGTATCAACTCCCAACTGGGCGAAATCAACGAACTGATCAGCCCCGCACAAAACTATTACAACGCCCTCTTCGTGCAATTGAGGCAACGCGCATCACACGGCCTTACGTGGCAATTTTCTTACACCTTCGCCAAGAGCATCATGCTGGATGGGATGGACTTCAACAATCAGTTCGACTTCAGCAATACTCACGCTCCGTCGCTGTTAGACCAGCGGCACCGAATCAGCTTTGCCGGCGTCTACCGGCCCGGGCTGGAAAATATGACGCGGTCGAGCGCCGGGCGCGCGCTGCTCGGGGGCTGGAAGCTGAGCAGTGTCATGCAATTCTCTTCCGGTCGCCCGTACGCGGCGTTGTTGAGTTCGGCGTGCACCAGTTCAACCCTGTCATTCGGCAATTGTGACGGGGCCGATGACAACCTCAATGACACCGCCTTTAACCAGGACACCGCCAACACCGCGGCGGGCATCAATGGCGGCGGTCCCACCCCAGGAATCGGCCTGAACTCTTTCTACGGGCCATGGTTCGAGAGGATCGATGTGGGGCTGGCCCGGAGTTTCCGTATCAGGGAAGGGAAGGAATTGGAATTCCAGGTGCAGGCGTTCAATCTGTTCAACCACGCTAACTTCTACGTGCAGAACGGCGACGGCATTAACCAACTGCAATACAACCCCATCGGAACCAACTGCGGCGACGGGTCCACGGCGAATCAGACCTGCTACCTGGTGCCGAACTCGGGCCCGGGCAATTTCGGCTCTCTCCAGGAGATCAGCCCCAACGGGCTTCCCCGAGTGTTTCAGTTTTCCGCGCGATTCACGTTCTAGGCTGGCCAATCATGCGAATTCTAGTCATCGAAGACGAATCCAAGACCGCCAAGTTCCTAAAGAAGGGACTTAGCGAAGCGGGCTTTGTCGTGGATGTAGCGGGCGACGGTCTGGAAGGCCTCTACCTGGCACAGGAAGTGGATTTCGAACTTCTGATTCTCGACGTGATGCTTCCCGGTTTGGATGGCTGGCAGGTTCTGACTCGCTTGCGCCAAGCCGGCCGGCGGGCGCCGGTATTGTTTCTGACTGCCCGCGACGCAGTCCACGAGCGCGTACGCGGTTTCGAACTGGGAGGCGACGACTATCTGGTGAAGCCGTTCGCCTTCTCCGAGTTGCTGGCGCGCGTGCGCTCGCTGCTGCGCCGGGCTCCGCCCCGCCAGCAGGAAACCATCCGCAGGGCCGACCTGGAGATCGATCTGTTGCGCCAGCGCGTTACCCGTGCCGGTCAACGGCTGGATTTGACGGCAAAGGAATTTCTTCTCTTGTCGTTTTTGGCGCGGCGCGCAGGCGAAGTGCTCTCCAGAACTCTGATTGCCGAAGCGGTTTGGGACATGAATTTCGATAGCGACACGAATGTTGTCGACGTCAACGTCCGAAGATTGCGCAGCAAGGTGGATGATCCTTTTCCCCTCAAGCTGATCCGTACCGTGCGGGGTGCCGGCTATGTCCTGGAATGCGACCAGTGACACCGCACCGTGGTGGAGGACCCTGGCCTTTCGGCTAACTGCCGGGTACGCGCTGGCTGGCTTATGTCTCGTATTCCTGGCTACGGCCAGTCTTTATCTGGTGTTGCGCATGGAACTGGAAAAAAGCACTGACCTGTTCCTCGCCGATAAGCTCCACGTGGTTCGCACACTTTTGCGCGAGCGCCCACAGGACTGGGACGGGCTGAGGGAGGAAATTGAGCTTGAATCAGCCGCCCGGCGATATCAGCAATTCTATATTCGCCTACTTGACGAACGGAACACCCCAATATTAACGACGCCGGGAATGGCCGAGCAATTGGACTTGTCGCTGCTCGCCCGCCAAATACAGAGCCGTCCCGATCATCCTTTTTCCATGAAGGGGAGGCACGGGCAATCTTTTTGGGTCACCAGCGCGTCAGCGGGGGTCGGTTCACCTTCCACGCGAACAGACACAATCGAAATTGCCATCGACGTCTCACAGCAGGAAGCCTTGTTGGCCCGCTATCGGCGATGGTTTCTGGCAACTTTTCTGGGATGCTTCGCGATCTTCCCTCTGATCGGATATCGAGTTGCACGGCATGGCATTCGGCCAGTTGAAGAGATTGCGACCACGGCTCAACACATCAGTTCGACGAACTTGCACGAGCGGATTTTGCCGGAGGGATACCCGTTTGAACTGGCGTCCCTCGCCCACACCTTCAACAAAATGCTCGACCGACTGGAAGAATCCTTCGAGCGGATTTCCAGATTCTCCGCGGATATTGCGCACGACCTGCGCACGCCGGTGAATAACATCCGCGGCGAAGCCGAAGTGGCCTTGGTCCGCGCACGCACCGCCGACGAATACCGTGAGGTGCTCGGGTCCTGCCTGGAAGAAGCGGTGCGCCTGTCGGACCTCATCAGCGATCTTCTGTTCCTGGCTCGAGCCGAGAGCCCTCTGACCCTCCTACGTCGAGAGCGCGTCAATGTCGCCGAATTGCTGGATGGGGTGCGTGACTACTACCAAGCTACTGCTGAAGATGGCGGTGTCTCGCTCACCACTGCTGAGGGAGCCGAACCTGTCATTGCTGAACTGGACCGCGCTCTCGTGCAAAGGGCGGTGGGCAATCTGGTGTCGAATGCCGTCGCACATACGGCATCCGGCGGATCGATCGTGTTGGCAACGACACTGGGAACCGGCGCTGAAGCATCCACGGTCCGCATCGAAGTCTCCGATACCGGCGAAGGCATTCCGCCGGAAGCGCTGCCCAAGGTCTTTGACCGTTTCTACCGAGTGGATACGTCGCGCTCCCAGGCATCCGGCGGCACCGGGTTGGGGCTGGCGATCGTTCAGAGCATCATGCTGCTTCACGGCGGCAGTGTGGGGATCGACAGCCAGGTGGGGCAGGGCACCCGCGTCACGCTCCGCATGCCGGTCTCGGGTTCAAGATGACAAAAATGTAATCTCCGCGTCATGTTGGCGTTTGCGCTCCTTTCCTAGGATTAAAACCTTGACGTAGTCCCCAGGGCGCGCCAAGCCTCTATGACAAATCCAAGGAGGAGAATCGTATATGTCCCGAAAATCCTTTCGAAACAGTTTTCGGATCAACCGTCCGGGTACGCTCGCCAGCCTGCTGGCGGCGGTTCTGAGCTTCGCGGCACTCGCCGCTGCTCAGTCCGTGCCGTACCCGACCTACTCACCTGGCCAGAACGTGAACGCGAGCACCGGCCCGACCTACTCGCAGCCCTTGTCCAACCCGTGGGTCGTCAGTGATGGCGCGATCATCACGCCCGCCGGCACCCAGGTCTATCTTGGCATCACGACCCGCGCCAAGGCCATCGCGCTGAACCCTAATACCAGCACGCACACCGCCGCCGTCCTTCAAATGGGCGCCCCA
>Ga0116110_1001035_pt1 | contig 15423 bp, 8 predicted proteins | sample June2015DPH_8_50_FD_89719 | JGI IMG/M metagenome (GOLD analysis project Ga0116110, IMG submission 89719) | Peatland microbial communities from SPRUCE experiment site at the Marcell Experimental Forest, Minnesota, USA - June2015DPH_8_40 | ecosystem: Environmental > Terrestrial > Soil > Wetlands >...
CCGTTCTTACGTTGGGCTCATTGCTGACGGCGAATATGACAAGTCGCTTGCAAAAATAAGGGAACGACTCCCATTTGCGCTCTCCATCGGCCGTGTTTGCCCCCATCCTTGCGAAACCGCCTGCAACCGGGGATATATGGACGAACCGATCTCCATCTGCACTCTCAAGCGCTACGTTGCCGACCATGAAATGAAGAACCGCCTCACTGCTTCGGTCGAAGTTCCCGATGAGTTCCATGAGGAAAAGGTCGCAATCATCGGCGCTGGACCTGCCGGTCTTTCGTGCGCCTGTTTTCTTGGCAGGGCCGGGTACCATTCGGTCGTTTTCGAAGCCCTGCCCGAGCCGGGAGGTATGTTTCGATACGGCATTCCCGAGTACAGGCTCCCGACCCCTACTCTGATGCACGAGATAAACTGGATTCTTGCCCATGGGGCGGAGCTGCGCTGCAATACCAGGATCGGTACGGACATCACTTTCGAAGAGATCATGAATAAATTCGATGCCGTATTTATCGGCGTCGGCGCGCATAAGGGAATGAAGCTCCAGATCAAGGGCGAAGATATGGAAGGCGTTGTCGACGGTGTCGATTTCCTGCGCGAGGTGAACTCGGGCAAGAAGTGGCCCGCCAAAGGCAAGGTCATAGTAATTGGCGGCGGAAACGTTGCAATGGATGCTGCACGGGTGAGTTGGCGCGAAGGTTTCGAGGAGGTCCACATCCTCTACCGCAGGACGAAAAAGGAAATGCCCGCCAGTCCGTGGGAAATCGAGGCGGCGGAACACGAGGGCGTTAAGATCCAGTACCTGGTGGCCCCCGTTGAGGTTGTCGGCGAGAATGGCAGGATGAGCGGCCTCAAGTGCCTCAGGATGCAGCTCGGAGAGCCCGATGCCAGCGGAAGGCGCCGCCCGGTGCCCATCGAAGGGTCCGAATTCGTCGTGGAAGCCCAGACCCTGATCCCTGCGATCGGTCAGCGTCCGGATTTGAGCTTCGTCCATGAGGGCAGCGGGCTCAGCATCACCAGGTGGGACACTTTCGCGGTGGACAAGAGCAATTATATGACCAACGTTGCGGGAGTGTTCTCGGCGGGTGACGTCGAAACCGGCCCGGACATCGCGATTCGCGCCTGCGCAGGAGGCCGCAAGGCCGCAGACGGCATAATCCGCTATCTTGAGGCTAAACGGGAAAAAACCCAAACCTCGGTTAAACACTAAGCAGCATGAAGCGAGGTTAGTTTTGGATACTGGCTGCCCGCTGTTTGTTCCTTGAGGCCAGACGCAGGGTCGCAAGAAGTCAGACTAAAAGGCCGCCGCCGAAGGTTTGAGTGGCGACAATGGCCCGCGGCGGCTCGCCGCAAAGAGGAAACGATGCAATACGAAAATAAAGGCCGATTCATAGTAAAATTCAGGGACATTCCCTCACCGCGCCGGCACCTTCTTGAAATCGGGGTGGAAGAGCGCCGGAACAACTACAGTGAGGTGGAACTGGGATTCGACGAGGAAAGGGCCTTGGGGGAAGCGAAAAGATGCCTTAGCTGCCGCCGCTGCCTGGGGTGCGCCCTGTGCTGGGCCGAGTGCAAGCCCGAAGCCATCCAGTTTGATATCCAGGATGAAATAATCGACCTTGCGGCTGATTCCGTGATCATCTCGCCGGGAGTCGAACGATCGCTCGACCGGATCGACCGGCGTTTCGGCCTGGCCAAAGATAGCAATGTAATAACGGACCTCCAGCTCGAACGCATGCTGAGCGAATCCGGCCCAAGCGCCGGGCTGGTCATCCGCCCCTATGACGGTGAAATCCCGGCAAGTGTCTCCTTTGTCCAGGCATATGAGAAGGCGGCTCCGGGCATGCATCTGGCGGCCCTTACCTTCGCCATAAATGAGGCTTCTCTGCTCCGGCAAAAACTCCCCAAGGCTGAGGTCGTAATGTTTGCCGGTGGCCTGGATGATTTTCCGGAAGGGAAGAAGGCGCTCAATCTGGCCGGAGTCGATGTGCTGAACGCCCCGGTTCAATCGGTTGCGCCGAACGGCGGGTCCTCGGTTAAGGTCGCCTTCGGAGAGGGGCAGGCCAGGGAGTTCGACCTGGTCGTTCTCATTACTCAGCCGCAGATGTCCAAGGACGCCCGTGACCTCGCCAAGGGCCTGGGTTTGGGCGTAACCTACGCGGATTTTCTGTCGGGCGAAGGAGTCGGTCTCATAAAGACCGATAAACAGGAAGTTCAGTTGGCCCGGCAGGCTTGAAAATCAGTTATTAGGTTACAGTTTTTAGTTCTTAGTGTGAAAACTTAAAACGCTAAAACTATTTAGCAGCCGCAAAGCCCCGTATGGGGCTTTTGCTTTTCGTGCGCCCGGCAAGGAAGGATTAATCCAAGGATGACTGATCATAGACAAGTCAGGGAAATGAACACAGATGCTTTAAAGAGAGCTTAACGGACCTATGCCGTTATTGCTTAACTTTGGAGCACCGCGCCTTGAATACAAGCGCCTCAATCTCTCCCAAAACCATCTGCGTACATCTGCGGATAAACAGTTGTGAGGAGCCTGTGAGTGTGGATGAAAATAGGATGTCGCCCCGCAGGCGAAGGTAGCCGCCAAACTCGTGGCTCCCTCGCTCCCTGCCGAGCGCAAGGTGGGGTCATGATGGTGGGGTCATGCCTGCATTCCAGCCCTCCGCGTGCGTAAGACATTCCTGCGCCTTTTCCGAAAAGCCGCGCAGCTTGTAAATGGCGCCCAGGCGCCCCCAACTTTGGGGCTCCAGTGCGCTGAAGCGCAGGGCCGTTTCCAACGCGATCTGGGCTAACTCAATATTTTCGAACAAAAAAGCCTTTGTGCCCAACCATTCCCAGCTTTTGCCGAGTTCAGGGCCGCCCCCTTGCGGGGCTGAGGCGTTTATCAACCTTAAGGCGTTTTGGTGATCGTTCATGCAACAGAAGCTGTAGGCCATGTGAAGGAGCAACTCGGAGTAACCGGGCAGCGGTTGGCTGGGGAAAAGATTGGGTACATATTTTTTGCCGCAGACTTCCTTAAAAACTTCAAGCGCCTCCCTGTGCTTTCCCATCCGCTGGTAGATGATTCCCATATGGAAGTTGTGCAGCGGGTTTCCCTCCACCAGGCTTCTTGCCATCGCCAGATACCGGACGCACCTGTCGTATTCTTCCATCTCGAAGCTGACCCTTGCCAGGAAAAGATAACCCTCCGGAATGAGATGATGATTATAGTTTTCTTTCTCGAAACGCTCCAGGGCATCCGCCATGCTCCGTATCGCCTCTGGCCGCCGGCCAAGGGGCGCATAAATCAAGGCAAGGAAAAAATGCAGCCCTCCATCGTCCCTGCCTTCGGCTCTTTCCCTTTCCATTATTGCAAGATTGCGTCTTGCCTTGGCCATCCGAATCTGTTCTGTCATATACCCGAGGTGACGAATCACGATATCTGCATTCACCAACTCAAGCCCGGCCCTGACGGCGCTGGGGAATATCTGTTCATGAATGCGCCCTTCAAACCGCACCGCCCCTGTTATGGGAGTACAGCGCAATTGCCGGCAGGAAGTGGGGGGCGTATCCGTCCGATGGTTTTCCAATATAAAATAGAAGGCTTTGTTACCGTCGAAGTGTGATTTCAGAGATTCGATGTGACCCTGATGTTCCGGGGTGATCCTGTCGTCCGCATCAACCCAGAGCTGATAGCTTCTGACAGCCTTCGACATGGCGAAGTTTCTTGCGACTGCAAAATCCTCGGTCCACTCGAAATCATAAATCTTTGAGGTAAACCGGGCTGCGATTTCCTTTGTGTCATCCATCGAGCCGGTATCGACGACGATGATTTCATCGGCGAAAGTAACAAAGCAAGCCAGCGCGTCCGCAATATTTGCCGACTCGTTTTTTACGATCATGCAGACCGAGAGGCCCGGGGATTGAGCCATCAGTTCACGCCTCCACTGGCTTCCGGGTTTTGGGAAATAGACTCAGGATCCCCGAGGCCGTATAAAAACCTGAGAAATCGCTCCGGAAAAGCGTGGCGAAAGACGTCCTCCTGGCTCCTGATACAGCCCGTAAGATAGGGCCGGAAGTCGCTATCGGCGGCCATCGCCTGCATCATTTGAAAGGCTACGGAGATTTCGCTTTCGTCCTTGGGCCTGGCGCTGCAAAAGTATTCTGCGGCGGCGGCCATGTCACCGGTCTTCAGAGATGCGAAAGCGAGCGGAAGAGCGAGCGAGTTGGGTTCAGGCGCACCGTCCCGGGCCTTTTGGAGGTACTCCAGGGCAGCCGAAAAATTCCCGCAATTGAGCAGACAGACTCCAAGGTGCTCAAAGACTGCCTGGCCCGGTTTCAGGCATCCGGTGAGCTTGAGAAACGGGACCGCCTCGTCAAAGCGGCCGGTTTCGGCTAAACAGATTCCGATAACTTCCACCAGGTCGATCTTGTCAATGCTGTCTTCGAAAAAGATATCGCTTTTGCGGTCCCGAGGAGGGAGCGAAACGAATCGGTAGGCCTCGAGAAGCAGGGGGAGCGCTTCACGGTGGGCCTGTTTCCGGAAAAGGGAGAGTCCTTTCAGCAGCCGGGCCGTGTTCTGGACCGGCGCGGCTGAAAGCGATCTCGAAGCGGATTCCAGCGCATGGTCCATTTCGCCGGCCCTCAAGTGATGATAGCTCTTCATGTTCAGGATCATAGCCTCGAGGCTCGGGGTCAGACCTGTGCCGCAAAGGGCAAGATCGAACGCCTGCCGTGCTTCCTCTTCCCGTTCCAGGGCCATAAAGGTCAGGCCCAGATGATACCGGAAATGAGAGTTGCCGGGATATTCGGTCAGTTCCTCTTTGAGCAGATGGAGATTGCGTTCGTATTTTTTCTTGACTATATCGGGTTCCAGCGCATATCCGAAATGCAGGATTTCAAAGTCGGCGTGGCAAGCTCTGGCGCCCGATTTGGTCAGAAACAGGTCCACGTTCTCGTGCACGCGACCCGAAAACTGAATGCCGGGCAGATTGCGAAAAAACCGCACGGCTCGCCCGACCGTTGATTCAGCCTTTCCATCCGGGCCTGAGTTGATAATGGGAACAACGTAAGCGTCCACCCCCCGGTTAGATGCGCTCTTCCTCAGGCAATCCTTCACGCCGAACGTATTGAGCCGTTCATCGGCATCCAGAAATATGATCCAGTCGCCCGTCGCGTGCCGCAGGGATTCATTCCGAGCCTCGGCAAAACTGCCTGTCCAGGGAAAAGAAAATACTTTCGCGCCGCAGGACCGGGCTGTTTCCTTAGTCCTGTCGGCTGAACCCGTGTCTACGACAACGATTTCGTCAACAAGCCCGCACACGCTCTCCAGGCATCCGCAAATGTTTGCCTGCTCGTCTTTTGTGATCATGCAAAGCGAAACGCTGGGCGCGGTGCAATCGGTCCTGTATTTGGGAGGGGCGCAACAACTCTGAGATCCCGAGTCGAGAAGACCTCTTAGCTTACTTATCTTATCCGTGTCTGGCGATGGGTTCGTTTCGGCCTCTTTCAGCAGAAGTTCGGCGCGAGTGAAATCTTTGAGCTTCACTGAGGCCATGGCCATCGGAAGGACTAGTTCGGACCTGGCCACCCCGAGTCTTTCGGCTTCTTCGAGGTACTTCAGGCCGGAAGCGAATTCGCCCACGTTTACGCAACAGACGCCCGCACGCCTTGCTACCTCAGGGTCCTTGCCGCCCGGTTGCATGAAATGTTCGAAATGTTCGACGGCTTCGCGCGGCCGGTCGATTTCCGAAAGACAGATTCCGAGCAGCTTGTCTAATTCCAGATTGTCTATGAACGCATGTTCCTGGCTGAGATCGGTTCGGCGCAGATCCGGCGGGAGGCCAAGGAACTTTTGTGATCTTGCCAGCAGAGGAAGGGCTGCGCCGAATTCCGCCTTGCGGAAAAGGGCTATGCCGCTCACCATGTATGCCGTGTTTTGCACGGGCACCAGATCGATGGATCTTTTGGCAAACACAAGTGATTCGTCCGTCCGGCCTTCCAGCAATTCGACATAGGCCAGCAGATTGCTGGTCATTGCTTCAAGGTAGAGCGGAAGGTCCTTGGACAGCAGAGCGCGCTGAAAGTACCGCCTGCTTTCGGCGGTCCTTTGGAGCAAAAGGAGGCTTGCCCCCAGGTAGTACAGGCAATAGGGGTCGTTTGGGTCTCGTTTCAGGTGCTTTTGTGACAGGAGGAGATTTCTTTTCATCTTTTCCTTCATCGCCTCCGGCGGCACTCTGTAGCCATAGTGGTCGATGTAAAAAGGGGCGGCAGCGATTTTTGCCCCAATTCGGGCAAGCGCCGGTTCGATTCTTTCGTGGACCTCATTTTCAAAAAGGAGTTCCGGCAGATTTCGGAAAAGCCGCATGTTCACGGTGACGTCATAAGCGGCGCTCTCCCATTGGTAGCTGCGAATCGGTACCGACCACGCGGTGACCGCAGGGTTCGATGCCGCTTTTCTAATGCAGTCCCCGCATCCATTTGGATCGAGTGCTTCATCGGCATCCAGGTACAGTATCCAGTTCCCGCTGGCTTTTTTCAGTGACTCGTTTCTGGCAGCCGAGAAATTGCCCGGCCAGGGCATATGGTAGACTTTTGCACCGAATGATTCCGCAACCGAAACTGTGTTATCCTCGGATCCGGTATCGAGAACCACTATTTCATCTACCAGCCCTCGAACGCTTTCCAGGCAGCGGGGAAGGTCCTTTTCCTCGTTTTTGACGATCGTGCAAAGAGAGATGAGGGGTTCACGCATATGCCGTTTAAAACCAATTGAGGAATTGAAGGATTTAGGAATTCAGGAATTGGTTTTAATCCCTGAATCCCTGAATTCCTGAATTCGGAATCCTTCAATTCGTTTTATTGCCGTTACCCAGGGATTTAAGCATAGCCGAGCAAGGCCCGTGCGATGGGTCGATAATCAACGCCTGGTTAAGAATACCTTCGGCTTCGTCCTGCTGCCCCATGGCGCAGTGCAGAGAGGCAAGCACGCAAAGGGAATCCGGGGCTGGGGGTTTGATCTTCATCGCCCTTGAGATTGCTTCCGTCGCCCCCTTCAAATCGCCGGCTTTGCCCAGCATCTCGGCCGTCTGTAAATATATATCGGCCACCTCATTGGAAAGGCCGCCCGGATTCCACCCCGGAGAGGCAGTCTGCCGGATAAGGGATTCAAACTCCAGCCATGCCTTGCTGTCTTCCGGCGAGCGGCGCAGGTATTCCCTGTATACATCGATGGCGGCATCGAACTGTCCCGCCTTGGCAAGCCCCCGAGCACTGTTTCGGAGGATTTCGGTATCTTCGGGCTTAAGCTCATGCGCCTTGAACAAATTCTCCAAAGCCTTCGTGATATTTCCCTTCTCGAAATTTATCACGCCCAGGTTATTGTATGCCATTGCCATCAGGGGGTTTTGCTCAATGGCCATTTCGAAGCAGGCTTCAGCATGCGCGGCGTTTCCGCGCTCGAACTGATATTCTCCCTGTCGGTTGAAAAACTCTGCCGCATCATGTGAATGATGAACCTGATCTGCTGGCTTGGCGAGCGAGTCAAGTCGGGAGCGAATCTCTTTGTCCTGAGGATTTTTGTCCAGATACGATTGGAGCACTTCTTTGGCGAAGTCTTCTTTTTCGAGCGCCGCGAAGACACGGGTGCACGCCAGCACCGTGTCCCTGTCCCCGGGTTCCAGTTCCAGCGCTCTTGTTAGCGAGTTTAGGGTATCTTCAACCCTGCCCTGCGCCCAGTAAACGTTGCTCAACCTGGTGTGGGCCCTTGCGTTGAACGGATCGGTCTTAAGTACCTGCTCGAAGCAATCGGCAGCCTCCGTATGCTTGTCTTCGCAAAACGCCGCTTCACCCTTTTCGAACCAGCTCTGAGCGGAAATCTGCCCGCAACCGGTGTCCCAACTGGCTATCCCCATGACGTTCCCCCTCTGTCGGATTCTCTGAAATTTGTTTCATTTATTAACGTTGTCGGAACCATTGGATCGATCTCCCTTTTCCATTCTCCGATTTGATCCGCCACCTTCCGGTAGCAAGCGAAAGATTCGAGCAGCCGCCCCTTTTCATCGAGAAAACGCGCCAGGTAGGAACGAAGGCCGGCTGCGCGCAGAAGGTTGACCCACCAGACCCACATGCTGAAATCGAAGTTTCTTATCTCCAGATCATTGTTTACCAGGTGAGTTTGCCATATCACCATCTTAGGATCGTAGCGGCCAACCCGCCCCAGGCCGGCCATGTCGGTGTGCTCGCAGTGGTGCATATCCCATCTCGCCTGGATTTGTTCCCCGGGAAGATGTCTGAGGGGCCTTTTCGAGATATCCACTTCGATTCCGGCTATTTTGCGAATCAACTCAAAGGCGCGCGCCTCGTACGAGTGTTGCTCGAGCGCAAGGCGCGATTTCTCTGCGGCTTCCCGTTTCCTGCTCTCAGGCCAGCATTGGAAGTAGTCGTTGACAGCATCTTCGAGAGACTCATAGGCCAGGTAGTGCTCATTGGGAGAAAAGCCCAGAAGGTCCAGTTCCTCCAGGCGCGGGTTCAGCACGAATGCCCCGCATGCCAGGGCTTCGAAAAAGCGCATGTTGGCCTCATCGCGTATGGACTGGTTGAAGACCAGGATAGAACTGGCAAGCATCCTGGCATATTCGGCTCCGAATATGCCGGTCCCGATATGGACCCTGTATTTATCCGCCAGCCGAGCCAGTCTGTAGAGATGTTGCTCGCGTTCCTGCTGGACCTGGTGATTGAGGTTGCCGACGAAAAGCACGTCCCACTCTTTTTGCCTGCCAAAGGGCCTGTGAACTTCCGGATCGAACCCGTAAAGACAAAAGTATTCACAATCTGTTAGCCCCAGGTCTTTGAAAATTCTCACGCCCTTGAGATCGCAGAAGAAATGGTCGAAAGCACCCATAACCGGCAGCATTTGGTTCAATGAGAGGTTGTAGTCGCCCAGGAGACAGAAAACCGGGTATTCTGCCGCCTCGAGACCAGGCGGAATTTTGTAGTATTCGGCGTCCCGCACCAGCACTGCATCGGGCGTCCAGCCCGCTGGAAACGCTCTGAGCACCTCTTCGAACCGCTGGTGATTGTGGTCGAAGGTTACGACATCGGCCGCCCGTTTCAAGGCCTTTATCAGAAAAGCCTCATTTCCAAGCGGATCCATGAGTCCCGGGCCTACCAGGAGTTTGATGCGCGGGTAGGGGCCGGGAACAGAGACCCCTTCGGCAGGACAGACTTTCGCGCTTCCATTCGCTTCGCCGGCAATACCTGAGTTCCCGTTCGTTGCGCTTGGGACCCCGGTGGCGCCTGATTGTCCCATGGTTTCGATCAGTTCCAGAAGGCTCCTCGCAGGGGCATAGCCCGGATATCGAGAGGCCAGATCCGCCGCCACCGGACGCGCTTCATCATATTTTGCCTGTTCGAAAAGGCAGGAAGCAAGCAGGTAGCATAGCTCCTTCGAACTTGACCTGGTTTTCAGAAGCTCTTCGAGGCAGGATTCAATCAGGTGAAAGCACCTGGATTTGTAAGATTCATGGATGAATGATCTAAAGACGTCCATATCGGTCGGGTCGAGCATAACCGATTCATATAACGCACGCAGCCCGGGTGGAGGATTCAGGGCGACGGTCCCGCAGGAATCCGGAGAAGACCGGTCGTATTGGTTCTGCTGATCCAGCCCATCGGGCTCCGCAAAATTCCATTTCGAATAAAAAAGCTCGCGGTTGTGCTCGTTTTCCACCCCGCCGCCGTTCTTTTCTTCGTTCAGATGCTGGACCCGGATTGTATTTGCAATTGCAAACCGGTCTCCATATTTGTGGATCGCATGCATGAAAAAGTCCGTATCCTCCCAACCGGCCCTGATATACCTTGCGTCAAAACGAAGGTCCGTTTTTCTGAAAACACAGCATGCCGTAGGTATCATGTCCACTTTGGGAAGCGGAGGAGCCATGTCGAAATGATTTGCGCTGTTTCGACCGGCGGTACCGTCAGAATTCATGAGGCGTGCGGAAATCCCGAATAATTCCCGGTTTTCCCGAAGCCTGTAAATCAGGTCCCTGTTCCATCCGGGCGGAAGCCCCGATATGTCGTCGTCACACATTATAACGTAAGGGTTTTGAGACGCCCGCAAACCTTCATTGCGGTTCTTCGCCGCGCTCTGCTGCCTGGTGACCATAATCAGGTTATACGGCGGAACGGTCTTCCCCGTTATTTCACTGAGCAGGTTTCCCAGCTTCTCGCTGGGTCTGAAAGCCGGAATTATGATGTCCGCCGCAAGGTCCGTTTTGAACTGGTATGGATAGTCGCTTGTTTCTGAGTAAGGGTCGAGTTCGGAAAAACCATGGAGCTGCGCATAATTGCCGTGGAGTCCTCCGCACACATCAATCATGCCGCATGACGCGCAGGCCCCCTCCATGGTGTTAATACGCTTCTGGAACTCCCTCCCATGTTTCAGGTAAGCTTCGGCGGTCTTGGGAAATACGCCGTAGTCCCACTCATAAGGGTCGAACATCACTTGGGGATTGTTGCATACGTGATGTTCATAGCCTTTGAGCAGGCAGAGCGGAAAATACCGGACATTTACCCAGTATTTCCTCTCATTCAGATAATCCAGGGCTTGCTTTAACCATGGAGCAACCTCAGAGGCGCAAACCTGCACTTCGTTCAAACGCTTTACTGTTTCCGGCTGCTCGTGCCTGCCCCATTCATAATGCGGATTGAAGTTTATGAAATTGACTACGCGCGGACCGATCTCACTGGCATAATACGCGGCCAGTTTGGGCAGGTCTTTAAAATTGTACCTTGTGAGAGTGCAGTTAACCCGGATAAAGCAACTGGATTCGTTGAGGTATCGGGCAGTACGGTTCATTTTGTCCCATGCGCCCTGAACGTTCAAAAGCTTGTCCTGCTGTTCCTCGAAGCCGTGAATGGAGAGCAGCCACTCCGTGCATCCGGCCTCCGCCAGTTTTTTGACTTTTTCGAAAGCGAGACCATTGGTAATTATGCATGTGTGGAGGCCTATCGACTCGGCATACCGTATTACCTCGGCCATCTGCGGATAGATTGTCGGCTCGCCGCCTGTGAAATCAACCGAAGTGTTTCCACGTTCGAGGGCAGCTCTCAGCTCGTTTTGAACCTCTTCCAGAGGCTTGGACCAGTCGGACTGGTCGTATGTGTAGTAACACATCCTGCACCTGGCGTTGCATGGCCGGTTGATGTCGATCACCGCGCGCCGGGTGGGAATCAGTCCCGAACTTATCAAGGCTTGCTCCTGTCCTTATTCAAGAAATGCCGATTAATGCCTTCGCTGGTTTTTGTCAAAAGGGCCTTGCGGCTCTCCCCTCATGTTTAAAACGGCTGCTGGAACAGACGCAGAGGGCACCGGCAGACCCAGTGCTGCAAGATGTTGGCCAAACGTGGGATTGCGTGTAGGAAAAGGTTTGATGATATGTGCGGTAAAATCACACCGGACCGAAAGGCCAAACGGGGGGTGACCGGGACCCCTTCCTTCTAAAGGACGGGACTTCGCCGGAAGTCAAGCTTTTGACGAGCTAGAGCCCACCGGAAACGGGGACCGCTACCGGCAGCGTCGTATAACACCGTAGTGTGGGCACGGCTTCATCGTACCCACACTACGGTTGGTAAAGCTCTATCTCCCCCCCCCAGTTTTGGGAAGAGCGCCTTGCGCAATGACGGGCACCATATCATCCACTTCTGAAAGTCTGAGGTGCTTTGTTTCGGGGCTGACCCACATGCTGCCGAAAGTCATCAGCGCTCCTATTGTCAAAATGACAGCAGGAGAGAGCCACAGGTCTCCTTTTTCGATGGCGGCAATTGCGGGAATACGGTGGGCCCACCAGACATAGACGCTGAACCATGCTCCCAGGAGCGCGCCCGAAGAGTACCCGAAACCCACGCCCACCGCTCGTCGCTTGGTCGGGAACCGTTCGGAAAGATAGGCCGGTACTATGCCCCAGCCCAGCTTCAGCATTGCGGCCATCGTTGCGCCCACGACTGCAAGCAAGACGTTGCGGGCAATAGCGGCATTATAGAGGACGTAATAAGAGGGGACGCCGAAAATAATCAGGAAGAAGCAGTAATACAAGGTTAGTATCCTGCGTCCGGTATAATCGGAGATCCAGCCGTAGAAGATATAGCCCAGGAAAGCCATAAAAAGGGCGAATCCGTAGATGAGGCTATAGGTCGTGGTATCGAATCCTCTTCCGTCCAGCGTGAGGATTTTGGGAAGAAATCCATAGACTGAATAATCGGTGAGGAAAAGACCGGTCATAAAGAAGAAAACCTGCAGGAAATTCCAGAGCGCCGGGGGCTTGAACATGCTGAAAAATGGCGCTTTTTCAATAGTTCCCTCCTTCTTGATACTTTCGAACTCGGGGGTTTCGTGCAAGCGCCTTCTGATGTAGATGGCAAGGATTACAGGCATTATCCCGGTCAGAAAGGACAGGCGCCAACCATAACTAAGCATCGCCTCTTTGCCCACGATGTGTGAGGTCAGGGCAAATACCAGGGAACCAAAGACAAATCCCAACGGGAATCCGGATTGAATGAAGCCGCCCACGAGACCGCGCTTTCCAGCCGGGGCATGCTCGATGGCAAAGGTGTGCCCCACGGCATACTCTCCACCGAAAAAACATCCCATTACAAATCTTATCACACAAAATATAACGTATGACCAAACTCCGGCCACCGCTTGCGTGGGAAGAAAGGCCGAGGCGGCAGACATCACTCCGACCCCGCCGATGGTGAGCACCAGGAGGAAGCGACGCCCCAGTTTATCAGCATAATGTCCGAAGATCGCAGAACCGACAGGCCTGGCAGCCATCGTTATCGAGTAGGTGAAGACGATCGTGATATACTGCCATGACGCGCTTCCGCCGGGAGGTGAAAACACTTTGACCAGAATGGGGGCCATGACGAGCACGAGCGCCATATCATAGGCATCGAGCATGAACCCCAAAAACTGGGAAATCATTGCCATCCTCGTATCTTTGCTGAATTTCGGCTTAGTCTCTGCTGACATCACGACCTGTCTCCTTTCAAATGTTTGGTGTCACCATTGTCCTTTGGCACTCGAAAAAAGATGAGAAAGAAAGGGGAAGTGGTTTGGAGAGGCCTGCAATTCGCAGCCCTCACCGTTCAGCTCGAGGAGGAGTATTGCTTCAAGGTCCTGTTTTAGTGTTTGTTTGATACCGGGGGCGGCTTGTGTAGAGCTATGAAGGATGCCGGAAAACGGTACACGGAAGATTCCCGCTGCCGACGAACCACCGATGCTTGCCTGCACGGAATCCACTGTTTTACACAGGCCTGCCGGAACATCGCTCGATTGAAATACTCCGGAGAAAACGCAGCGAATTTCAGCCTCCCTTAAGCGGCCCCTAACGCCCGCCGGATTGCTTGTATCATGGAACTCGGCCCTTCGCCCACACTCGCAGAGACCGGCGGAATTCTGATAACCTCTGGCTGAAAACCGCCATCTTCAGGAGAATGTTTTCAATACTGCTTTTTGACTATTACATAATCTCCAGGTTGGTGACTTGGGCTTCAAGTTATTCTAATGTCTTGGTTAAAAGTAAGCAAGAAATAATAATATAGCAATAATCAGCAAAATCTGTGAACTCATTAAGTATTCCAGATACAGTATATACGACCCGCTATGCGGGCTGGGTTTGCAAGGCGTCGCTCACAGCCTTGGGATTGCGGGCGATAACGACAAGGCAGGCGCGTAACTTCCTCCGCTTGGTCGCAACAAGTCTTAGGCGCCAAAATCGCGCTCGAAATCGCAACCCATTGCCTCTGCGATTATCTTAAAATCCCGGGCTGGCACTTTAAGGTGCCCAAATCGAAAGGCGGCCCCCCAATGGGCCTTGTCTTTAATAAATGAAAGTTTGTCGAGCATAGGTTTGATGGCAGCTTCTTTGGCGGTGAGGAAGTGAACGTCAACCCGAAAAGGGTGGAAGTCGTCGCCTATATCAGCCTGATAAATTTCACGGCTCTTCACAATCCCAATCGCCGTGAACATTTGGCACGGTTCACCCGTTGGGAAACTGGTTTTGGGGGAATACTAGACAAAGCCGTCAGTGGCCTGAAGCTTTTGAAGAGGGGCCTTTTTGCCGTGATTTAATTGCACAAAGCCGCCGTTAACCGCAATTTGGACATGGGCACGAGAGACAACACCTATCCAAAACTGTTTGTTTGACATGGTGCTAACTCGATGATGTTAATAAGGAATTTCTCACCACGCGCCAGCGGTTCTCCCTCGCTGGCAGTGCGCCTCGATAGCTTCAGAAGGTCCGAAGGGCCGTTTCCGCGGGGCGGTTTGGCAGCGCGGCGAATGCTGGTCAAAGCTGAGCCTTCTTAATTGCCAAAGCCGCTTGATACACCACCCTTCGGGACAGGTTGAAGCGGCCGGCAATTGCCAATGCAGCTTCCTTTGATGAAAGACCCCTCAGGAGCAAAGCCTTTAGCTCGTCTCTCCAGGCCGCAGACTCCTGATTCGAGGGATCCCGGTTCATTCGTGCGAGACCAAAGTTCCCGGGTTCGGACTCCGGGGACCATTTGGAATCCACATTCTGTCCGGTCCCCTCACCCTCCACTACCAGTGTCAACTCCCCCCTGACCTCGTCAGAGAAATGCCCGAGGGCTTCAGAAATCGAACCCCGAAAAATTTCCTCATGTATCTTTGTGAGTTCCCGTGCTATCGCCACCCTCCTTTGGCCCCAGCCCCCGAGCATATCTTTGAGGGTTTTTGTAAGCCTTCTTGGAGACTCATACAGAATAAGGGTCATTTCAAGACGGGCGTTTTTTTCGAAAAAGCGTCGTCTCTCGGCGCCTCTGGCGGGAGGAAAACCCAGGAAAACGAATGGTTGGGTTGGCAGCCCCGAAACGACCAGTGCCGATATGAGGGCGGTCGCACCGGGAATGGCTATAGGTTCGATCCCACGCTCCAGCGCCGCTTCAATTAGAATCTTTCCCGGGTCGGACACACTCGGCGTTCCCGCATCCGTCACCAGCGCCACGCTTTGCCCGGAAGCGATTTTATCGAGCAGTTCGCCTCCACGTTGCCGTGCATTATGCTCGTGATAGCTGATCAAGGGTTTATGAATGTCGTAATAGGACAGGAGTTTTCGTGTGTGGCGGGTGTCCTCCGCAGCGATCAGATCGACCGCCCGCAGGGTGTCGAGCGCCCTCAGGGAAATGTCGGCAAGGTTTCCGATAGGCGTTGAAACAATGTAGAGCGTCCCTTCCTTCGCCTCCTTTTCAGCGTCCAGGTTCGAAGGCATTGACTATCCAGTTTATTTCAGGTTTTTCGCCGTCCCACCTGATCGCGACAACGTCGAATCGCGCATGTGAGTCCAGCAGCCCCCGCTGTTTCAAATACCACAGGGCTGCGCGCGTCAAGCGCCTGCGTTTATATATGGTGATGGATTCCTC
>Ga0116110_1001041_pt1 | contig 15367 bp, 7 predicted proteins | sample June2015DPH_8_50_FD_89719 | JGI IMG/M metagenome (GOLD analysis project Ga0116110, IMG submission 89719) | Peatland microbial communities from SPRUCE experiment site at the Marcell Experimental Forest, Minnesota, USA - June2015DPH_8_40 | ecosystem: Environmental > Terrestrial > Soil > Wetlands >...
AGCGTGGTCGAGTCGGCGGGGCAAATGTAGCCATCTTCTTGCAGCGGGTTCAAGCGGTTCAGGACCACCACTTGATAACGCGAGGTGCAGGGAGTGTCGTTCGCGGTGGGGAAAGTAGTATCACGGTAAGGCAGCGAGTACTGGCCGGGGTCGAGGTTGTCCTGCATATTGGCCGGCCAGCCCGTCGTTAGATTCACCCACGGCTGAGCCCCGCCCGGATTGAGCGAGAGCCCGAGGCTCGGGGCCCACCATTGCGGCTGGTCTTGCCCAGCCCGCAGACCATAGTAGTAACCGAAGTCCGCTTGCGCGATGTCGATACTGCGTTGGGGGCCACTCGCAAACGCCACGAGCCGATTCTGACCGCTGCGCAGGCCGTCCGCCTGGGTGAGTTCCGCGTTCCACAGACAGAAGACCGGCACGCATAGCGTTACCTTGCCTTGGCTGGTCACATCGCTTCCGTTCAAGGTAACGCGGAGCGACTTGGCATTGAGTCCACTGTCGACTCTGACGCCGGCGTGCACGGTGGTTTTGCCGCTGATCGTTTGTCCCAGTTGCGGCTGCAGGATGCGGAGTGGCTGGGAAGCTTCTGTATTTGTTGTGCCAACCGGCGACGACATGCTGTTCAATTTGGACGGACGTTGGGCTAGAGAGTCATCGGCGGAGGCGGCGATCGAAGCCGCCCCGAGCAGAACAGAGAGCGCGAACTTGGTTAGCTTCATTCCTCTGAGCCTCCCTGAGGATGATTTAGGCCGCATCGAGCAGCCGGTGTGAACCGGGAGTGCATCCCAGAGACCAACCCCTCTTTCCCTGAGAGCAAGTACTTACCGGTCATAGCCAACTGTGGTGTCGGCCGAATTCGCATTGTGTCATGTGCCCTTTGTGACAGCGCCTTGGCATGATGCGGCGCGACACTGGTATGGAAAGAGGCAAGACAAGGGCCACATCCAAGTGTTTGTGAGATTTCAACTTACGCCCGCGGTGGTTTCACGGCGCTTCGGAAATTCACGAAAATTCGGGAAAGAGGTTGCGAGGATAGTTGGGGAGCAGCTTGATCGCGCGCTTGACTTCAGACCTGATTTTAGTATATAAGACACGTAGACAAAGAGGCATTACCTTGGAATCTGAAGCCCTGCTTTCTCTGGCCGCTCAGGTCGGGGCCGAGCACCGCGCCGGTGCTGTCCTGGAGGGCATCGTGCGTGGACTGGCCGCACAGGCGGATACCGCGTTGGCGCGGATCTGGCTCCTGGCTCCCGGCGACCAGTGCAGCAAGGGCTGCCTTCAGCGCGCAGAATGTCCAAATCAGCAGGACTGCTTTCACCTTGTAGCCAGCGCCGGAACTTCCTTAGACCGGGCTGAAGACTGGTCCTCGACCCTGGGGCGCTTTCAACGAATTCCTCGGGGTCAAAGCGAGATCGGGGTCATCGGCGTCAGCGGCGACTCGATTCTGCTCCCCCACTTAGCGCTCGAAGGCTCGTGGATCGCTCGGCCCGAATGGGTCAAGAAAGAGGATATTCGCAGCTTTGTCGGCCACCCACTCATCTCGCGAGGAAGAGTCCTGGGGGTATTGGGCATCTTTAGCCGCAAACGGCTTGCCGAGCAGGACTCTGTCTGGCTGCGCCTGTTTGCAAACCAGGCTGCTTTTGCTATCGCGAATGCCCAGGCCTTTGAAGCTCTGGAGCGAGCGCAGGCCGCACAGGGGCAGCACGCGCAGGTGCTTCGACAAGTGATCGACCTGGCTCCTTTGCACATGTTCATCTGGGAAGCCGATGCGAACGTGTCCTACGGTAACCGCGCGGCGCACGAATACTTCGGCCCCGTTCCTCTCCAACCGCCCACGGAATTCCTGGACCTCGTGACGCATCCGGAAGACGCGAGAGCACTGGAGAATGGCATAAGAATGGCCATGGCGCGCGGGGAAGGGTTTGAGATGGATACTCGCATGCGAAGGCACGATGGCGAGTACCATTGGTTTCTCTATCGGTTTGATCCCCTCCGTGACGAACAAGGTTGTGTGATCCGCTGGTGCGGCACGGGCGTCGACATTGACGATCAGAAACGAACACGACGCGAGAACCTGGCTCTGCGCGAGGAGATCGACAAGGCTTCGATGTTTGAGGAAGTCGTCGGCACCTCGCCTGCTCTCCGGGCTGTCCTGCGGCGTGTTTCCAAAGTCGCGCCCAGCGATTGCACCGTCCTGATCACCGGGGAAACCGGCACCGGAAAGGAGCTCATCGCCCGTGCGATTCATAAGCGCTCACGGCGAGCATCCCAAGCGTTCGTGAGCGTCAATTGCGCGGCGATTCCGCGCGACCTGATCGCTTCGGAATTGTTCGGCCATGAAAAGGGCGCCTTCACAGGCGCTGTCCAACGGCGCTTAGGGCGTTTCGAATTGGCGGAAGGAGGCACCATCTTCCTGGACGAAATCGGTGAATTGACGCCGGAGATCCAATTGGCGCTGCTGCGTGTTTTGCAGGAACGTGAATTCGATCGTGTGGGCGGCAGCGGCCCGATTCGAGCCGATGTTCGTGTCATTGCCGCGACGCACCGGGACTTGCCGGCCGCCGTAGCCGCCGGCACATTTCGAAGCGACCTGTATTACAGGATCAACGTATTCCCCCTGGAAGTTCCCCCGCTCCGCCACCGGAAGGAGGACATTCCTCTGCTGGTGGAATACTTCATTGGCCGCTATGCCAGCAAGGCGGGAAAGAAAATCGCCAGCATTGAGAAGAAAAGTCTGGCATACCTGGAATCCTATTCCTGGCCCGGCAACATTCGCGAGCTCCAGAACATCATTGAGCGCTCGGTCATCCTCTGCGACTCCGATCGATTTGCTGTCGACGAGAGTTGGCTTTCCGTGAAGCCCAGCGCGAGCCGGCGTTTGCCCGACGATCTCAGCGCCCAGGAAAGAGAACGCATTGAAGCGGCGCTGGCCCGAACAAGGGGCCGCGTTTCGGGGCCTTTCGGCGCAGCAGTCAGACTGGGCATACCTGCATCCACACTCGACTCCAAAATCAAATCTCTCAGAATCGACAAGCGGCACTTTCAGACTATTTGAGAGTCATTTCAATTCCCTCACGAACTTTCGTGAAATCCCGAATCTGTCGTGAGCTTCATTTACAGCCCCCCTCTTGTCTTTCTTCGATTTAGCATTGGCAGCACACTTGCAACCACAACGGCGAAGCTCAAATCTCGGGCGCCACTAACGTTTTAATTCTCAATTTGAGGTTGGGACGGGAGAGATCCGCAGCGAAAGGAAACCGCCAAGGGTTCATGTGGAAAATGCGAAGACTGACGGACGGAGACTGCATCGTCCTGAACATCAGCGGTCGCATTGAGGAGGAGGAGTTGTCTGAACTGGAAAAGGCTGTACGCTCAGAAAAAGCGGCACCTCAGAAAGTCGAACTGGACTTGGAGCAGGTGAAGCTGGTTGACCAACAGGCGGTCACGTTTTTCGCCTGCTGCGAGGCTAGTGGCATCCGGATTCGGAATTGCCCTCCTTACATCCGCGAGTGGATTGCGCGAGAAAGAGCTGGAAAAGATCACAAGCGCGAGCAGTAACAAACGTTTGACATCGGGAAGCTGAGTGTGTGATGGAAGAGGTGAAGATGCTGAAAAGGTTATTTGCAGTTGTGGTCATGACAGGTTTGTGCTTACCGGCCCTCGCGATCGAGCGGCAGCATGGCATTCCGGTAGGGGAAATCACCAAGCTGGACGCCGCGTCGAAGACCGCCGTAGTCAAGGTGGCGGACGGTACCAAACATACCTTTCACTTCGTGGAGCGGACTACGGTTCATGGCACGACCGAGGCCGCCGAGGACACGTTCCACGGGTTGAAGGAGGGCAGCAAGGTGGCCGTTCACTACACAGCCAAGGGGACCGAAGAGACCGCCGAGGAGGTCGACCATATTGGCGAGGGCGGACTGAAATCGACGCAGGCCACCGTCGTCCATCTCGATCGGGGCGCTAAGACGCTCGCCGTCCAAACCGAAGACGGCACTAAGGAAACCTATCGTCTGACGGACAGCACTGCCAGGGATGCGGGAAAGGACACTGCGAAGGGGAGCGAGAAATCCACAAAAGTGACCGTTTACTACACCGAGGAAGCCGGCCACAAGGTCGCCCATTTCTTTGAAAGAGCAATCTAGCGCAAACATGAATTCCTAAGCAGGCGGCATGCGCGGAGGGCTCTTTCAACGCGATCACTCAAATAGCGCGCAACTTACCGTTCGTGTTCTTAACTCAAATCCGTCAGCAAAGCCGCGTAAGGCTGCGGCAGGTAAGAGTGGAAACGCGAAACCACCATCAACTGGAAGCACTGTGTAGCAGTCAATCCCCTTAGCGTGTAAAGGGCCTTGGTCTAGGTCACATTATCACCCCACTGAGTCTAAGCGGAAATTGAACATGCTAAGGAGCTCAAACTATGAGTTCGACGTCTTCCTCCTACATCGGGACTCTGCCCGATCGTTTTTCCGTCGATAGTGATGGCGGGACGAATTACGTGATACCCATCGAGGCGCCCCCTGGAATCGCGAAGATGATGCCGAAACTATCCGTCGGCTACAACAGCGGCGGCGGCAACGGCCTTCTGGGCGTTGGCTGGCGATTGCTGGGTCTTTCCGCTATCACGCGCGTTAAGGCCACTTCCGCTCAGGACGGGTTTCATGGGACCGTGAACTTTGATGCGAACGACCGTTTCGCTCTAGATGGCCAGCGGCTGGTGCCGGCTGAAGGTGGTCCATACAACGTCCCTGGCGCCAGCTATCACACGGAGATTGAGAGCTGGCATAAGGTTGTTCCTCAGTATGGGAGTGGCGGTGCTGCCAACGGGCCGCAATCGTTTCTCGTTTATAGCCGCGAGGGTAATCTATTGGAGTTTGGGACGGCCGGCAATGCGGCCGTGCCTGCCTCCAACGATCCCACAAAGATTCGCATTTGGGCGCTTAACAAAGTGACCGATCCTAATGGCAACTATCTGACCGTCACTTATGACCTGGACTCGAATGATAATGCTAATTATCCAACGAGCATCGATTACACCGCCAACGACCTTGCCGGGGTAACGGCGCAGCGATCCGTGAAATTTGGATATGAAAGCAGAACGGATTCCGTTCCGCAGTACCAGGGCGGCGGTGTTTCGACAATGAGCCGCCGCTTGCAAACCATTCAAACCTTCCTCGACGGCAATCTGGTTCGCACCTACACTTTTTCTTATGCTTACGGCAAGGCCACTGGCCGGAGTCAATTGCAGTCGATCACGCTATCAGACGCCCAAGGCTTGACCCTGCCTGCCACGACCTTCGGCTGGCAGGATAGCGATCCCGGCATATTCAGCGCCGCCGGCAGTCCCACAAACACAGGCAAGAACTATCAAGGGTATTACTATGCGATGGACGTGAACGGCGACGGCTATGTCGATCTGGTGAACGTGTATGAGAATGCGAATAAAGTGCAAGTAACCGTCTTCCTGTCGGACGGGACTGGCTTTTCGTCTGCCGGCATTGTGGGTGCGGTCACAGACGTTCCGTTTTACTCAGGTGCTCAGATCATCCCAATAGACGTGAACGGCGATGGATGTATGGACCTGGTGTACGCATTCAAGAACGGAAATTATCTTGGGCTAACTGTCTTCACTGCTCAACCGACCGACCAGGGCTGGACGCTGGCGCCTGGTCCTCTGAATGGTGGCTGTCCCTCAAATATCCCTTACGGGAACTTGTATGCGATGGATGTCGATGGCGATGGTCTTTCCGATCTGGTGTGCGTCACAAGTTCCAATAACATTCTGAAGCTGACAACGCTGTTCTCAGACGGCAGCACATTCTCCCCCTCTGCGACCGACCAAACGGCGCCCACCAAGCCGTTTTATGCGGGGGCGCAGGTGCAGGGCTTGGATTTCAATGGCGACGGGATGATGGACCTGCTCTACGCATACCAACAGGGCACGTCGACCGCCTTTGTCTTATACCAGTCCAATGGGAGGAATGGGTTTACCGAACTGCCCTCCAGCCCGCTTTCGTCCGGTACCGTCACGCCGCACGGAACGCTACTCGTGTCGGATCTGAATGGGGACGGGTTAGATGACGTCGTGCAAGCTTACCTGAGTAACGGCCAATTGGTGATTCAGCCGCTGATGTCTAACGGGCGCTCCCTCGCGATCCAATCGGCCCAATCCTTCAACATCCCCAATTTAGGTACGGCCCTGCCAACGCTGCTTCCCATGGAGGTAAACGGAGACGGGCTTCCGGATCTGGTGGTGGCTCACGGGGTAAATAATCAGCTTTCTCTCAATGTCCTGCTTTCAACCGGTTCCGGGTACGTTCAGCCTGCAACAATAAACCAGCCGGCGCAGGTTCTTTTTGCGAACCTCTTGCCCATGGACTTCAACGGTGACGGCAAAACCGACTTGGTTGTGGCGTCACGCGCGCAAACTCTCACCCTCACTCCGGTACCGTCCAATACGCAGTTCCCGGACCTGATGACCACCATCACGAATGGGCTGGGAGGCAGTTATTCAATTACCTACAAGCCTCTCACGGATGCAACGGTATACAGCAAGGGTGGCGATGGCGTCGAGGAAAGTGTGGAAGCGCGGGGAGTTTTTAGCACGGCGGTTTCCGGAGTCAGCTACCAGATAAGTTCAACTTTTTCTTCCACGGCGGCTACCGCCGGCGCCTCATACGCAACGCGAAGAGTCCGTTTTCCGAAGTATGTAGCCGCTGCATACACCAAGAGCGATGGACGCGGCGGCGCTTACACTTATCAGCAGTTCTACACAGGGGCGTTGGTGGACCTGACAGGGAGAGGTTGGCTGGGCTACGAATCCGTTTCGACTTCCGACTTGAGCACAGGCACGACGACGCTGGTGGCTTACAACCAGTTGTTTCCACTGTCGCACTTCACGAGTTCCTCGACCCTCATGAAAAGCGCAACTGACTCCGCCGCTGCCCTTCTGTTGTTGAAGACGTCTCTGGGTTACGACCCAGTGGAAAACGGCCCCAACACGGGCCCTGGCATATATCAGGCCCGGCAAACCTCCATGCAGACCGATTTTTACACCTATGCTCCGCTGGACTCGAGCACTCCGGATTGCTCCTTTGTAAAGACCTTCAGTAATTTCGATGCCTACGGAAATGCTCAGCTCATTGCGCATACCGGAAACGCTCTGGCAGCAGAATTGTACGTTTCCAAGACCTACGAGAACGACCCGACCCGTTGGCGCATTGGCTATGAAGTGAGTTCAAAAGCGACCGCAGACAGCGGAGGGATGCAAGTTTTGTCATGGACTCAAGCCACCTACCTGCTGAATATGAGCGTGCACACCTCCTCTTTGTGGCACGATCAGACAAAGCAGTTTCTGACCACTACGTACGGCTACGATCAGTTCGGAAACCGCACCAGCATTCATAGCCCTAACGGCAGGGTGACGAATATGGTCTTCGAGCCGGCGTACCACACTTACCTCCAGCAAAAAACAGAGGTCGTGGGAAGTAAGAGTCTGGTGTCTTCGTTTGCGTACTACCCTGAGCGCGGCGAATTGCAGTCCCATACCGACGAAAACAACGTTACGTTTTCCCAACAATTAGACGGCCTCGGTAGGGTCATTGGGAAGACCGGCCCCAATCCTTCGGGCGCGACCGTGCAGTTTATGACCCGAACCTGGGAAACCGATGAGACTGGGGTCTACGAACAGGTGAACAGGCTGGTGGACTGGAAGGGTACGACCACGTGGGGCAAGAAGTATCTGGATGGCTTTTCACGCATTTGCCGCACCAGTTCTCTCGGTCCGGACGGCGTCCGTGCTGTGCTGGTTGATCAGTCTTTTAATAGCAGTAATCAGGTGGTGCAGCGATCCCTACCGTATTACGAAGGGAGCACACCCTCCTACACCCAGATCTATTTTGATGAATATAAGCGCACGATTCGATTGCAGGAGCCTTCACCGGTGGACGACGGATCGACTGTCGTAACGACCATCGATTACCAGAATACAAACCACGTGGCGGTCACTCAGGCCTCCGGCACCCAACAGGCTCTCGAGACAACCTATGACTATGCGTATTGCAACGGAAAGCAGCTTGTCACAAAGCGGACCGACGCCATGCAAGCTTGTACGACTTACGCCTACGACGGTTTGGGTCGCCTTACAAGCGTGGTCGACCCGGGCGGCGTAAGCTCAGTTACAGCTTACGATACAGTGGGCCGTCCAGCCTCGTTTGCTTCGTATAACAAATCAATCGTTCTCTGGCAGAAAAACTACAGCTACGACGACGTAAATGGAAAGGAGACGTTTCAGGATGCCAAGGGCAACATGATTGTGATCCAAAAAGACACATTGGGCCGGCCCGTCAGCAAGACCGCCACGGCTGTTGACGTCCCAGGAACGGGAACGACGACTTTTGTGTTCGACAGCGAACAATCTTCAAATTCGCAAGGCCGTATATCTTCGGCGTCGATGCCGGATGGCAGCACGTATACGTACCAATACGACGCCTACGGGAATCAAACCTCGATCAGCTTATCCGTGGCTGGTCACAACTGGACCGTGCAGCAGAGCTATGGGCCCACGAAGGAACTGCAAACGCGGACCCACCCGGATGGGAGCGTCGAGACGCATGTCTGCACTTCCGGGGGTGAAGTCTCAGAGATTGACCTGGCGGAGAACGCCCAAGCGCCCGCTTCGCGACTAATTTCATTTGACGACTTTACGAGCTTGGGGAAGCCCCAGACGATTACTTACGCCAATGGAGTAAGCGCAACTTTGAGCTTTGGGACGATCGGGCAGCTCAAAGCGCAAACTGTAACAGGACCGGGGGCGACACCCGTATATTCCGGGATTTTTGAGAAAAATGCACTTGGGCTACTGAGCACCGCCACCGATCCGCTCAGCCAGTCGCAGGAAGTATTCGATTATGACGGTGTTGGCAGGCTCGCGGGAGTAACCGGAGGAACGACTGGCAGGAGCTATCAATACGATCTCGCCGGAAACATCACCCTCAAAGACGGGATTCAATATGTGTCGGCTGGAAATGAGGTCGGCACGGGAACGCAGAACGGCGGCACTGTACTCCAGGCGACATTTGACCGAAATGGAAATATTGCCCAAGCAACTCGCAACGGGGCGACAAACACATATCTTTACGATGCCGAGAACCGGCTGGCGAGCGCTGGAACCACCAGCTTCTCTTATGACTATTCCGGCCGCAGATTGAAAAAGCAGGTCTCGGGTGGGCCGACGGTTTATTCCGTCGCGCCTTACTACCAAGTTGCGATATTTCCCGATAACAGTCAGCAGCACACCAAACTGATTTGTGGCGACACCGGGGCGCTGGTCAGCGTCACGAGCGTTGATGCTGGTAGTCCCCCTGCATACAAGGGGATGGCAGCTCCAGGGGTGTTCTACAACCACCAGGACCGTCTGGGCAGCGTTGTCCGCCAAACGGATGCGCAAGGGAAACTGGTCGGTTCTATTGACTATGACCCGTTTGGCGCGGTTTCCGGTTCCAGCCAGTTAGTTTCCGTCCCCGCGATGTTCACGGGGAAGGTTTGGGACGATTCCACCGGCTTGTACTACTTTGGGGCGCGCTATTACGATCCTGTCCTGGGCCGTTTTCTCACCCCCGACGACCGCACGGGAGGGCCAATGGGGTCCCGCGACGCGTTCCATCCGTATGCGTACTGCACGAACGATCCCGTCAACTATGTCGACCCGTTTGGACATAGCATCGGCAGCTTCTTCGAAAGCGCCAATCAGGACGTCAGCAGCTTTGCCGGCACTCAGGGAGGTCACCTGTTACACGATCTTGACCAGTTGCGGTACAACCGGACTTTTGAATTGGTCACATCCTTCGTGGTCGATGGCGCCCTGATCATCGGCGGAGGCGTCGCGCTGTTTTTCGGTTTCGGCACGTTGGGTTCGGCACTCATGGGGGCCGGAATAACAGGCCTCATCTATGACGTCAAGGTGGCCGCAACAGGGCAGAGCTTTTCCTGGAAGGACTGGGGCGAGCAACTGGCAATCGGAGGTTTAACCGGATTGGTTGCGGGCGGCATTGCCGCAGGTGCAGCCCTGGCGGCAGACACCATCGCAGAGGCTGGTTCCTCTGCGGTCAATTGCGCCTTCGAGATCGGCGCAGCGGGCCGCATAACTCTCAACGTCGTCGCCGGGGCACTCGGTGGAGGCGCGGGGAACGTTGCAGGGCAAGTATTGGCCAACGAGTTTTCCGATGATTTTACCGGCCAGAACGTCACCGCCGGCCTGGGATATGCCGCCCTCAGTGGGGTGGTCCTGGGCGGGGTCGGAACCGCCATCGGCGAGGGAACAACACGCGCGTTGTCACATGTGCCGGATTGGGATAGCGCAACGGAAGCTCAACTCGACAAATATTCGGACCGCCTCTGGACACGCGCAGATGATTTTAGAGTCACAGGAAGGGATCTGCCGTTCCAGCGTGAATTGGACGCGACCCCCAGGAACAAAGTCTTGGTTTTCTTGCCGGGGTATGTTGCGAATTGGGCGGCATTCGGCCTGACATTGACACAGACCTTTAAACCTTCGTGGTTTCCGAGTTGGTGAAGAAGGACTGTCACGACCGTGGTGACCCAAGCTCTTGGTATCGCTTCGGGCAGAAACATGCTGGGTTTTTAATATTAATTTGGAGGAAACATATGAGCACACAACGCCCCCCGCTTAGCTTTGCCGGAGATTCGTCGGGTACGCTGGCAAAGCAATTAGCTGGTCATGTCCAACTTGCTCAGTTTTCGGGCTCGCTAGCGACGGATCAGCAAGGACTCCTGATCGATGGACAGACAGCAACGGGTGTAGAAAGCTCCGCTATGAAGCAAGTATTGGAGTCGGGTAGAGTGCTCGCCCTAAGCCGGCCGACTGGCGACCATACCAAAACCCTAATGGCGCTCACTGGACAAGCCCCTAAGGCCAATGTTCCACTGATCACGTACAAGAAGCGTGCCGGTAAGCCTGGATACCAGTGCGTGCTTGTCCCCGATGGCACGATGAAAACTTGCGTGGCAAGTGAGTCGCAGGCCGCCCAAGTTTCTTCTTCGCCTGTGGACGTCCAGATTGGAGCATATCTGGCCGAAGCAGTTGGGGCCTCCGCACCGCTTGGAGCCGCTCCCACCGGACTCATCCCGCCCCTAGAATCAGTCTGCGGTTATTCCAGTTTTCAGTCACCCATATCCTGGGATCCCGGCTATCCGAATATTAACGGCGCTTGGGACGACAATACAGCACAACAGCATACGCAGCCGATCAATAACCTATGCCTGACCGAGTTTTTTGTATATTGGGTGAATGGCGGGGGTACGCCCTATTATGCCGTCATTCTTCGCCAGACCGGCTCCATGGCCATTGGCAACGTTCTCGCCAACGTCGGGAGTTCGCGTGGTTGGTTTCAGTTGATGTTTCAGATCCTCCCGAACACGCTGAGTTACGCCAATAGCCCATCCTCGGGGGTTCAGATGGTTGCACACGCCCCACAAAGTGCCAGCAATACTCCACAGCTACCCGTGAATATGCAAGTCGGGATGGTTCTCAATGCCGATACCAACCCAGGAACGGGGTCTGTGCAATTCAACGCTATAGTTCAGGATTTTCTGAATTATCCCAACTGGGGGATCGTAGATCAAACCTCCGGAGCAGGCAGTGCTTGGCTAGCTTATCAAACTTCCGGCTGGAATCCGGTGCAATACCCTCCAGCCGACGCGAGCACGTGGTGGGTAGCCGTATACGCCAACGACAGCACCGGCGACGTGAATCAGATGCCTGACCAGTCACTTGGCTCCGTTCAGTTCGAAGCCTTAACGTGCTGGACATTTAGCCCGCCTCTATTCGACCCTCCTACCACCTCTCCATTTCTCCCTCCGCCTTCTCAGGGAATGGGATTCGGGGGAGGTTGGACTCAGTGTGTCGGATTTATCCATAACTGGGCCGGCTGCCATGGCGCGGCAGGTGGCGAACACCACCACATCTGGGGACCCTCTTGTGGCTGGGGCTGGGGCTGGGGCTTCGACCTCGGAACCGTTGCTAGTCAGCAAAACATCGAATAGTCCGGCCCACCTGAAGCGATCCCGCCACGCCGGTGCTGTTGCTTCATACAGCATCCGGGAAGCCGGGAAGGCTTGGTGGGTCCGGCTGACGAAGTCGAGCGAGCCCGAACGTTGGGCTGTCGGCTTAAGCCAGTGGCGTCCCGCAGCTCTAGAACAAGTTGGGGCGCTTCGCAAACTGAGCGCACAGGCCCTTTAGTCCGTCGCAGACGTGGGGGCAACTGCGCTTTTGGCAGTGCGTCCTCTCTTTTGTGTTGCCGCCTGACGAACTGACACTGGGGCTGATAGGTTAAGCAGCGTGGGTAACCTCATTCGCCAACTTATCCGGCCATATCGCGGAACGCTCTTGGTCATCCTCCTCGCGATGATGGCGGAGACTGCGATGAGCTTGGCCGCCCCTTGGCCGCTGAAGATTATCATCGACAATGTTGCGGGCAGCCACCGGCTCCCTGCCTGGCTGCGCCACCTGATGGGGCCGGCGCTAAGCGCAGAGAATAAAATGCACATCGCCTTGCTGGCGGGAGTGTGCGTCGTGGTGATCGCCACTATCGGCGCGTTCGCCACCTACCTGGACAATTATTTTACGGAGAGTGCCGGCCAATACGTCGCCCACGATCTGCGCATGCGCACCTTCCACCATTTGCAGCGGCTGTCACTCGGATATTACGATACTCACCAGGTCGGGAAACTGCTCAGCACCATCACGGGCGATATTCAAACCATTCAGACGTTCACCTCGTCTTCCACTCTCGATATCCTCGTAGACATGCTCACTATTGTCAGCATGCTGGTCCTGATGTTCTGGCTCAATTGGGATTTCACCCTGATCGCGCTGGCCGTTACTCCCTTTCTTCTCTTCTTCGTCTCGCGTTTCAAAAAGGCGGTAAAGAAGGCCACGCACGCGGTCCGCGAAGAGCAGGCCGAAATCGTGGCTGATGTTCAGCAGGCGCTCCAGGCCATGCAGGTGATCAAGGCCTTCACCGGGGAGAAGATCCAGGAAGAACAACTTAAGGGCGTAAGTCTCGCCACCGTTAACGCCGCCCTGGCGGCGAGGCGCGTAAAGTCACTGCTCTCCCCGGTGGTGACGGTCACGGTGGCGGTTTGCACAGCAATCGTATTGTGGCGCGGGGCAAGCCTGATTCTCGCGGGAGCAATGACGGTAGGCGCCCTCACGGTGTATCTGTCTTACCTCACCAAGTTCTTCAAGCCTGTGAAAGACCTGGCCACCAGCACAAACGCCATCGCCCAGGCCGCGGTGGGGGTGGAGCGCATTCGCGCGATTCTGGAAACGGACGAAATCCTTCCTGAGCGCGAGGACGCAGTCGAGCCTCAAAATGTTCAGGGCGAGATTGTTTTCGAACACGTTGCCTTTGGATACCGCGGCAATCCGCCTGTGTTGACGGATGTCAACTTTCACATCAAGCCCGGGCAACTGGTGGGGATCGTGGGGCCCACGGGCGCCGGGAAGTCCACGGTGGTCAGCCTGATTCCGCGCTTCTACGATGTGACCGCCGGCAAGGTCATCATCGACGGTCGTGATGTGCGAGATTACAAGCTTCACACCCTGCGAAGTCACATCGGCTACGTTTTGCAGGATACGGTGCTTTTCCGCGGAACCATCCTCGAAAACATTGCTTTCGGGCGGCCCGGCGCAACCCGCGCGGAGATCGTTGAGGCGGCCCGGATGGCGAATGCGGATGAGTTTATTGACCGCATGCCATGCGGTTATGACACGATGGTGGGCGAGCGCGGTCTGACCTTGTCGGGCGGGCAGCGCCAGCGCATTGGCATCGCTCGCGTGATGATCCGCAACAGCCCTATCCTTCTACTGGATGAACCCACTGCCGCGCTCGACACCGAATCAGAGAGGCTGGTGATCGAAGCTTTGGAGCGGCTCATGAAAGGCCGTACGGTCATCACCATCGCGCATCGCCTCACCACCATTCGCGACGCCGATCAGATCGTCGTGATTTCCGGCGGCACCGTGGCCGAGAACGGCACCCATGACCAGCTCATGGCTTTGAATGGTATTTATGCGGCGTTGCACCACACACAGTTTGAAAGCGGAACAACGAAAAATGTCGAGCCACTGACCGGGCTGCCGAGGCCGCAGCCGGCGTAGCAAGATTGAGTTTGGAAAGGAGGAAGCCCAGTGCCCCGATATCTGGTGGTGTTACCTGACGATTCCGCGCGGCCCATCCTTGATGCGCTCGATCAAGCAGAAACATCCTTGCGGATCAAGATGTTCCTCTTCTCCGACCCACATATCCTGGAGGCTGTCACAAGAGCCCATCGGCGGGGCGTCAAGGTGCGGATTATGCTGAACCCTGAGCGGCGCGATGGCGAGAAGGAGAACGACGAGACTCGCAAGAAGCTGCGAAACGCGGGGATCGAAGTGATGGACAGCAACCCCGCTTTCGAGCTGACTCATGAAAAGTCCATGATCGTCGATGATCAGTCCGCCTGGATTATGTCGCTCAACTGGGCGACCAAGAACCTCACCGAGACTCGAGACTATGCGGTGGTCACGTCGCACGCGCATGAGGTCAAGGAAATTATCGAGTGTTTCGAGGCGGATTGGGCGCGGCGTCCGTTCGATCCCGGCGAGCATTCGCACATGATCTGGTGCGTGGGAAATGCACGGCAGCGGATCGCGGAATTCATTGATGACGCCCAACACTCGCTTTGGGTTCAGAATGAACGCTACCAGGACCCGCTGATTATCGAGCACTTCGTGCGGGCCAGCCGGCGCGGGGTGAACGTGCATGTCATGGCGCGCCCGCCGCACGCTTTAAAGCAGGAGAAGCTGGCGGAAGGAGTCGCTGGTCTGCGCATCCTGGATGATGTTGGCGTGAAAGTCCACAAGGTCCACCACCTCAAACTGCATGCCAAGCTCCTGTTCGCTGACGGCGCGCGAGCCATCGTCGGTTCCATCAATCTGGCGCCCGGGAGCTTCAACAGCCGGCGGGAACTCGCCATCGAAGTTTGGGACCAGGAAGTGGTGGACCGCATACACAAACTTGTTCGCCACGACTGGGAGAACTCACGTCCCATGGATTTATCCGATGAAGGGTTGATGGCCGACCTGGGCGAAGAACGGGCCAGTGAGATCCTTCCCTCTTCGTAAGCGACGCAGCCAGCTACACCTGCGGTTGCTACCCAGATAGGAATGAGGCGATCCTGACCGTAAGGGACGGACCTTTCATAATGCACCTTCCGCAGTAGCGTTTGGGGATACTTTGCCTTTTTGGAGTCTACTTGAGTTGCGCACCCGGTCCTGGAGCCTCTGTTCGTCCGACCCATTCAG
>Ga0116110_1001046_pt1 | contig 15326 bp, 14 predicted proteins | sample June2015DPH_8_50_FD_89719 | JGI IMG/M metagenome (GOLD analysis project Ga0116110, IMG submission 89719) | Peatland microbial communities from SPRUCE experiment site at the Marcell Experimental Forest, Minnesota, USA - June2015DPH_8_40 | ecosystem: Environmental > Terrestrial > Soil > Wetlands >...
ATAACCTTGACACCCTTACTGTCATGGTAGAGGTTGGAGAATCCTTCTTTTCGGACGAGGTCCGCATTCTACAGGATATTGAAAAGAAGATCTCAAAGAACATAAAGGAGTTTTTGGGAGTGTCTGCCAAGGTGAAACTGGTGGAACCCAAAACGATAGCCCGAAGTGAGGGCAAGGCCCAGCGGGTAATCGACCATAGGAAGATTTAGCTCGCCTTTTAAAAGGAGGATGTCCATGGACCATGTTGAACAGATTTCCGTTTTTTTGGAAAACAAGGCCGGCCGGCTTGCTGAGGTAGCCAGGATTCTGGCCGAGGCCAATATCAACATTCGGGCGCTCTCACTAGCGGATACTTCTGACTTCGGAATTTTGCGCCTGATAGTAAACGACAACAACAAGGCAAAGGAAGAGCTCAAGAAGGCAGGCTTTACTGTGGCCAAGACAGACGTAGCCGCAGTCGAGGTTTCCGACCAGCCGGGAGGGCTTCATCATATCCTGCGTATTCTGCAAAAAGCCAACGTCAACGTTGAGTACATGTACGCGTTTGTCCAGCAAAGCGGCGCCAATGCAGTGCTCATTTTTCGCTTCGACAATCTCGGTGAGGCGATCAGGATTCTGAAGGACAATAATGTACTGGTAATAAAGGGCGAAAAGCTCTATGCAATGTAAACAGCATATGGTTTGCCGCCGGCCTCCAATCTCCTGAGAGGCCGCTTCGTAAGGCAAACCTGTCTCGGCAGGGAATCAGGGCGCAATTGATTCCTTCCGCTCCATATGACCCTGGTAAGCGCTGTCTAAACCGAGTTTCAGGGCAGAGCCGGTATCAGGCTGTCAACTGGCATTGGGTGGGCTCCCGCCTGCACGCGGTGCAACGCTCCCTTGATTCCCCTCGGGGGAGTTTGGCGCAGGTTGCGTCGGGAACCTCGATACTAAACGACGACATCAGCTTCTCCACGCCGCCGTGGCCCTTCGGACATGTAATCGGCTCACCTTCACTCAAAACCAATTTTTCAAAGGTGTTGCCACATTCTTTGCATCTGTATTCATAGAGAGGCATTGTTTCACTCCCTGACCTTTCTCGCTTCGCAAAAAAAAACTCGGACGGTCATCTCAGAGCAACCCCCGCAGGACAAAGGTCATACCGCCCGGACAAGGGCTCGATCCTTGATTACACGATATCTTTATTAATAAGCATTCTCGGCGATGGATTCAAACCGCTTTCAACAATCCTTGCAAAGTCCCTTCGTCAATATTACAAGACATTTAAAGAACGGATTCCCGCACGTGCGGGATTTAAAGCGAAAGGTCGCAGTGGACAATTGAAACAAATTATAACCAAACCAGGACAATCACCCGCACAAGGTGGACTCAGAGCAGCGCTGATCTATGCAGCCGCTGGAGCGCTGTGCATCATTGTCGCCGATCTCGCGGCGGATTTGATTTTCGGCCGCTCCGGGGCCGCGTTCGTTGCGCAAACAGCCAAAGACTGGGTTTTCGTCGGCGCCTCTGCCCTGTTCATCTATCTGCTCACCAGCAGGACCATCTCCTCCATAAAAAAGTCCGAAAAAACAGACGCCGAGAGCCAGCAGATTCCGTCCACGCTCTTTGAGAACCTTCCGGGAATGGTTTACCGCTGCGGGGAAGAGGGCTGCCTGCTCGATTTCGTAAGCCCCGGAGCCGTAGAGTTGACAGGATATCCAATTTCCGCATTGAGTCGAAAAAAGCTCACCGACCTGGTTCTGGAAGAAGACCGCGAGATGGTCAGGTCCAAAACCGAGGGCGCGTTGGCCGACAGGCTGCCCTTCAAGCTGATCTACCGAATCCAGGCCGCCGATGGCCGGATTAAATGGGTGCGGGAGCAGGGCCTGGGCATTTACTCGCAAGACGGCCGGCTAATCGGAATGGAAGGTTTCGTCGCGGATATCTCCGGGCGCAAGCGCATTGAAGAAGCCCTTGAAAGGTCGGAAGAACTTTACAAAGCCCTTGCGGAAGGCACCTCGGACGCCATATTCATGGTGGACGGGAACCGCGATATAGTTTCGGTCAACCATGCTTTTCTGGACCTATTCGGCTTTTCACGAGAAGAAATCATCGGGCAGTCTGTCAGAATATTACACCCTTCGGATGAAAGCTTCATCGATTTCGGAAGACTGGCTCATTCCGCCTTGGAACAAGGGTCTCTGAGGGTGGAATGGGAGTTGAAAAAAAAGGACGGAACAATTTTCCCGGTGGAGGGGACCTTTTCGCCCATCGAGGGATCTCAGGGCGCAATCGGAGGACATGTAGGAATAATCAGGGACATAACCGAACGTAAAAAAGCCGATGAGGAACTCCGGGAATACCGGGAACACCTCGAAGAGATGGTGCATGAGCGCACGCGTGAACTCCAGGAGGCCCAAGCTGCGCTCGTGCAAAGAGAGAAGCTCAAGACGCTGGGCGCCACAGCCGCTGAAGTCGCTCACGAGATCAGAAATCCGCTTGTTTCAATAGGCGGCTTTGCTCGACGGCTGCAGAAAAAATATCCCGAATCTCCTGAGACTGAGATCATTTTACACGAAACCGAAAGGCTCGAAACAATGCTCGGCCGGCTGCGAGATTATCTGCGCCCGGTGGACATCAAGCCACGAGAGTGCCACGTGAATGCGATTCTTACCGATTCGGTCGCGATGCTCGGTCCCGAACTGAAAAAAGATGCAGTAAAAATCCATTTGGATCTTTATCCCCATCTGCCCACGGCTCATGTCGACCCGGCCATCCTCACTCAGGTCTTTGTCGCAATGATGCGAAACGCCGTGGGAATGATGGACTCGCAAAAAGAGATAACGGTGAAGACCTATTATGGCGAGCACAGCATCTATGTGGACATAATCAACCCGGTCGCCGGGAAAAAGCTCCGGGACCCCGAGCTTATGCTTCTGCCGTTCGAAGAGGGTGGCGAGGGGACCGGGATTTCCTCGACATTTAAGCTTCTTAAGGAAATGGGCGGCGCGCTCTCTTTTTCCGAATACGACTCAAAGGCCAAGTTTACGGTTTCGCTCGTTAAGTGCCATGAAGCCGGGCACGGTGGAGTAGTTCAGGAGCGGCAACCGTAGTGATTCAGGTGGCGAAAAGACACTGGAAGACAACCATCGTACAGCGGCTTAATGCCTTCCATCAGGGCTGTCCATTCCCGGTATCCTGAATTTCAATATCGGTTTACAGCTTATTTTTCCTCGCCTATTGAGCTATCCGGGCAGGATAACTACTTTTTAGTATCTTGACGGCTTTTCACGCGCTGCCAATTGTGTCCTGGATTCATCTCGAGACAGGAGCTTCAACATGGATTTCCGAATACCGGTCGAATTCGAAGAAAACCTTGAGAGCTACAAGCAGTTCCTCTCTGAACGCCTCACCCCTAACCTTGGTAAATGGTACGCCGAAAAGGAGGTTCCCCGAGACTTTTTCAGGCAACTTGGCGCCCGTGATTGGCTGGGGCTGGAACCAGACGGCAACGGTTACCGCGAGCCACAGGCGCTCAAAGAAGCCCTCATGCAGGAATATCTCGGCACTGTCTCGCCTGGCGTAGGGGTGGCCGTTCTGGTTCATGTCTCACTCGGCACAAAGGGAATAACGCTTTTCGGCAGCCGGGATCAGAAAAATCTCTACCTTCCTCCCGCCGCTCGAGGCGAAACCCTGATTTGTCTCGGCAATTCAGAGCCGGGCGCCGGAAGTGACGTCGCATCAATAGCTTCAACGGCGAAAAAAGTGGACGGAGGGTGGACGCTCAGCGGGGTCAAATCTTACGTAACCAACGGCTATATAAGCGACCTCGCCCTCATTACGGCGGTCTCGGACCCGGACGCACACCGAAGCAGCCGGATTTCCATGTTCCTGGTTGACCTGTCCTCAAAAGGAATAACCCGCTCCAAGCTGCACAAGGAAGTCTGGATTCCGTCCGATCTCACGCGCATTCAGCTCAGTGACGTTTTCGTGCCGGAGGCCAACCTGATCGGCAAGCGCGGACGCGGACTCCAGCAGGTGCTCGAGATATTCACCAACAGCCGCATCACTATAAGTGCGCTAACTCTGGGTACTGCCGAAGGAGCTTTCCGAAGCGGCATCGAACACGCAAAAAAAAGGCAGATTTTCGGTCAGCGATTGATCGATTTTCAGGCGAAATGTTTTGAGGCTGCCGATTTTTACAGCAAAATTGAAGCCGCCCGGCTAACGCTCATGAAAACATGCTGGGAAAAAGACCAGGGACTCGATTTCAGACTGGGGGCTTCGATCGCTAAATATCTTTCGGTCGACCTGGCAAGAGCGGTAGGAACATGGGCGGCAGACCTGTTCGGAGCGGCCTCGGTTATCTTCGAACACCCCATTCACAAATATCCTATGGACGCCTGGGCCTCCTCTCTGGGTGAAGGTACTCAGGACGTCCAGAAACTCATCATCTTCAGGGAATTTATGAAGTCCTACGACGCTTGATATTGGATGCTCATAACCGGATACCGGATGCCGGCACTTGATTCCGGTTCATGAAGTCGGATATATTGCGCACATCCTGCACCACCCGAATATGAAAAATGAAAGGAAAAGGATGAAAATAAAAAAATTGGCATTGTGCCTGGGTATTGCTGCCCTGTTTACCGGATTATTCGCTCCCTTAGCCAGTGCCGATCTTTACTGCGAAACAGAAAACGTATCCACCAATGTTCCAACCCAGCCTGACGGGACCTCAATTCTGAAATATTATTTCACCCACAACGCCTGGCGATTGCAATTGGGTGATAGCAAAGTATTCATCGTGGACTACAATGCCCGGCGGCTCTACACGCTGGACACCAAAGCCAAAACCTTTACTGAGCTGAATTTGAATGAACTGCCGGGGCTTCCTGGTGTGGCCGCCGGAGATAAAAAGAAAATGGCCGAAATATTAGGGGCCATGATGGAAACCAGGATTACTCCCACGGATGAATTGAAAACCATCGCCGGCTACAAGTGCCGCAAGTATAATGTGCGTATTGCGATTGTGGACGGAGAATACTGGGTCTCAAAAGATGTGCGGGGCTACCGGGAACTGAAGAACCTGGGGGCTAAAGTGGGAACCATCGCGGATCGTAATCCAATGCTCAGGCAGCTCGATGTCCCCGGCATGGTCGAAAAACTTGACGGTTTCCCCGTTTTCACTGTCAATCATGTGATGGGCGGAACTGTTGCAAGCACTCTGAAAAAAATCGAGCAGAAGTCTTTGGACCCTGCGCTGTTCACTGTCCCCAAAGACTATGCCATGAAAAAGAGCAGGTGAACCCGAAGCAATCAATCGAGCCCCTTCCGCGCGTCTTTTCAAATGAGGTGCGCTCGCCATAACTGGTTTGGATCTCAAATATCCGGCATCTAATACAGCCTGCGCTCCCAGCTCTCCCCCGCGTATTCTTTCAGCCTTGCGGGATCGAATCCGGCAATATAAGTCCACGCGCAGGTTTGAGAACCGCTGGGCAAAGTTATGAACACGAGCGCCCTTTTGTAAGTTGATGGATACCCGGGCCGGAATTCTTCGAGGCTGTCCAGGAGCGGCAGCCTGGTTTCCGGATCGTTAAATATGAGCAACTCCCCCCGCACCTTCCCACAACTGGAGGCCCATGACGATCCCGGACCCCCGGCTTCCCTGCTTCTCAAAAAAGATTCGAATTTTTCCTGAGCTTCAATGTCGGCGGCGACGCTGGCTGTCCCGTACACTAGGATGTCCGCATCGGGCACCGTCATTGCCGGGATTTCAGAACTGAGCTTGAAGAGCTTTCCATGAAGCCATGCCGGACAGATCCGCAACACACCTTCACAATATGCATCATGATTTGAAAAGCCCCTTTTCAGGGTCCCGTACGCAAAAATCCGCAGTTCCGGCGCCACCACAGCTCCAGGCGAGGTCATTGGTGGATAATCAAGATTTCACGACTGGAAAGAGACAATACCATTTTGCCGGGCAGGATGCCTCATGGTCAAAAAAAAGGGCGCCCTAAGGCGCCCCGGTTCTTAATTGGAAGAGACCCGCCTGCTTGGTCGTCTATTGAATCTTCGATGTGGTCTTGGCCGCAGGAAATCCACTCTGATATATTCATGCTTATTTACGAAGGAAACAAACACCCGGTCTATGTTAAGCTCCTTTTGCACTACGGCCCTTATCAGGGCTGGGTCGGAATATTTGCTTATTCCGTGTTTGCGATAATCGTCGGTCTTAATGTAAAGGGACATCGGACAACCTCTCAGCTAACCGAGATTGGGGGCCTCGCAGGATCACTGAACAGATTCAGTTTAATTCGAAAAACAACAGGATCGGAAGGTTTTTTAAAGCCCCTTGTCTGTCCTGGTTTTTCCCCCTGCTTTTATGTTAACAAGTTATTGCAATTTTTTTAACCCGTTGCTGAAGTATACAACATTTCACTCTCTCTTGTCAGCTTTTTGCAAATGGAAAATCAGAATACGATTAAAAATACCAGCGGTAAGCTCCAGGGGCTGGTTGAACGGATCACGTTCACCTCCGAAGAGGATGGCTACAGCGTGATTAAGGTCCGAGTTCCAGGGTACAGGGACCTGGTCACCGTAGTTGGAAATTTTGTCTCCCTGTGCCTCGGCGAGACCCTCCTGATGGAAGGGATATGGAGCACCCATGCCCGCTTCGGCAGACAGTTTCGAGTCGATCGCTACGAGACGACCGCGCCCTCAACGGTTCAGGGAATAAGGAAATATCTGGGATCGGGCCTTATACGCGGAATCGGACCCAAGATGGCCGAACGCATAGTCACGCGTTTTGCCGAAAAAACCCTGGATATCATCGAAAACCAAATTGAGCGTCTCCGGGAGATCGACGGCATTGGCAAATACCGCATAGGGCAGATACGAAAGGCATGGGAGGAGCAAAAAGAAATCCGCACGCTAATGATCTTCCTGCGCTCCAACGGGGCAAGCGCGGCCCTCGCATCCCGTATTTTTAAACATTACGGCCAGCATTCTGTCGACATGGTAATGGAGAATCCCTATCGTCTGGCTATGGACATTACTGGAGTGGGTTTCCTCACTGCCGACAAACTCGCCGCAAACCTGGGATTTGCCGCAGACTCCCCCCTCAGAGCCGAAGCGGGTATCCTTTTTGTTTTGCATGAGTCCACCGAAGAGGGACATGTGTGCATGCCCCGTGCCTTGCTGATGGAACTGTGCCGCAACAAGCTCCAGATTGAAACGCATATCCTGGAAGAAGCGTTGTCCGGGCTTAAGGCAGACACTCGGATCAAGGAGGAAAAGCTTGCACCCGCCGCTTCCGGTCTGTTCGGAGATGAGTGGGCGATCTACCTGCGCCCCATACACACCTCTGAAGTCGGCGCGGCCGGGCGGCTTGACGCCATCCAGCGCTACAGGAGGCTGCAACCCTGGATAGATTCACAAGGCGCTCTCGATTGGGTTCGCGGGCGCCTGAATTTCTCTCTAGCTCCACTTCAGGAAGAAGCGGTCAAGCTGGCCCTGCGCGAAAAAGTCATCGTAATAACGGGAGGACCTGGTACCGGAAAAACCACCCTTATCCGGGCAATTCTTGCCATATATGAGCGTATCGGCGCGCGCGTCAGCCTGGCTGCGCCCACGGGCCGAGCTGCAAAGAGGCTCGCAGAATCCACAGGGCATCCCGCCGCCACGATTCACAGGCTGCTCGAGTTCAGTCCTCAGATTGGCGGGTTTCAACGAAACGAATACAAACCCCTTCCCGCCGACCTCGTAATCGTGGACGAGATATCCATGATGGACATAGTAATTGCCAACCACTTGCTTAAGGCGGTCCCCTCGCAAACAGTTCTAGTCCTGGTGGGCGATGCCGACCAGCTTCCGTCCGTAGGTCCCGGAAAGGTGCTTGGCGATATTATCGAATCGGGCAGATTCCCCGTAATCCGTTTGACAGAGATATTCAGGCAGGCCAGACAAAGCCGGATCATTACAAACGCGCATCTCATCCGGCAGGGGGCCTTTCCCGACCTGCAGGCCGACAGCGGCCAAAATCATGATTTCTACTTCATAAATAGAGAAGACCCGCAAGAGGCCTTGAACACGATAGTCCAGCTCTGCACCGAGAGGATTCCGCGCCGCTTCGGGCTCGATCCCATGGAGGATGTTCAGGTGCTGAGCCCTATGCACCGTGGAGAAGTCGGAACGGAAAACCTTAATTTCGCTCTCCAGAACGCCCTCAATCCAAGGGGAATTACGCTGGAGTCAGCAGGCCGCACTTTCCGCGTGAATGATAAAGTGATGCAGATAAGGAACGACTACGACAAGGATGTGTTCAACGGAGACATTGGCCGCATTCGAAGGATCGACCATGAAGACGGGGAAATCCGGGTTGAATTCGACGGCCGGAGCGTAAAATACGATTTTTCCGAACTCGAGGAACTCGTGCACGCCTACGCCATAAGCATTCACAAATCTCAGGGTAGTGAATACCCTGCGGTAGTCTTCCCTCTTCTGACCCAACACTTCATGATGCTCCAGCGCAACCTGCTCTATACCGCGGTAACCAGGGCAAGGAAACTCGTGGTGATAGTGGGTTCGAAGAAAGCACTCGCAATTGCGGTCAAAAACAACCGCATCCAGTCACGATTCACCTTGCTAAAGGAACGGCTTTCCCCTCAAGCCCATTGTTAGCTGTTGAGTTTCTTTCACAGAATTGCTATGTAAAGCTCCGCCGAGTCGGCAACTTGGTGGATCGGCTCGATTCGTTTTCGGCCTGCCGGCCGTTATGTCAAAGCCTGCAAAGGGTTCATTTCATGAAAATAGCTGTCATAGGGACGGGTTACGTTGGATTGGTCAGCGGGGCCTGCTTTGCCGAATTCGGGCACGAGGTCACCTGCATCGATTATGATGAACCGAAAATTATGCGGCTCAGAGAAGGGCAAATTCCCATTTATGAGCCGGGCCTGGAAGCAATCATAAAGAAGAATTCGCAGGCGGGCCGTCTCATTTTCTCAACAGAATACGACCCCGGCGTTCCCGAGGCCGAAGTCGTATTCATTTCGGTGGGGACTCCGGCTTCGCGGCGCGGCGACGGTTATGCCGATCTTTCATATGTCTATGAAGCCGCCCGCCAGATGGCTCCTCATCTTCGCGATTACACGGTCGTGGTGAACAAGAGTACAGTCCCGGTTGGTACGGCGGCGCAGGTCAAAAGGGTTATCTCTGAAACCAATCCTTTGGCCACTTTCGACGTCGCCAGCAACCCGGAGTTCCTTCGAGAGGGGGCTGCTATCAACGATTTTATGCGTCCTGACCGGGTCGTTATGGGAGTCGATTCTAAAAGGGCCGAAGATGTGCTTCAATCAGTCTACAGGCCACTCTATTTGATCGAAACCCCCTTTGTCATAACTACAATCGAGACCGCAGAGCTTATAAAATACGCGGCTAACGCCTTCCTGGCCGCCAAGATCAGCTTCATAAACGAGGTCGCCAACCTTTGTGAGGAAATCGGCGGCAACGTCCAGGACGTAGCCAGGGGAATAGGTCTTGACGGAAGGATAGGTAAAAAATTTCTTCACGCCGGACCTGGCTATGGCGGCTCGTGCTTTCCAAAAGACACTCAGGCCCTGCTCAGAATAGCACAGGAAAACGGGGTGGCTTTCCGGATTGTCGAGGCGGTAATCGAAGTTAATGCAGCCCAGAAGGCGCGCATGACTCGAAAAATCCGGCAGGCGCTTGGCGGACATGAGGGCGGCAAAACTGTCGCTGTCCTTGGCCTCGCATTCAAGCCTGAAACAGACGACGTGAGGGACGCTCCGGCCATTACCATTATCTCCAAGCTGGTTGAACACGGTGCATCGGTTCGCGCTCATGACCCCCAGGCGATGGACGAGGCAGCCAAATTACTGGCCGGCGTAAAATTTTGCACAAATCCCTACGAAGCATGCCAGGACGCTGATGCCGTGGTGCTGATGACGGAATGGAACGAATACCGTGCGCTCGATCTGCTTCGCATAAAAAGCGCTCTCAAAAGCCCTGTGTTCGTTGATCTTCGTAACGTTTACAGGCCGGCCGCGATGCAGCAGCTTGGATTCAGCTACCACAGTGTAGGAAGAGGCACGGTCAATGGCCGCAAATCTCAGGTTTAAATGCGCTGTCGTCCTGTTCTCTGTCTTGGCCAATCTTTTTTCGGCAATCAGCCTCCACGAAATCTCACCCGTAACAGACCGGGTTTTGTGCATCCAATCCGCCTTGGCCATGGATGCGGAAACGGAGCCGCTATCGTCCCCCCAACCTCATCTTGCTCCTTTGTTTAAGATTAGAATCCTCAAAAGGTATCCACACGATCCCAGCGCATTCACTCAGGGGCTGATATTTGCCAACGGGTTCCTCTACGAAAGCACGGGCTTGAACGGCGAGTCGAGTCTACGACAGGTGGAACTGGAAACCGGCCGTGTGCTCAAAAAATACGACCTGCCGTTCCGGTACTTCGGCGAAGGGCTGACTCTGTGGAAAGGGTCTCTCTTCCAGCTCACCTGGAAGTCTCGGAAAGGTTTCGTATATGACCTGGACAGCTTTGCAGTCAAACGGGAATTCAGTTATTCCGGGGAGGGCTGGGGGCTAGCCACTGTCGGAAAGAGCCTGGTAATGAGCAACGGTACTGAAGATCTCATATTTCTGAATCCCAAAACACTGGTCCGGCAACGTTCGTTGCGGGTGCTGGACATGGGCAACCCGGTCCCCCTCTTAAATGAGCTGGAATTCATAAAAGGCGAAATCTTTGCCAATGTCTGGCATGATGATTTCGTTGCAAAGATATCCCCAAAAACGGGTAAAGTCACCGGCTGGATAGATATGTCGGCTTTGCGTCAGGAATTACCGCCCGAAAGCAACCCCGAGGAGGCCCTGAACGGGATCGCCTACGATGCGGAAAAAGACAGGATCTTTGTCACCGGCAAGCTTTGGCCGCTTCTCTTCGAAATCGAAGTCATACAGCAGTAACTCAAGCCCACGCTGAAACTGCCGGCAAGATGCGCATCTCCTCGCCCGTGAGGCTCGAACCCAAAATACCACCACCTTCCGGGTGGGCGCCGGCTGGTTGAACTCAGCTCCATGACGAGCACGGAGCCTGCTCCGCCGCTCGCCATCGAAAACCGGCCGGGATGCGTGAGTGAGATGGCAGGCCTATTTTCTTTTGAGAACGAAAACCTGCTTCACAGGCATTGCTCCGACTACCTCGTCGACGTTAGCAAGCCTGGAGGGCTCCGATTCCAGTTCTTCCCATGACGTCAAAAGGTCACACTCTCCGCCTTTCCTGACCAAAATGGGCACGGTCTTCCTGGATGGTTTCTTGCCTTCGAACACCATGTTGCCAGGCTCTTCGGGCCGAACCAGTCTGCACTCGACGCTGAAGGAATCGACCGCCTGGTAAAGTGTGGAAGCTGTGTATGCATCTGAGGAAAAAGGCTCGATCCTGCCGTTGTCCAGAAGAAAGACGTTATTACCGTTTTTTGGTTCGGCTGTTTCCAAGGTTTGCTCTTTTCCGTTCCTTTCGAAAAAGGAAAGCTGGCTCTTGATAACTTCGGCGTTGTCCTTACGTTTCATCACAAAACTCTCCTTGAATCTTCCGGAATTTCTTAATAACTCGAAGGCCTGGCTTATTTCACCCTCCCGGGCGCGCCCCCGCACTTCATAGCAGTCCAGCCTGCACAGAATGCATCGGAATGCAGGAATCCTGCACTCATAGTTTTTGCACCAGACATATTGGGTCATTGAATTCGCTCTGTGTGGGGATAGTTCTGATGCCTTCATTCTAACCGATTAAATGTCCGAATAATACTTAAATGAATCCTCGGGAGCAGATTTTTGCGCTCAAAAAATTGCAATGAAATTAGCTTGATCGGGGGATTCTTCTGTACGACAATAGCAAATTGTCCATCCGGAAAACTCGGGTGAGACTCAGGCAGTGCCCGATTCGGATTTTTTATGGAGAGACTATGACACAAACTGGAAAAACCGGTTCGAGAAAACTCTGGCTCCCTTTAATCCTGTTTTCAGCGCTGCTCGTTACCTCATGCGCCTCTACGGATCGCCAGAACAAGAAATCCGAGGATACGCTGAAGCTCTCAGTCGATATCTTCAACGGCGCCTTCAGGTGGGAGGATTATGCCGAGGCGGCCGCTTACGTGCCTGCGGACAAAAAAGAACGTTTCTGGGCCGTGGCGGACAAACTTAAAGGTAAAATCCGGATCACTGAGTTCAATTTAAGGGATGTCGAATTTAAAGATAAAAGCCATACGGCCAACGCAATCCTGCAATTCCAATTCTGGCGTCTCGAATCGCCGACCCTGCAGACCGTCACCTTCACCCAGAAATGGTACTTCATCGAAAAGGAAAAACTGTGGAAGGTGAGCGATAGCGGGTTTGGAGCAATTACCAATACCAACGTAGGATTCTAACGGAAGTTAAAGTTGGGAGAGTGAAATTTTCGCTCTTCCTTCACACTTCACTCGTCTTTACTAATGCCCCTCGTGGCCTCCGCCACCATGTGTCGCGCCACCGCCTCGCATTCCACCGCCATGTTCTACGCTTCTTCCATCACCGTCGCCGTGGCTGCGGGAACCAGAATCTCTGTCTACGTCACGGTCGTGGCCGTGATGGCGGTCGAAATCAAAATTGAAATATCCCATTCCGGGGTAATCGTAATCGTATTCGTAATAGTTGTCGCACGGGATGACCGACTCAAAGGAGGTGCCGTCCGGAGCATAACAGGTATAGTAATGGGCATCCTGAGCGTAGGCAGTCCCGGTGAACCGGCAAAGGCCGGCGGCCAATGTCAACAACACAACAAACAAAAGTCTGGTGCCCATGTTTGCCTCCTGCGTCGAAAACCAGTTTATCTTTTCATAATCAATAATTTAAATATTAAATGACGTTTGCGCAAAGGATGCATGAGCGAAAAAAACGATTGAAGGGAATAAGGCTCAGACTTTAAGAATAAGAATTCGAGAGGCTCGAATCTTTGACTTCCATGAAATTCTTGCCTGCGAATAATTGGTTCATACCATGCGCATGAGCTTTAGAACTCCGCGTGTCCGGGTGTTCTCGGGAAGGGAATAACCTCGCGGATGTTGGGGATACCGGTAACGAATTGCACCAGGCGCTCGAGTCCCAGGCCGAACCCGGAGTGAGGAACCGAACCGAATTCCCGAAGTTCGATGTACCATCGGTAGTCGTCGATCGAAATCCCTTTGAGTCGCATCTGTTCGAGCAGCATTTCGAGCCGTTCTTCCCTCTGGGACCCGCCAACTATCTCGCCGATTCCAGGAACCAGTATGTCCATGGCAGCCACGGTTTTTTCGTCGTCGTTGACACGCATGTAAAAAGGCTTGAGCGATCTGGGAAAGTTGACTATCACCACCGGCTTTTTAAAGACCCTCTCCGTAAGATGGCGTTCGTGCTCGGCCTGAAGGTCATGTCCCCACTCAACGGGAAAGGTAAATTGCTCTGCAGATTTCTTGAGGATATCGACTGCTTCGGTGTAGGTGATCACCTCGAAGGCTGATTCGGCAACGGTTTTAAGACGGCCCATCAATTCCGGCTCGATGAAGCGAGCAAAAAACTCAAGCTCCTCACCGCATTCGTTGAGGACCACTCCGGCCAGTTTCTTGATGAAAGCCTGCGCCATATCGATGTCGTCCTCAAGGTCGCAGAAAGCCATTTCCGGCTCCACCATCCAGAACTCGGCAAGATGTCGGCTGGTATTGGAATTCTCCGCCCTGAAAGTGGGACCGAAAGTATATACCCTTCCGAGGGCCAGAGCATAAATTTCGGCCTGAAGCTGACCGCTCACGGTGAGAAAGGCAGGTCTTCCAAAAAAATCGTTCCGGTATGGTTCCTCACTCTCCGTATCGCCGGGGTGAGTCGGGTCGAGAGTGGTTACGCGGAAGATTTCTCCGGCTCCTTCACAGTCGCTTACGGTAATTATCGGTGTATGAATATAGTGAAAACCGAGATCCTGGAAGAATCGGTGAATTGCGTAGCTCAGCCTGCTGCGAACTCTTGCCGCCGCCCCTATCGTGTTGGTCCTGGGCCGAAGGTGCGCGATCTGCCGCAGATACTCGAAGGAGTGCCTCTTTTTCTGCAAAGGATAGCGTGCCGGGTCCGCCCAGCCATACAGATGGATTCGTTCGGCCCGCAGCTCGATGCTCTGCTCTTTCCCCGGAGAGGCGGACACGGTCCCTTCGGCCAGAATGGCGCTCCCGGTTGTTATTTTATTAAGCAACTCGCTGTAATCCCGACGGTCCAGTTCGGCAATCACCTGAAGGCTTTTCAGGCAGGAACCGTCGTTCAGCTCGATGAAACTGATACCGGCCTTCGAGTCGCGCTTCGTCCTGACCCAGCCCTGTACCACAACTCTTTTGCCCACGCTTCCATGTTCATTCCCAAACAGGTCGGCAATGCGTACGCCTTTTTCCATCTTCGGATCCTGAAGTGATATTTTTAGCGCAATGGTTTGAATATTCCACCGTTTTAGTTCCAATTATAATCGCTTTTGTTCCGCCATGCATCCATGCACCGGCGGTTTGGCGGCTGTCCTTCCGAAAATACTTAAAACTGCCGGCAGGCGATGGGGCCGCAGCCAGGATCTCGACAGCCCGTCCGCCCTCGAGGCGGTACCCCTTTCGGCTAAATGCCGGTAATATGAATGACCAGATTGTGCCTTCTTTCCGAACAGAAACCTCGCGGGGCGTGGAGTTCTTATAAGGTGAAATTCTCCTGCCTTCATCCGCTGTTTGCGGATGGATACTCACTAGTTTATGATAGCCCAAAAATCGGGCTGCGTGAAACCTAACCAATATGGAGCCAGAGTATGCGTCCAGATTCAAAAGGATCGGTATTTGTCATTCTAGTGGTGATCGCGGCCCTAGCGGGATGCGCGGGCGGGGGTAAGGTTCAGACCGCCGCGCCGATGGGCAGCGGGGGAAGCATGATAACGATTGAAGCCGGCAATTATAAGTTCTCGCCCAATGAAATCCATGTAGAAAAACCTGGCCTGGTGGCTGTCGAAGTCAAAAATGTCTCCCACTCGGTACACAACTTCACGCTGAAGGACCTTCGCGGGAAAATCCTAAAAAGCGTTGACCCTCGTCCCGGCGGAAGCGTCATCTTTAACGTGGAATTGCCTGAGCCGGGAGTCTACAAGTTTTACTGCAACATGACTTTTCATTCCACTCTCGGAATGCGCGGAAAAATCATCGTCGGGCGGTAGAACGCCTGGAGCGTATACCGGAGATCGAAGGCACCCCGCTGGCCGCCCCGTCTCTGGCCATTGACAGGTCAGGGAGAGCGTCGAG
>Ga0116110_1001055_pt1 | contig 15224 bp, 8 predicted proteins | sample June2015DPH_8_50_FD_89719 | JGI IMG/M metagenome (GOLD analysis project Ga0116110, IMG submission 89719) | Peatland microbial communities from SPRUCE experiment site at the Marcell Experimental Forest, Minnesota, USA - June2015DPH_8_40 | ecosystem: Environmental > Terrestrial > Soil > Wetlands >...
CCTGTCCAACTCGTTCGGCTTCGGCGGCGTCAATGCGACCCTGATTTTGCGGAGGTGGGCATGAGCCGGATTTTTGTGGCGGGATTGGGCGCGGTTTCCCCGGCCGGCTGGAATGTCGCCGCCTTGCGCGCGGCGCTGGACCGTGGCGAACCGCTGCCGGTTCAACCGTTGGAACGCCCCGGCGGGGACAAATCCCTCCGCGCGCGTCTGGTGCCGGCTCCGGCCACGCGTCCCGGATTTCTGGCGCATCCCCGCCTGCGGCGGACGAGTCCGATCACACATTACACGGCGGCGGCCGCACTGGACGCGGTGGCCGGTTTGCGGGCGCTCCGGGCTGAAAAAATCCGGCTGGGCCTGGTGGTCTGCCAGCAGGCCGGTTGTGTGCATTACTCCTGCCGGTTCTTTGATGAAGTCCTGAAGGACCCCGCGACCGCCAGTCCGCTGCTGTTTCCCGAAACGGTCTATGCCGCTCCGGCCAGCCACGTCGCGGCACTCCTGGAAAATGTTACGCTCGCCGATACGCTCGTGGGCGATCCGGCTTCGTTCCTGCAGGGAGCGGCCCTCGGCATCCAGTGGCTGGAGGAGAACACCGTGGACGCGTGCCTCGTCATCGGAGTGGAAGAAACCAACTGGATCCTCGCGGACGCGCTCTGGCATCTCGATCGCCCCGCCGTCATCACCGGCGGCGCCGGGGCGATGTGCCTGAGCCTTGACCCGGCGTTGTCCATTGGGGTTGCACTTGAGACAATCACGGATGTGCATTCCTACCGGGCTTCCACCAGTCGAACGCAAGCCGCCCGGGCAATGCGCAAACAGTTGCCAGCCAGTTCCATCGTGGAACTTCTTTGTGATGGTCTAAGTGACAGCCCGCGCACCGCCGCCGCCGAACGGGCCGCGTGGCTCGATTGGACCGGTCCGCGCCTGAGTCCCAAGCGGGTGCTCGGTGAAGGCTTGATGGCTGCCGCCGCGTGGCAATGTGTGGCCGCTTGCGACCTGATTTCAGCGGGACGCTTCCCGGCCGCCAACATCAGCCTGGTTGGCTCAAATCAACAGGCGATGGGGGCGCGCTTCAAACAAGACGGGCGCAAACGGGTACTGTCCCGACTCCCTCTCCCCGCCTGAGCGGGGAGCAGGGCCGGGGTGAGGGGATTTGAATTTTAAAACGCGCCACCTCACCCCAACCTTAACCTCTGCTGGTTTTTGCACAGTTCTTCAGAAGATGGGAACCGCATAATGCACTAAGACGTAACAATTTATTCGTTGACTTAATTTTTATCGGAGCGTAAAAGGGATTGTACGAGGGCAAATGGGCAACGGGTTGAACGCAAACGGCTGATGCGTTTTTTCAGGCTGGGGGTAGAGAATTATCTTTCAAGGGGTTGTTTTCCCGGCTCATTCGTCACTTCGGATTTTCCTTCGATTCTATGAAAACTTCATGGTTAACAATTGTGTTATTGGTTTTTGCCGCCAGCAGAATACGAGGGCAGGTTTCTCAGTCGGGTCCCCCGGCCAGTGCCGGGCAAGGAACAATTCAGGCACAGGACACGCCGTATGCGGTGGTGTCAAAGGGAGCCAATCAGCAAGTGTGGCAGAAAACCACTTACGAAACCCTGCCCTCCGGCCAGACGGTTCCGCACATCCGCCAATACATTGAACTGGCGACTGGATTGCATTACTGGAACAATGGCCAGTGGGTGGACAGCAAGGAGGAGATAGGTATTCTGCCCAACGGCACGGCTGCCGCGACCAACGGCCAGCATCAGGTCTATTTTCCCGGAGACATTTATGAGGGCGTGATCGAACTGGTGACGCCAGATGGAGAGCAATTGCAGAGCCGGCCGCTGGGCCTGAGCTATGACGACGGAACCAACACGGTGCTGATAGCAGAGTTGACAAACTCGGTTGGATATTTGGTCGGTTCCAATCAAGTCATCTATCCCGACGCCTTCACGGGGGTTGAAGCCGATTTGCGTTACACCTATACGAAAGCCGGGGTTGAGCAGGACATCATTCTGCGGGCGCAACCTCCGATGCCGGAATCTTTTGGTCTGAATCCGCAGACCACGCGACTGCAAGTCCTGACCGAGTTTTTCAACCCACCCCAGCCCAATGTCAAGACCTCCACTGTATCCACTACAGCGGGCATATTGACGGATCAACAATTGAATTTTGGCGTGATGCAGATGGTGCCGGGCAAAGCGTTTCTATTAGGGACAAACTCGCCAGCGGTCTGGGTGACCAAACAGTGGGTGTTGCTGGACGGCCGTCAATTTCTGGTGGAAGAAGTGCCGGTGACATCCGTCGCCAATGAACTCAATACCTTGCCACAACCGGCCGTCCAGACGAGTTTGGGGACGGTGCCGCATTTTGTTTCAAAGACAATGGTTTTGCCCCCACAACGGCTGGTCAGGGCGACCACCAACACCATGTTCCTGGCCAAGGCTTCAGCACCCTCCCAAGGACTGGTGCTGGATTATGTGACGATGATATCGCAAGGGGGCTACACGTTTCAAGGTGACACTACATATTACATCAGCGGCACAGTAAACATGTATTCCGGGCTGGCTATTTTTGAAGGCGGTGCCGTTTTCAAATATGCTACTGTTGGTACCTTGTTTCTGAACACTTCTTACATCTGGCAGGCAAGTGCCTATCGTCCGATCATTTTCACCAGCAAACACGATAATAGCGTCGGTGAGACGATTTCCGGTTCGTCTGGCAATCCGGGATGTTTTTTTGGTCCCGCTTTGGAATTTGAAGGTTATCCTGGGACTTTGGCTCACTTTCGCATCGCCTACGCCAAAGTGGGGCTCTATTTGTTGGATGATATGACCGATCCGGGGATGATAGTTACCGACGCCCAATTCGTTAATTGTGCCACAGCAATTGAAGACCAGATGTGGGGAAATGGGTGGAGTGAAGTGATGGTCGAAAACAGCTTGTTTGCCAATGTACAGGTCTCTCTTAATCTTTTAGAGTGCTCCGTTGCGGTGGAAAACTCAACGTTTGCCAACTGCCAGTGCCTTGTAAATGCAAATTCTGCATACCCGTACAATACCTCAGCGTTGAGCCTGACCAACTGCATCCTGGCGAATGTGACGAATCTCTATTCCATCGCCCCTTGGCCATTTAATGGTGACTTCAATGGCTTTTACAACAGTCCGCCGTTTGGGGTGGCCACCAATGGGAGTTCGGTCTACCCCTTTCAATCAGTCGGTGCCGGAAATTATTATCTGACCAACGGGTGCGGTTTTCACAATGTCGGCACGAACAATATCGATTCGACGTTGTTGGCAGCTTTACAACAGAAGACCACTTACCCGCCGATTGTTTACATACCGGCAACCATTTCAACTAATCTAACTTTCTCCCCGCAGGCCCAGCGGGACACCAATAGCAACCCTGATTTGGGGTACCATTATGATCCGATTGATTATGCCTTGGGTGGTGTTTACGTGACTAACGCCACCGTGATCGTTAATCCCGGAACTGTTATTGCAACCTATGCTACCAACAATATCACTTACGGCCTGGGCATCGGCAGTGGCGCGCAGCTTTTCTGCCAAGGCTTGGCCAACAGCCTGAACCGGATTGTCCAATACAACACCGTCCAGGAACAAGCGATCACCAATTGGAGCCGGGTATCGTCTGGCTCAATTGAATCTGAATTTCTGAATGTTTCACCGGCGGCGACAATCTTTTGCCGCTTTACCGACTGGTCCATGCCGGCACAAGACGCGCCACACCTCAATGGCACGAATGGCATCTGTAATCCCATCAATCTACAGGATTGCCAGTTCCACGGCGGCACACTGGTGTCCTCCTATCCCACGATCAACCTGACCAACTGCCTGTTCGAGCGGGTCAATGCCAGCCTATGGTCGGCGGATACCAACATCCCTTCCTTGAGAAACAATTTGTTTTGGTGTGGCACTTTCAATTTTGCGCCCAATGTTACCAACGCCCTAGTCAAGGACAATCTATTTGACCAGACCAGCATCTCGAATAACAGCGGAACCTGTGTCACTTACAACGGCGGCTTTAATGCATTTGTGACCAACTACAACCGATTACAACCCACCTTCACCAATGATGTTATCCTCAGCAATTCGCCTGTTTACCAGACCAATTGGCTGGGCAATTATTATCTGCCTACCAATTCCCCGCTCATCAATCACGGCAGCACGAACGCTAACTTGGTTGGCCTGTATCACTATACCACCCAGACCAATCAGGTGAAGGAAACCAATTCCATCGTGGACATTGGCTATCACTATGTCGCGGTGGATACCAACGGCATTCCAATTGACACCGATGGCGACGGAATTCCCGACTATCTGGAGGACGTCAATGGCAACGGCTTGGTGGACGCGGGTGAAACGAATTGGGGATTGGCAATCTTGACGCAGCCGGTCAGTCAGGTCGTGCCTCAGGGAACCAATGTGACCTTCGCCGTAACGGCGGGAGGAATAGCCCCCTTGAGTTACCAATGGTGTTTAAACGGAACGAATGTACTGGGTGGGGCGACGAATGCTTCGCTGACATTGGAAGATGTTCAGACCACCGATGCGGGCGGTTATTCAGTGGTGATAACCAACGCGGCGGGCAGCGCCACTAGTTCGAATGCCACCTTGACAGTAATGAGCTGGACAGTGGATTCGGACTATGATGGCGTTAGTGATGCCCAGGAAATTGTGGATGGCACCGATCCATTCAATCCCGATAGCGGTCTCCCCATCCGCCTCGGTTATTGGCGTTTTGACGACACCAACACTTGGGTGGGCGATGCCGGCCAGTTGCCGCTTTTGGCCACGAATGTAGTCGGCGTTCCCAGTTGGAACATCAACGCGGCGCTGATTGATTCCACCAATCCGGCCATTCTGACTTACCGGGACGTGGAAATCAACGGCAATGCCAACATCAATTTGCGCCAAGGGACAATTCGATTCTGGTTCAAGCCAGATTGGAGTAGTGCTGATTGGATTGGCCATTATGGAACTGGGCCGGGCAGTAACGGCCGATTGATTGAAATGGGCAATTACGATCCCGCCTTCACCAACGGCTGGTGGGCGCTGTATTTAAGCCCTGATGGAACACAATTAACCTTTGGTTCGTCCACCAACGGTGCTGGCAACACAAACCTTTCCGCAACCGTTTCATGGGCATTAAAACGCTGGCATCAGATTGTTCTGACGTATTCGCCTACAAATTCAACATTGTATTGGGACGGTCAGGAAATTGCGACCGATGGGACGGGGACGAATTACTATCCGAGCTTAACTGAGCGGACCAATGGCTTCAGAATTGGCAGCGATGCCTACGGCGGCAATCAAGCTGGTGGTGTTTTTGATGAGTTGGAAACATTCAACTATCAACTTACCGCGACCGATATTGCCAACGACTACGACTACGCGACCGTTACATTGCCGCTGCCACCCACCGTAACCATAACGAGCCCAACAGGCGACAGCACGAATTTTGTTGGAACAAGCCAATCTTTGACGATCACGGTTGATGCACAAGCAGCATCTGGCCACTCTGTTCAGGAGGTTGATTATAGTTACAATGGGCATATGCAAGGGGATCCGCCGATCGGTATTTCAACCCAAAATCCCACCTTCCCAATCACATGGATAAATACCGATTGGATCAATGCTTTTGTGGGAGCCTATGACATAACAGCCATTGCTATAGATGACAGAGGGGTTGCGTCAGATCCTGCCACGGCGTCTGATGTTACAATTATGCTGGATTCTGATGGTGACGGCATCCCGGACTGGTGGATGCTGCAATATTTTGGCCATCCGACAGGAGAATCTGGGGACAACTCACTGGCTGGAGATGACGCTAACAGCGATGGCGTCAGCAATTTGCAGGAATATCAATATGGCACGGACCCAATAGTTATGCCCGTTCTGGAAATTTTGAGTGGCAACAATCAGGGCGGGAATTATGATTCATTCCTTCCCCTGCCGGTGACGATTCAGGTAGTCGGAACAAACTCCGTCGTTTTGACCAATGCACCGGTGACGTTCACCGTGACCGATGGGACTGCACTGCTTGCCACAACAGCAAATGGTGCGACCAATTCCGCTCTTTCCCTGCGGACTGATTCAAATGGACAAGCTTCGGTGTGGGTCTATTTTCCTCCGTCAGGCTCCAATCCTCCTGACAGCACAATTTTAATGAGCGCCTCCAGCGGGATAAACTTTGCCACCGTCATCGCCAATGAGTATGTATTGCTTGGTCACTGGCGTTTCGACGACACCAACACCTGGGTTGGTGAAGCAGGCCAGTTGCCGTTGCTGACCGACAATCTGGCTGGCGTTCCCAGTTGGAGCAGCAATGCGGTGGTGGTGGACAGCACCAGCCCGGCCTTGCTCGCTTACCGTGTCGTGGAAGCCAATGGCAATACCAATATCAATTGCGAAACAGGCTCAGTGCTGTTCTATTTCAAGCCGGATTGGAGCAGTGCCGATCAGGGGGGAACCGGCCCCGGCAGTGACGCCCGATTGATTGAGATGGGCAATTATAACCCCGCTTTCACCAACGGCTGGTGGGCGCTGTTCCTCAATTCTGATGGTACACAACTCTCATTTGGAACGTCCACCAACGGGAGTGGAGCGGTGAATCTGTCAATGAACATTTCATGGGTTGCTAACGAATGGCATCAAATCGCACTTGCTTATTCGCCCACGGGCAGCGCCTTGTTTGTGGATGGCCAACTGCTGGCCACTGGAGATGGAGTTACCAACTTCCCCAATGCCGACGAGCTGGCCAACGGTTTTAGAATCGGCAGCGACCAGGATGGAAACAACCAGGCCGGAGGCACCTTTGATGAATTGGAAACTTTTGCCAGCCCGTTGAGCGGCATCGGCGATCCGGTGGACGCCTATTGGTTCGGCATTCCGGATTACAAGGCGGATCCCAACGGTACGCTGGGTGCCTGGCAAATATTGTATTTCGGCCATCTCGGTCTGGATCCCAACTCTGACCCATACGGAGCAGGCAACACCCTTTTATATGACTATGAACATAATCTTGGCCCTAACGGGATTACCTTTTCGTTCTCAGTGCCCAACCAATATGTCACCACTAACGTGGTTGACGGTGTCATCACCGTTTTGGGGGGCGTGCCTTCGAACATTGCCGTGCTGCTGGACAGTACGAATTTCGCTGACGCCCTATGGACAGCCTATACTTCATCAAACATAACGCTAACTCTCAGTACGAATCAGGGAGCACATGATGTTTGGATTGGACTTATTGGCTCCTCTCCCAATGCACAACCTGCCTGGGAGGAAACGACCGTGATTCTGGATTCCATTTCGCCCACGGTTTCAATCACCAACCCCGTGGATGGTGCCTCATTGAATGCGTCCAGAGTGGACGTTTGCGGAAATTTCATCGCCGCTTCCCTGAAACAAATCACTGTCAACGGCATTCTCGCTTTTGTGAATGGCGCGAATTTTGAAGCCCTGAATGTGCCGCTGGATGCCGGCACAAACACCATCACCGCCATCATCGAAGATTTGACCGGCGACACAAACACTTCTTCGATCACTATCATCGGCACAACCAATGCCGATGGCAGTCTGAATGCCCCGGTTCAGTTTCAGGCAACGCCGGTCGCCGGTTTTGCCCCATTGCAGGTGGTTTTCCAAGTGCAGACCAACGTGCCGGGGACCATCCAGCAAGTGCTCTATGATTTCAATGGCGATGACATCGCCGATTTTGTCACCAACAACTTTGATTCCATCACCTACACTTACGCGACAAACGGTGAATATTTTCCGGTTGTTACCATTCAGACGGATGCCGGGCGGTTTTCCAGTGTGGGCGGATGGAACAGTGCTTCGTTTGACCCAAGCAACCAGCCGGTGCGGATCAACGTCCAGACGCCGGCCACACAATCCACACTCGCCAGCATCACCGACCCGGTGGACCTCAAATGGGATGGAACTCATCTTTATGTCTTGTCCGGCAGCATGGCGACCATTACGGAATTTGACCCCAACGGGAATACTATCGCTTCTTTGCCCCTCGGTGGAGGTTCCCCGTCCGGCATTGACGTGGATGCGGCTGGAAATGTCTATGTGGCCGTGACGTCCAGCAATCAGGTCTGGAAATTCAATCCGACGGGCACTTCATTCCAAGCTGACACGAACTTTGGCCTTGGCGGTTGCATTGGCCTGACCAATGGGGCCACTGGAACCGACACCAACGAGTTCAATGCTCCGTTTGATGTTGCAGTGACGCCGGACGGGTCACAAATCTCCGTGTCTGATTCAACCAACAACCGCATTCAACAATTCTCGGCGGCGAATGGTTCATTCATTGCCTCCTTTGGCTCGCAGGGCAGCGATATTGGCCAGTTCAACACGCCCAAAGGGCTGACGTATGATTCATCCGGCATTTTGTATATCGCGGACTCCGGGAACAATCGAATCGTATTGGCGCAGTTCACTGCTGTCATTGGCGCGACCGGCACAGGCGGAGCGGACTTGGGCCAATTCATCAGCCCGGGGAACATCAGCGTTGGCAAGCGTGGCGTCTATGTGGCCGACACCGGCAACAATCGAATACAGAAATTCGATCTTCCTCCCAACGCCGGACTTTTCAGCATTACGCCGTCCAGCATTGGCTATGCAGTTACTACGAATCTTAACCAACCTGCTGCCGTTGCTGCCGTGGACGACCCGATGACAGATATTTTTTATGTGGCAGACACGGCCAACAATCGGATCGTTTTGTATAGTCTGACCGCAGATGATGCAACGCCAGCCTGGACTGGCATGACGGCACATATTGCCGCCGGGGATATTCCCGGCGCGATGCAGTATTTCTCCAGCGTGACGGCGAATGATTACAACCAGGACTTTCTCGCCATTGGCACAGCCAACGTGATTCCAGCTATCAATCAGATTGGAACGCTCACGCCGGCATCCATCAATGGCGACGAAGCCGAATATTATTTCCAGCAAACCATTAACGGACACCCCATTACGTTCAAGGTCGAATTTGTGAAGGAGAATGGTGTCTGGAAGATTTTTGAATTCTAAAAAAACAAAACCAAGCTTATGAACAAGCCAAAAAAACAACCGATTCGTTTTACTCTACTCTTAACATCCGCGATCATCTTTCTGGTCGCAGTTCCATCCGCCCGCTCCAGCGAGCCGAGTTGCAACGGCAAGCCGTTGAGCGAATGGCTGCTGGTATTGGAAGAGAGACACACTTTGTCCGGCGAGCCGGTCGAAGCATCGGATGCACAGGAGGCCGTCCGGCAAATCGGCACCAACGGGATACCCACCCTGATTGACCTTTTAAGCGTGTACGACGAGCGGAGCGAAAAAAAAGTTTTGTCAAAACTTCACAACAACGAACTCACCGCTTGGTTCAAATATGAGGAGAATATTTCTAGCAGTTGTAAAAATTTAAGAAAACTGGGATTGAACGGTTTCTCCATTTTGGGAACCAATGCAGAATGCGCCGTTCCGCAGATCACCAAAATATTATACTCGGATGAAGCGCCCCGGGCCTTGCTTGCGGTTGGGCCAAAGGGATTTTCCGCGCTGACCAATGCGCTGAATGACCCAAACGCAGGGATTCGGGATATAGTAATCCGGGCGCTTGGCAAAGGAGACGGTGGTGATCCAGAAGTGGTCAAGCAGCTTTTGGCCAATGCGCTCAAAGACCCGGACATGCACATCCGGTTGCACGCGGCTGATTTTCTGCGGGACAAAGCCCCGGACTTGGTCATCGCCACGCTCATGCCCCTGTTGGATCCTAGTGATTATGGCAACTGTTATAGTGCCGCCGACACGTTGGCCACTTTGGGGCCGGCTGCGAAAATCGCGGCTCCGAAACTTCTGTCCGTTTTCACGAATGTTGTCTGTGGAACGAACGAGTATCTTATCAAAAATTTAACCGGCGATTTACTCGGTGCGTTAAAGGCAATTGATCCGGATACGGCGAGAGAAGCGGAGGACTTTATTCTCAATGGCGGTCCCTTGGGCACCGTTGGCTATGGCTGGACGGATACGCTGCTGCCCAATGGCAAGAAACTGATAGCAGGCGGCTTTTTTCAAACCACAATTCCTACTAAGGCTAACCATGTTTTTTCCCGTGCCCAGTTGTTTGATCCGACCACAGGGAAACGGACGGAAACCGGCTCAATGAACGTCGCACGCTATGGTCATACAGCGACATTGCTCCACAATGGAAAAGTGCTGGTTGCGGGAGGTGAAAATCTTCGTGACGATGGCAGACTCAATCGTCTTTCCAGCGCAGAATTATATGATCCGACTACAGGAAAGTGGATAGTAACGGATTCGATGAATACGGCAAGTGCTGGAGCTGAGGCTATTTTGCAAAGTGACGGTAAAGTGCGTATTCCAGGATATTATGAAGGAGATCAAAAAAAACCGGGCGATAATCTATACGATCCCGCCACAGGGACGTGGACTGTGATTACAAATAAATGAGGCTACAATAATGAATGCACTCATCAAAAATATCGGCGGGTTCTTCTGCTTGGCCGCGTTTTCTGCGGCCATGCTGTTACCGGTTTCGTGTTATGGACATGATACTACTGTTCACATGGCGATCACCGGAAGCGCATATCAATCGTCTGACGGCTTGCAGACATTTATCAGTGAAACTCTTACCAATGCGAACGCCCGGTTAACAGCTCCGCAGCCCCAGACTCAAGGCCCTCTTACTGTGTCCAACTGGCTTACCATAGGAAGCGAAATGGAAGATGCTCAAACTTACAGGTTTATCGAAACAATTGTCGGCAGCGGTCCGCGTTGTTTTGACCACTTTTACACGGTGCAACCGCAACGCACACGTGGTCAGGTGATTGGACTCACGGATTGGAGCCTGCCTTTCATCCTTGGCGGTCTTGTTAAAACTTCCACTACAAACTCATTTAGATGGGGTTCCGATGGTGCCATCCAAGGTCCATACGGACTTGCTAATGTTTATAAATGGAGTGACGCGCGCAATTATGAGCTTGGCGCTTTAACAAATGCCGCGCCGGATGCTCGCAACACAAACATGGCGTCAATGTTTTACACTTTGGGGCATATCCTGCATCTGAACCAGGATTTGACCTCGCCGGACCATGTTCGGGACGATAATCACGTTGTTGGGGCATTTTTTGAAAAATACGGCAAGGACAATTACAATTATAAAACAAATTATTCGCGATGGTTTGCTCCGCCACCGCCACAAAACCGCGGCTGGGCGAACTGGCAGGCACAAGGCTTTTCACAACTTTTGGATTTTTGGGATCGAAATAAATACAACAACAGCAGCGGCTCACAAGGTTTGAAGGATGATGCGGATGGAACATCAGGACAGAAACTCGGCCTCGCCGAGTTCAGCAACGGCAATTTTTTAGGCGAAAGAGCCCTTTACATGGAATGTTACAAACCCGGCACCATTCATTATTTCCCGTATCCACGTAAAAGCAGCACAGATTTTCCAGGCAATTTTCAAAGCATTACCATCAGACCAAACGGGAGAAACTTACCCACCATCATCACCAATAATGTCGTCACAAAAACCCGTGATGGTGTTATAGGCTTTCGTCACAGCATCTTGTCTTATTTAGGCACTAAATTTCCCAATGTGCCCACATCGCATAACACCACGATAAATGACGACGGTGTTCTTCAAGACTATCACGACCGGCTTATCCCCAAAGCGGTGGAATACAGCACTGGCATTCTGGATTATTTCTTCCGCGGAACCATGCTCGTCAACGTTGGTTTGGCCAACAGTTCATTCATATTTACGAACTTTAATACTTCCGGCCAGGATTTCACAAATGGCTCGTTCTATTTGTTTCAAGATGATACGAACGGCAACAGAGTTCTCCTTCAAAAATATCCCCTGATTGGAGTATTAACGAACGGTTATAGCACTAACTTGATTTTTTCAGGTTCCGCATTACCAACCAATAAATTTCTACTCATCTATCAGGGAACTATCGGCATAACCAATGGTGGTGAAGCCCTCGATCCAGTTGATAAAGGAATTGGCATCGCAGTAGGGGAGGTGATGTCGGGCCCGATTGCTTGGTGGCCTGCGGACGGTGATGCCAACGACATGATTGGAGGACACGACGGCGACGAGGAAAATATAACTTACACAGCAGGTCAGGTGGGTCAGGCATTCGCCTTTGATCCGGAGACATTCGACCCCGTCCGTATTAGAGTAGCCGACGATCCAGCCTTTATTCTTACCAATTCGTTGTCCATTGAAGGCTGGGTCAGACCTCGAGGAGATGGATCTGTCATTTTCTATCGTGGAGATCAACGGTCCGGATTCGATCCTTATCTTCTGTCCATGGATGGAAATAACAATCTCGTTTTTCTGATAACCGATCCGGACGGCACAGTGGCGGCTGTTCAAACTCCGTTGGTTTACAACCAGTGGTCGCACGTGGCTGGCACACTGGATGGTGACTCTGGATCAATTAAATTATATGTCAACGGCGTGCTGATGGCTCAAGCCTATACCAGCATTCGGCCAGCGGGAGACTTGACTGCCCCTGACCCCGGCATTGGTATCGGAAACACTCACGACGAATCGTGGAGCAATTTTCCATTTTATGGCGACATTGATCAAATATCGCTTTATCCTCGTGCTTTATCCGCCAGTGAAGTCCAGGCCATTTACAACGTTGGCAAGGCTGGAAATAATTATCACTGACTGGGGTTCATAAAGGGGGCACCCATGCCCTTGCCCCCGTTTTTATGGTGAATTTGCCGCCAATGGAAACACGATAGTGCCAGCTTTGCATGAAGGGCCTAGTCCAAATTCAAGCCACGCTGTGGTCGCCGGCTTTGCTCCCTTGCCGGTGACCTTCCAGGTGCAGGCCAACGTGCCGGGGACCATCCAACAGGTGCTCTATGATTTCAATGGCGATGACATTGCCGATTTTGTCACCAACAGTCTTGATTCCATCCCCTACACTTACGAAACCAATGGCGAATATAAGTTGACAAACCATTCTTAAAATGTGGCAACCAATAGCATGGCAAGTACCACCTATTTCAAAAACCATACCGAAGCAGCTTCACGTTACCTCACGGCCTGCAACGAGGGCAGGACAGCTTTCACTTATCATTCCGAACGCTCCAACACCCGGGCCACCCACATCCAGTGCTGTCCTCGTGAACCTCGGGAGTCCGGCGCTGATCACCAACCGGCCCCTGCTAACCGAGTTGGAAACGCGACTGCCACGGTTCTGGGAGCAAAGAATTTCACAAATGACCGAACTGGGCAAAGACGGAACGTTCATAAATGGGTCGCCCATTGGCGTGAGCGGTCAATGGCGAAAAGTGTCCCCGTCAAATCAATGTGCAAAGTCTGCATCAAACCCCAAAAGGTTTGCCAATACCTCCAACTGCCGATTGTCGGGCTGGGTGGTGCCGTCCTCCCATGAACGGGCTAAAGCCGTGGCGACACCCATTTTTGCCGCTACGTGGCCGGGCGTCAGATTTTTCTGCATCCGTTTGACTTGAATGAGGTCGCCAAGTGTCTTTATGCTGGCTGGTAACGGTTTAGACTGCGGCTGTTTTCTTGAATTTTGAGCGTATTTTAAGCGAATTTGCCGTTGTGCAATACCCAGCAGGGCTACTTTCCCCCATCGGTGACGGCGGAGAGGGGGACAAAAAGCAACAGTGTCAGATTGTCCCCAAACTGGATCGTCGGAGCATTTAAGATTTGTCGCCAGTCACCCGAGCAGGCAACATCACCCCATGAGCTTGCGCGTCATTTTGATTACCGGTGCCAATGGGGGACTCGGTCAGGCGACCGCACAAGCCTTTCTTCAAGAGTCGCCCACCAATCATGTCTGGCTCGGTGTTTATACCCATCGTGAACACGCTGACAAACTGGCCAATGAGAATCCCGGCCGTTGTTTTTGCGTTTCGCTGGACGTGACCCGGCCGGATTCCTGGAAACAGGCGGTGGCTGAAATCCTTGCCCGCCACAATCGTCTGGACGTGCTGGTGAACAATGCCGGCAGTCACCAGGATGCCTTGCTGGCCATGATGCCGCCGGATTCCTGGCGGCGGGTTCTCGCGACAAATCTCGATGGGGTTTTTCACGGCTGCCAGGCCGTGCTCCCGACGATGATCAGCCAGCGCAGCGGACGGATCATCAACATCGCGTCGCTTAGCGCGCTGCTGGCGCCCGCCGGCCAGACCAACTACGCGGCAGCCAAGGCCGGTGTGGTTGCCTTGACCCAGTCACTGGCAAAAGAGGTCGGTCGGATCGGAATCACCGTCAATGCGGTCTGCCCGGGTTATGTGGACACGGAGACTCTTGCGGTCCTGGGCGAAGCTGAGCGCCGGCGCGCCCTGGAGCGGATTCCGATGCGGCGTTTTGGGCAGCCGGGCGAAGTTGCCGCGGCGATCCGCTTTTTGGCTTGCGCCGAGGCCGGGTACATCACAGGCTCCACGCTTAAAATTGACGGTGGCATCTTCTAATGAACAACACGGCGGAACTCAAAACCCAAATCAAACACCTGCTGGTGGAGAACCTCATGCTCCAATCCCAGGCGGAGGAAATCGCGGACGACCTGCCGCTTTTTGGTCCCGGCGGTTTGGGTTTGGATTCTGTCGATGCACTCCAGCTCGTTGTTGCACTCGATAAAAATTATGGGTTGAAAATCCCTGATCCGGAAGCGGCCAAAAAAGTCCTGCAAAGTGTCAACACCATCGTGGCTGCGCTGGAACAGCGTTTATCCGGTCAACCTCACTGAAGTTATACCAATTCCCGGAGACAATCGGTGCAATGGGTAGGGCGGCGCTCGCCTCGGCGAAGCCCGGGCTGCTGCGCCGCCGGGTATGATGGCCGCGCAGCAGCACGGCCCTACCGCCTGAAAGCGCTTGGCCGCATTGGGGGTGTGTAAAACCGGCCAATTTTTGAACAGCGGCGAAAAATTCTCATGAGCACCGGGCTTCAGCCCGGTGATGATGGTCGAAAAACGTTGGAAAGCCGTTTTAACGGCTTCGGTATGGAGGGAAACCCGTTGAAACGGGTTTTATCCTCGTGCAACTGGTTTCACCCGGCTGAAGCCGGGTGCTAGAGCATTTTCGATTTAGATAGACGTATTTGGTAAAATCCGCTATTCTCTTTTTATGAAAAGGGAATTATGCGTCCTTTGAGTCAGGATTTGCGACAGCGGATCATCGCCGCGCGGGAGC
>Ga0116110_1001066_pt1 | contig 15110 bp, 10 predicted proteins | sample June2015DPH_8_50_FD_89719 | JGI IMG/M metagenome (GOLD analysis project Ga0116110, IMG submission 89719) | Peatland microbial communities from SPRUCE experiment site at the Marcell Experimental Forest, Minnesota, USA - June2015DPH_8_40 | ecosystem: Environmental > Terrestrial > Soil > Wetlands >...
CTTCTGAATCCGGCCGCTCTCGACATTGACGACCGACACATGACTGATCGCAACGGGTTTTGGGGCCGGAAGCGCAAGAGCAAGGGCGGCTGCAAGGGCGATCATGGTCCCAGTGTAGCAACCGCGGTCTCAGGGGGCAACGACACTCGCCGTAATGGGGGACCCTTTCACTGACCCTTTCATCGACCTGCTCACCAGAATACTACAATACTAGGAACCGACCCGTTCACGACCCGTTCACGAAAATTCGATTCGGCCCAGCGTTCTTGGAAAGAAGAATTTTTTGTTCTTTGGGCATCCTGAAGCCGGCGAACGCAGTGCAGTAATTTATACACTGCTGGGCAGTTGCCGGCGGCACGTAATAAATCCGTTCGATTATTTGAAAGATTTGTTCTCACGCTTGCCAGCAGCAAAAATTACCCGGATCAAAGAGTTCACACCAGCGGCGTGGGCCAAGGCCAACGCGAAGGAGAAAGTAATCGCTCAAGCAGCTTGAACAAATCAGCACCCGCTCAAACTTGGGCTTCCGTTTTCAACTTCTGAGCCGGACCACTATCATGAGGTCCGTTTGGGCGCAAATATCCGAATCAATGCCCTGGCCGCCTGGCGGGTTTTCCAGATAGCGATGTCCAGGCCGCGGTTGCACGCGACGAGCACGGCAAAGTCAATTTCGGGTGCGATGAACGCGGCGCAGAGCCACTGTCCGTTGCTTCCGCCGGTCCAGAAACGGCGGCCGGTGTCTCCAGGCTGGGTGCCTTTTGCCCAACCGGCTGGGCTGATAAACCATCCGGCACAGTAAGTTACGGCGGGTGCGGCATCACCAGTGCACAGGAAGGTTGTCCCGCGCATTACCCACCCCTTAGAAGTTGTGGCGGGTGCGACCGCGTGCAATTCCGCAAATGTATCCAGCTTGAGCAGCGCGGCCTGGCGATGCGGATTGGCCGGATCTCCGCGCAAATGGAGCCCGATAAATTTTGCCCAATCGGTAATTGTCATGTGTGCCAGGCCGGCTGGGCCGTAGTACAATGGGAATTGCGCGGCAGGGCTGCCCGGGTCAATCGGTTTGCCAACGAACGAGGAGTGGCCCCAGGGTTGATCGGTTTTACCAGCGGTGCCCGGCGGCCCGAATCCGCCGGTGCTGATGCCCAGTGGCTGAAACAGTCGTTCGCGCATCAGGTCTTCCCACGCACGACCGGTGAGGTGTTCCAGCACTGCCCCCGCGAGAATGTAGCCGACATTGGAATACCAGTATTTGGTGTCCGGAGGGATTTTCGGCGGGCGCGAAAGGGCCTGCCTCGCGATTTCCAGGCGTTGCTGCGGCAAAGTTTCCTCGGAAGAACGCATCGACTCGGGAAGGCTGCGCAAGCTGGCGTAGGGTGCGAGGAACAGGTGGTTAAACACCCAACCTAGACCGTCCGGGTCCAAGGGCAAGCCGGAGCGGTGTGCGAGAACCTGCCGCAATGTCACTTTCTCCCACGCCGGGTGCATGGGCTTCACCGTGTCGGCAAAAAGTTCGCCCAATGTGGTGGTCCAATTCAACTTGCCTTCCTCGACGAGCATCGCGACGAGCGTCGCGGTCATGGCTTTGGCGGCGGAACCAAGGTGAAATCGATCATCGAGCGTTATGCGCTCTGCGGTCCCTCTCTTTCGAACCCCGGCGGCACCTTGGGCGATGATGCGCTCGCCCCGCAGAACGGCGGCGGCCATGCCGAAACGTTCGCCTCCCCTGCCGAGTATCGATTGCAGGATGGCATCAACATTGACCGGGGCGTTGTCCTCCTCGGATGAACCCGCAGGTCTCAATAGATCGGATTTTGACGCTTCAATCATATTTTATCGCGGTCGGATCGGACTCGGAACCGGGACTGCACCAATCAATCTCTCGGATTCCAGCAGGAGAATGTGGTCAATCCACCAGCCCACAAAGTGTTCGAACCGCTGGTTTCGTTTTACCGGCTATCGGGCTGCGAAGCAACAAGACAGTGACTTGGCACCCGATTCCAGACGTGCTCCATCAGGCGCATACGTTACATCAGCCGAATCCGATGTTGTAACGCGGGGCGAAAAAGGCGACGCGGCAGACGAAGTTAAAAAACTTCGCAAATTCGGACACATCCTTTGCGACGGTAAAACGGGCGCACATAATCTGACCGCATTCTGTGCCAAACCACGGACAAATGCTGTCCTACCCTTGTGGCAAAAATCGTGAATCGTCATCGGTGCGGAGAGAAAAATGTCAAAACTAGGGACCGACCCCTTTTCGACCCCTTTTCAGAAAGCGGCCAACCGGTGTAAATTATAAACCCCACCAGTTTCGATGGCCGGTAGAGTTTTGCTGCTCAATCTACTTCGGGCTGCTCTAATGGATTAACGCTGACGCCGACGCACCCACGCCAACCCGAATGCGCCAAAACCGAATACCAGAAGCGAGCTTGGTTCGGGAACAACTTCCAAGCTCGTGCCGGATGCATAAACTTCAGCCTTCCATGTCCAAGTGGATACGTCATTCACGTCGGGTATCGAAGTTATGGAAATGGTGGAGTTTCCAGACCAGTCTAGATATGGATATGGATTTTCCCAACCAGGTGGGAGGTTACCCTGAGTAAGATATCCGTATTTTAACGGGTTAGAATCGTTAATTGGCGCTACAGGTTGGAACCAGTCATCATAAGAGTTAAAGGAGCCAATAACCGCCGAGCTTAGATGATAGTCGCTGGCGTCAAATGGAGGATATTGCGACGGCAACTGACCTAAAAATGTTCCAGACCCCTCGCTACTAATAACAACCAGCCCTCCTGGACCGACGGGGTATCGAATATAATTTAACGAGTACACTTCCCACAGGCCCGATGGAGACGTGACAGTCCCTGTCCAACCCAGCCCAGTGCCGCTAAAAATCACATCGAAGGAACTATACGAATCAGAAACCCAATCGACTGATGGGTCGGCTTGAAGTTCGCTAACCGTTATTAATATCCCCAGAAATAAATATATCCATTTCATATTTCCTGATTTTAGTGTTGGGATTGTGATTGTGATATGTTTTTTCATGGAGCGCTCCTGAGTTTTGATGTTCATGTTGGCTTATTGTTCTGCATCAGCAGCCGGGGCGTAGATGATACGACCCTACGGGCAAGCCATCTGATTAATTGCAACCGTATGCCGACCCCCATACCTGTCCAGAGAAAGTTATTCACTTTCCAAGGGTGCTTTTGTTGCGAACGTGATTGCTAGAGAACCGCATTAAAACTCGATTACGCGAATTGGAACGCCAAAACTCATGATTACGCACACGCAGCGGAAACGCGCGTTGCGCCGCAAGGCAGCGCGCAACACCACCGCGAATTGCCTCGCGTCACGAAATACACTTTCTTTGTTTTCTTGACTGCATCATGTGAGCGTCATTTTCGATTGATTGCATTTTGATTGCACTTTGGCTGTCACATGCAAGCGCACGCAAACGCACACATGCAAAGTGCAAAAGTGGGCTATTCCATTGATGATACTGGCGAAAATGAGGATTTGCTTGTCATCATTGACGGAAGCCGGGACAGGCCAAAAAGGGCATAATTCAATAACAATAATTGATGTCCGCCAGCCGCCGAAAAGCGCCCAAAAAACAGAATATTTAACCTGAAAACCGAAACTGATTTTGAAGAGAAGCAAACCGAGTCAGCGGAGAGAAGGGTGTGGTGAACAAGGGTTACCTCGCGCAAAAAGCGTTGCTGTCGAAATTGGACAAAGGTGAACTCCAATTAGCCGACGTCCAGGCCAAAACCAAGGAACTGTTCGAAGCCGAACTGGCCAAGTTGAACTGATGGTATTGAACCACAAAGAACACAAAGATCGAGGCTGATAAACCCTCAACACTCAGCCCTCAACCCTAAACCAGCTTGTCACCTGTCACTTGTCACTCGTCATTGCAACACCGACTGGTTAATTGGCCAGGGTACATTTTCGTAACTATTTTCGGGCGGGTACAACTTAGAAAGAAATGTGTCGAATGGAATTTTTGCTTCTGCTTCAAATTGATTTTTAAGGTCTTGAGAATTATCTAGGTCAAAGGTCTGAGCATACCATGCTAAGAAAAAAAGGCCTGGCAAGAATGTTCGCCCCTTCCCTCCCATATCTTTAGTGAAATAATCATTCCCATATTTTGAAAGCGCCGCGAGAATGTCGAATTTTGCAAGAGGTGACTCGCTCGTCTGAATCCGCGGGTAATCATGCTGATTAATATCCGATACAGCGTTCATACTCCAACCAGAGAACCAAAATAAATATGCCGACCTCCAGCAAGGTAAGTCGGCCAATTCTCGTGTTATCTTTATTGAATTCGTGTTATTTGGAAACCATACAATGATATTTGTAATATCATTGAAAATCGGGAATCGACTCGCCCCGCTTAATAGATATTTTAGCGCGGCTGAATCTTTTGGGGCGGCTGAATCATTAGTTCCAAAACGCAGAGGTAGTTGCTGAATGAATTCCAACAGCCCAACCATTTGGATTGAATAAGGGTCTGGCCCTAGTTCGCGTTTCGCCGCCAGCGACGAATCTATAAAGTGCATTAATGGGTCTGCCTCTTTTGCCTCTTCAAGAATTTTTGCAATCGTTGCGTTTGCGTCTAACTTTTCGTCGCCTATAAAACCGATCGCGTGCGTCAAAAATCTACCGAAGACTAAATATTTTACGAAATGTAAATCTGCTGACGAGTAGTTTGCAGACTGAATGGATTTCATGATTTCACTATATGTCTGGCCCTGAAAGCTTTTTTCCAATGCGTCAGTGTGGCGATTTTGGCCAGCCTCATCATCTGCAAGGTGGGGAATCGATTGCAATGTATTAACCCGGTCAAAAAACTTTGTTGACCAAGCCCAATATTGATAACCACCTGACAACAAGTCTAACAGCCAATTTACCAAGGGATCTTTTTCCTTAAAACGAGGATCACCCCTAGATTCCAACAAAAGGTCGTAAGCGTGGTGAAGCAGCGGCAGCGATTGTAAATCGCCAATGTTTCCCAAAAGCGATTGTTTTATAACGGTGTATTTTAACGCCGCCAGGCGAGCACCCTCTAAATTTTGCGACGGAACAACAGCAGCAGCGGTGTCTAATCCGTTTATCGCCTGTTCGGTCTTGCCGGTCGCAAAAAATTCTAGCGTCCGGTCCAACAAAGCAGCATAAATTAAAACTGAAACATCTTGTTCATTTTGGACTTGGATGGCTTCCCATGGAATCGTGTTTGGATATTGAGTATAAGCGAAATTGACCAATGGCCCATTGATAAGATACCAACGAAAATAATAATTATTCAGTTTTCCGTCTGTCTGTTCAGCCGATTTATTCGGTTTAACCAAAAAGAGGTCGACTCCTCTGGCAACGAATACCGAAGGAAAATAAATACTCTTTCTGCTCGGTATTTCACCCAGCTCACCCAAGTTGAAAATAAAGCCTTTAAAAACCGGTAATGTATAATAGCTGCCGTTAGCGCTTTCGGTTTTTGCCAAAGCACGAAAACTGCCGGGCAAAAATTTACAGAGGGCCGGTGTGAGACATTGCCGAATAAAATCCGTATTGGAAAGCAACATAACACTTCCAATTTCTTCGCCACCACTTTCAAGAGTGCAAAGTTTTGTTTCCAGCGGATTGTTGGTCGCCAGAACTGCAATATAAAGCGGCTTCGGGGCAACGAGATATGGACAGAGGGATGCAAAAATTAATAAAACCATTATTACGAACCAAAAACGCAGAGCTATTGCCTTCGCTTTTTTCGGCTTTATAAATTTTAGAGAAAACCAAACCACGGGCAAAATAACAAAAGCCTCCGCAGCTACCGACCGTATGGTGAATGGGAAGAGGAGCAATAAAACCACTACACTGACGATTCCGAAACTAACCGACTCAAGTTTATGAGCGATGATGGTTTTAACAGGATGCCGCAATAATTCAGATTCCGTCCAGGCATCTTTCATTTGGCTGAAGATGGCCCGCTCTTTACGTTTTTTGCTCACGCACAGATTGATTAGACTAAAATTCCACCATCACGTCCTTGCCGAAGTTCAATCCGGCAACTTCGGTCGCGAGGCGAATGATTGTTCTTTTTAAGACGTTGTTGAGGTTGGTCGCGACAAGCCAGCCACCCGGCAACTCCTCGCGCATCTCACGCAAATCCTCGCGGTCGGGATAAAGTTCTTCGGGTGTGCGGGCGATGTAGCGGCGTTTACGGCCTTGGGCGTCGGGGTGCTGGGAACAGCGTTCGAGGAACGTGGGATCGCCTTTGGCGAGTTCGCGGAGGACAATGACCATCGCGTCCTTGGCGTTATGGTACGGATATGCTTTGCCGCGAAGGATGAGTTTGCCACTGCGGGTTGATTCGCCACCGGTCCGAGACGCGACGGCACGATGGGTTCCCGGGCTGGTTGGAGGTGCGGTCTTGTCGCGCGAAGTTTCGACGGTGACCGGTCGGCCGAGTCCGGCAAGGAACTCGGCGACATCGTTGTCGTCGGGGCGAACGCCAGCCTTAGATTCGACAGCGCTGGCAAGCATGTCCACCAAATCTTCGTTGCCCTTCTCGACGAGTTCGCGCCACGCTTCGGGGATGGCAGCGCAGGCTTGGGTACGGCGATTCCGGCTGCGGTATTCTTTGCGGGCAGCTTCGAGGGCTTCACCGGATTCGACCCGTTCACGGGCCAGATAGCGGCGCAGCGTTTCGGCGGCCTCGGTGGGTGGACGTTCAAAAAGATCGAGCTTGTACACGCGCCGGTCCTCATAGCTGCCTTGTTCTGCTGGCAGGTAGAAACTCCAAGTCTTGCCGTCAGTCAGGACGATGAACGGCACGCCGGTATGAAAGGCGTATTCAAGGGCTTGGCGAACACCGTCCTCGGCCTTGCCGGGCGGTTTGACTTCGATGAAATCGGCAGGCTTTGAGGGCGGATGGCAGAGGGCGAAGTCGGCGCGGCCTTCGCCGGTCTGGAATTCGGGCCAGACTAAAGTGGTATCGTAGATATCCCAGTCCAACTCCTGAAGCACGCGCAAAACGATGCCTTGGGAAATGGCCTGTTCGTTGTGAAACCGGCCTTGACGCAAGCGGGCGATGATGTCGGTGAGTACGGTTTCCAGTGACATAGCCATGCGGATTAGCGGGCATCGTAAGCCGTGGCAGGCTTTAGGCAACTGGAAAACGGGAAAACGGGGAATTTCTCGTTGGCCCACGTAAAGCTTCGCCACGTGGCAGGTCGCGTAAAACCACGTAAAAGCTCTTTACCCGTTGCAAACCCGGAAGACCACGTAAAGCTGCGCCACGTTGCAAGCATGGGGGAATTTTGCGCCGTTCCGGCGCGTACGTCAATCCCACGTAAAAGGCCTTCGGCCTCACGTGGCAGGTCGCGCTGGCGCACTAGTTGAGGGTTGAGGGTTGAAAGTTGAGGGTTCAGCGGCCTCGATTTTGTGGCTTTTGTGCTTCCTTGCGGCTGAATATTTTGCGGTTAATCTTTTTTTCGTTGCTTGCGCGGCGGCTTGTCATTCAAGGCCAAGGCCGGTTTTTCAGCGGCCAGTCGCCGAAGCTCTTCGGCATTGCGCACGACCGGACCGGCGTGGGGATGCGCCTCGGACCATGTTCGCAATTGGGCGAAAAACCGGTCCACGTCGTAACCCGCCTCGGCGGCCAGTTGATCTTTGGTCCGCCAGACTTCTTCCAGGATGGGGTTCGCTTTCACAGGTTCAATCTTACTTCTTCCCGCGCCCGCCGGTGCGATAGGCGGGCGGCGTTTCACGCAAGGCGTCGGCGGTCTCCACGGGCATCCAAACGGCTTCGCCATTTCGCCAGACGGCGAGCGGTTTGCCGCGCTGCCGGTGGTCCTCCACGACCTTGGCAACGGCTTCGGTCAAAGCCTGCATGGCCTTCTGGGTGAGGGACGTCTTGGTTGTTTTTTTCATGGTGCAAACTTCCGCCGCAACTGGTCGTAAAGCGCGGCATCGCCGATCACAGTCTGCCCCGACTCGTCCTTAAAAATCAATCGCGGTGTGTCCGAGGAGTTGTCGAAGCAATGCAGCGTGTCGAGCAGGGGCCGATAAAGGGCAAAAAGGTTTTTCAGCGAGCGGTTGAAGCGGCGGCGGACATCGCGCTCCGGCACGTCGTGTCCGCCGCTCTCGACGCGATCGTGGATGCGGAGCAAGGCCAGTTCGCAGTTGGGAATCCATAGGTAAAACATATGCAGCCGGAATCCGGATTTCTTCACCCGATGCAGCAGCGGCGCATACGCGCGACCCGACAGCGTGGTTTCAAAAGCAAAATCGGCGCCGGCTTCCGTGAACTCCGCAATGCGCTCCAGAACGGTGCGCCCGGCACGCAGCAGCCCGGCGTCCGGATCAAACGGCGACCAGGCGCGGGCAATCAGGTCGGCGTTAATGAAATTGGGGCACCGCGCGTAGAGTGGAAGAAACTGGGTGGCAAAGGTCGTTTTCCCCGCGCCGTTTGGTCCGGCGATGATGTAGCAGATTGGGGTGGCAGGCTTGCGGGACATTGCCATTAATGGTGAAAGCAAGTGTGAGCTGGCGTGTGACGGGTGGCAAGTGACAAGTGACGGGATTTGGGAAAACGGGGGGACGCGCTGGTTGAGGGTTGATCCTCCTTCGCCGAGGCTACGGAGGACAGGGGGTTGATCCGCCGTCGCTGCGCTATGGCGCGACAAGAAGTTGAGAGTTAAAACGGCTCGTCAGGAGCCTCGCCCCACCTTTGCGTTCCTTGCGATCTTCCGCCTTCATTTCATTACGGCGCGACAAGTTGTGGTTAAATCCGCCGTCCAAAAGCCGCGTGAGATCGGCCTTTTACGCGGTTGAATGTTGAGAGCCGGCGGGTTCCCCGGCTTGTTAATTATCCAAATCCAACCCACCGGCGGTATCAAATATGCTGCTTTTTGACCATAAAAATAACCGGGTATGGGGAATGTCGGTTTAACCAAAGAATGGATACCAGCCAGCGGCTATGAAACCATTGATTAAAAAATATGCCGTTTTACTCACCCTGTTTGGCACGGCCGGAGTTGCGGCGACAGGAACAGCCACGCCGTTAAACATCTCCTCCAGTTACAATGAAGATGGGTATGCTTCTGTTTCGCCGCCGGAAATAATCTGCTGGTAGTTGAAAAACATATGAAAACAAATCTCACAATCCCCGGATGGCTGGCACTTGCCGCGCTATTGTCCCTCAATCTTCAACCAGCAACTGTCCACGCCCAAACCGGCGCGTGGATAACCAATCTCGCCACCGTGATGCCCCGCGCTCAAGGTGCGGCTGCCACTGTTGGTGGCAAGGTGTATATGGTGGGTGGTGGCAATTATAGTTGCGGTGTTTATCCGACATTGCAAGCCTACGACCCGGCGAGCAACATTTGGAACAACCTCGCACCCATGCCAACGGCCCGCTACGAAGTTGGGGCGGCGGAGTTGAACTGCCTGCTTTATGCCATCGGGGGCAATCCCGGCTGCGGCTCTTCCGGCCTCAGCGCGGTGGAGGCTTACAATCCGGGTTCCAACTCCTGGTCCACCTTGGCTCCGTTACCGACGGGACTCGCTCAACCGGGCGTGGTATCCGCCAATGGGAAAATTTACGCCATCGGCGGCTGGAGCCATAATGGTATTGTGGTCTATTCAGTTTATTGCTACGACCCGGCTGCCAACAGTTGGTCGCTGAAGACGCCGATTCCGGTGGAATTTATCAGTTGCGGTGGTGCGGCGGTGGCGGTCAATGGAATCATTTATGCCATTGGCACCATCAATGCCAGCGGTCAATGCCAGGGCGTATATGCTTACGATCCCGTGGCGGATGCCTGGACGGCGAAAACCTCCATGCCCACGGCACGCAATGGCTGCGCGGCGGCGGAGGTACACGGAATCATATATGTGGCTGGTGGTTATACGTCTTCCGGACCCACAGCAACAGTCGAAGCGTACAATCCTGCCACGGACAGTTGGAGCACGGTGACACCGCTCCCGTTCCCCCTTTATTGCCCCAGCGCTGCCGCCGTCAACGGCACCCTGTATGTCATGGGAGGATATAACGTCAGCTTTTCCACGGTCGGCAGCGTGGAGGCGTTCTCGCCCAATTTTTTGGCCATCAATATGTATCCCGGACTGACCATTTACGGACAAGTCGGCAACACTTACGAAATTGACTGCTGCAACAACCTGGGCATTTCCAACTGGACGGCCTTGACCACGATGGTGCTGTCGAACAGCCCGTGTCTCTACATTGACACGAACTCGACGTATTTCTCGCACCGCTTTTACCGGGCGGTGCAACAGTAGGCCAATTCCTTTCGCGTTGAGTAAATGCTAAATTCTCCCACGTAAAAGGCCTTCAGCCTCACGTGGCAGGCCGCGGTAAGCCGAGCTGGTTGATCCGTCTTCGCCGTCGCTTCGCCGAGACAAGTCCGATTTCGGCGCGGCAAGCCGCCGTTGTGACGGTTTGGGCAATTCGTTTTTTCAATGTGCCGCGCAGTTTTTTCGATTCACACCCGGCGATGATTTTGCCATAGCATGGCGGCATGAAAACTGTGAAACCAAAATCTCCGTCCGCCGCGCGCCGCCGGAAAATTATTTTCGCGGGCGTCCTTGCTGTCGCCATCTTCGTCTGGGCTGGCCTGCCGGCGCAGTTTTTTCGCCCGGTTGAACCCATCCCCGGCGGCATCGTGGACATGCACTGTCACATCGCCGGAATCGGCGCGGGCGGCAGCGGCTGTTTTGTTTCGTCCCGCTTGCAACACAACTGGCGGTTCAAAATTTATCTGCACAGCTTCGGCGTTTCGCAGCAGGAACTCTTGCAGCAGGGCGACGGTCTGGTGGGCGACCGCATTTCGGCATCGCTCGCCCAAAGCAAATATGTCAGCCGGGCCGTCCTGCTCGCGCTCGACGGTGTGGTGGACGCTGAGGGAAACCTCGACGCGAACCGGACGGAAGTTTACGTGCCGAATGAGTTCGTCGCTGAAATGGCGGCGCGGCACACGAACCTGTTGTTCGGCGCGTCGGTGAATCCCTATCGCCGCGACGCCTTGGCGCGGCTGGAATGGGCGAAGAAGCACGGCGCGGTGCTGGTGAAATGGATTCCGCCAATCATGGAGATTAAGCCGGACGACCCGAGACTCATTCCCTTTTACAAGAAAATGGTCGAGTTAAAACTGCCGCTGCTGTCGCACACCGGCATGGAGAAATCCTTTTCGCGCGCCGACGAGAAATTGGGCGATCCGGAGAAATTGCGGCTGCCGTTGAGCCTCGGCGTGACGGTCGTGGCCGCGCACATCGCGTCGTCGGAGAAATACCACGGCGAACGCGGCCCCGACCGGCTGGCGCGGCTGATGCGCGAATTCCCCAATCTTTACACGGACATTTCCGCGCTGACGCAGATCAACCGGCCGGGCAGTTTGAAAGAAGCCCTGACCCGGCCCGAATTTTCCGGGCGGCTGCTCTATGGCACGGATTTTCCGCTGATCAACACGGCGCTGGTTTCGCCGTGGTATTCGTTTCACCTGTCGCTCCGGCAGAAATTTTCCATCGGGCGGACAAAAAATCCGTGGGACCGGGATGTTTTGATGAAGCACGACTTGGGCGTGCCGACGGATACTTTCGCGCGGTCAGGGAAAATGTTTGGCGGGACAAATTGAATTCCCGGTCAGAATTTTCGCGTGGGTTTGCGAGGTTTCGTGGTTTCACGTAAAAGGCCTTCCAACTTCGCCGAGGCTTCGATGGACAGGTTGGCCTCACGTGGTTTTTAGACTCCGGCATCCTGGATTTCGGGCCTTGGTTAAATTGGCGTCAATCCGTGTAATTCGTGTCAAACCTTTTTGTCTTTGCGTCTCCCGCTCGCGCGTCAGCGGAGTTGCGTTAAAATTTTATCACGGGTGCGGGGTCAAATCCGGATACGGGACGAATTTCAGCGCGGTGATCGTCAAATCCGCCTCCACCGCTTCGCTGTCTTTTCCCAAAGCCAGCACGAGTCCTTTGGTGCGGGCCAGACCCGGCGTGGCCGGGAGGGGAACATGGATTTCCCCTGCCCCGCTTTCCGCCGCGTTGAACCGCACGAATATCTGGTTGGGAAACTGCGGTTCGGCATAAGGACCGCCTTGAGCCTTGGTCAGCGTGATGACCGCGTGTTCAATTGGCGCTGAGGCGCGGTAACGGATGATCAATTCGCCATCGGCGAGGTTGACACCTTCGGCTTGCGCGACCGTCAACGTGACGCGGCCATTTCGCAGCGGACGGCCGACGATGTTAAACGAATTTTCGTCACGGGAAAAATTGATCGGGCTGCCGTCGCTGGTCCAGGGAACGATTTGCGTTTCCGGCGACAGGAAATCCACGGCGTTGCCGGGCGCGAACCACGCGAGCAGGTTGTCGTGCAATCCCTTGAATTCGAGATAGCGCCGCATGTTGTCCGGCGCAGAGCCGATGCCGCCGAGGATGAGCGCGAGCGTGTGGGCGGTGGTTTGGTATTTGATGGCGGTGCGGCGTTTGGTGTCGAAACCTTCCCACGGCCCGTGTTTCGTAAAGAGACGTGAAATCGCCGGCCAGTTCGTCTCCAGAAAGCGCTCAACCTTGTCCGGCGCGATCTGGCTGGCGGCGCCCAAAGTGTAGAGCGACGGGGCGTTGGTGATGCGCGGTTCCCCGGCGATGGCGATGTCCGGTATGCCAATCCGGCCCGTGTATTCGACGCCCTGACCGCTGTAGGCTTCCGACAGAAACCCGGGCAGCTGGTTGCGGGTGGCGAAATCCAGTTCGATGTCCACCGCGTTCTCCAGGATTTTGCGCCAGCCGGCGTTCTCCAGTTCCTGCATGAACAGGGTCAGGCCGGACGATTGAAACGCCGAACCTTCCCACGTGGCCAGCGTGTAAATGTCATCGCCGGCCCGGGTGCGAAACGGCTTGATCGTGAATCCCGCGTTGGCGACGGTCGCCGCCGGAAACCGATGCCGCAACGCGACGAACATCAACGGGCCGCGAAATTCATTCACCAGATAATTCATGTGCCCGACGGTGTAGTTGCCGGTGGCGTCTTCCCAGCCAAACAAACGGTCCCGCGTGGCGTCCCAGCCGAAAACGAACGTGCCGGTCTGCGCATCGAACAGATGCGCGTAGCCCGCCGGCTGGTTTTCCAGGAAAAGTTCCATCTCGGTTCTCAACGCGCCGATGGCGGGGTCATCCCGTATTTCCGGGCGGAGCAACGCGCCCATCGCCTTGGCCACGGACGCCGAGAGATTGGCGTTGTCGCCGAAAACGATCTGCACCACCCGCCGGTCCAACAGCGCCATGATTTGCGTTTTGACCGTCTTGTCCGCGAAGGGCGACAACGGCCCGTCAAAAAATTTCGTTCCGTATTGGCCGTTCCGTTTGATATCCGCTTCCCTGTCGTCGTGGCGGGGAACAATCCAGCCTTTTTCGCGCAGCGCCTTCCAGATGGCAGCAGCCTTTTCTTCCCCGAATGCGTCAATGAATTTCTGTTTCTCGATGATTTCCGAAAGCGGCGGCAGGCGTTGCGAGTTGTCAAAGCCAAGGAAATTCGCCAGCAGCCCTTCGGCGCTGACCCGCGGGTCCTGCTGGTCGTGGCGCAGACTCCCGACAATCCGGATGAGCCGCGTCTTCGCCTCGTCCCGTGACACGCAGGGATTGTCCGCATAACCGGCGGCGATGTTGGCCATCAACTCCAGCCACTCGCCGATGGCGGTCAACTGCGTGAACGAGCGCAGGTAAAGGCCTTTCTTTGGCTCCTGATTCCAGCCTTCGACCGGATAACCGGACGCCGGGTCAGCCATGGCGTTGGCGGGCGCGGCGTATCGAAGCGCGTTCTCCAGCAGCAGCCGCGTGTGTGTGTGCGATGGATTGACGTTGGGAAAATTGAATGCTGTTGGCTGGCGCTGCACCGTGCGGCAGCCCGCCAGAAGCGCGAGCAATAATAGAGGGGCGCATCTTGACACTGTCACCAATCGACCAGACGCGCCGGCTCGTAGCGCAGGTTTCCAAACCTGCTGTATCGCCGACTTCCAAGTCGGCAGGGCGTTGGTAATCACACCGTTTGCGGGTTTGGAAACCCGCGATACAGCAGACTTGGAAGTCTGCGCTACGGTAGCAGTGCCGAGATGCGCCCGCACAAGCGCTGGCAGCAGCGCGGCGGCGGTGGAATTTATCTTTCGGAAAAAAATGTTCATGGTCAGTTTCACCCCGCGCCAATACTCCCGCTCATCGCCGCGGCTTCGGGATTGTTTCCTTAGCTTCATGGGTGGAAAAACCCGACCGCACGCACCGCACGGCATTCACGCTCCGCCGCCTGCCAGTCTAGATAATCCAAAATGTCCTCCGGCAATGGCGAGCGCGAGCCAAGCAACCGCCGTAACGCCCGTTTGTGTTCGTAGCTGCGCCACACCGCTTCAGCTTCGTTGAAACGGCGCGCGAGTTCCTGGGTTTCAATCATCGGTTTCACCAAGCTTCTTTCCCAATCGAGTTCAGCGTCGGCATGGAGTCCTTTTGGAATTCTGACGCGGACGAGAGTAGCGGAGCGAGTGGCGGTTGCAAAGCGGAGTTTGATTGAGTTGCAATTGGACATATCGTTTTCCTGCAAAGCGCCAGAGGACTGGCGCAGTCCAAGACGCTTCGCGCACGCCGGGTGACATGAAATTCGCGCCAGCGTCCTGGACTGCGGCGGCCCTCCGCCGCTTTTCCCAGAGGCATATCAAACTGTGCCAGTGTTAACTGCAACTGCTATAGGCGACGGTAAGCTGCGGAAAAGAGGCTCAGGATACTTCCCGCTGCAAGCTCACAATTTTCAAGTCGCCACGAGGCAGCGCCATGTCGGCGGGCAACACCACGCGATTGTTGACCAGCGCCGCGCCGACCACGCCTTCGCAACTTTGCCGCAGCATCCAGCCGGCGGCGCCGGTGTAGCCGTTCCAAATCATGCGGCCCGGCTCAAAGTTGGTGAGCAGGTCCGCTGCCTGCTGGTTCGGTTGACCGCCGTAAATTTCAATTTTATTAGGCGTGACGTGCGAAACCGGCGCGGTTTTTCGCCACAGGCGGATCGTGGCGTCGCGGTAAAGTTGCGCCGCCGGAAGATCGCCGTCCGCAGC
>Ga0116110_1001070_pt1 | contig 15081 bp, 13 predicted proteins | sample June2015DPH_8_50_FD_89719 | JGI IMG/M metagenome (GOLD analysis project Ga0116110, IMG submission 89719) | Peatland microbial communities from SPRUCE experiment site at the Marcell Experimental Forest, Minnesota, USA - June2015DPH_8_40 | ecosystem: Environmental > Terrestrial > Soil > Wetlands >...
CTTGCCAGATGGCGCTGCTGTGTTGATACAGAAACCGATGGGTGAGAGCCTTGTGGAAGCTCGCGAGATCCTCAACCTTTGCCGGCGAAAGAGCCTTTCTGCCGCCATTAATTTTCAACTCCGCTACGCCCCTCTGGTCCTCGCGGCCCGCAGCATCATCGATCAGGGCTTGCTCGGCGAACTGGTCGATATGGAATTTGGGGCTACAATTCAAATGCCTTGGCATCTATGGCCTTTTCTCGAGAAGATTCCGCGTGTCGAGATCTTGTATCACAGCATCCACTTCCTCGACCTGATTCGGTCTTTCCTGGGGGAGCCTTTGGGTGTCTATGCCAGAACTCTCACGCACCCGAAGACGATGCACTTGGCTTCGACGCGGTCGACCATTGTCCTGGACTACGGAAACACTGTTAGCGCCAGGGTCGTTGCGAATGCTCAGCATGAATTTGGTCGCCGCCACCAAAGCAATTATGTTAAATGGGAGGGTACCCAAGGGGCGATCAAGGCGCAACTCGGAATCACTCTGAATTACCCCGACTGTGAGCCCGATTGGTTGGAGTATTGCCTGCTCGAACCAGGGAAGGCGCCGGAGTGGCGCAGTCTTCCCCTCGAAGGGACTTGGCTCCCTGACGCATTTGTGGGACCCATGGCAAGCCTGATGCGGTTTCTAGAAGACTCCTCCAACCCACTCGCGACGTCCGTAGAGGATGCTTTTAGAACCATGGCGCTAGTTGAGGCCGCCTACCAATCAAGTAGCCTGGGGGGCACTCCCATGCGACACGACGTCTAGGTTGAATGTAGCATCTTGCATTTATTGGTTCGGCCAATGAGTTGGGAAGTTGATGAGCCACATTCGACGAGATGGGCGGGATCGTCCTGCGGCGAGGCGCGCGGAACAAACCTACGATCGGAGGTTTGCAGATGAGCCGCAGGGAGTTTTCCAAGCTTTCGACTTTGGGGGCGGTCATGCCCAGCGTGCCAGACATCATGCCCAGCGTCGCCGCCACTCCGGCCTTTAGAAAATTTCTCCGCGTCAATTCCTTTTCCATCGTTCTATCCTCCGCTTGCGGAAAACATCTTAAAGTCTAACCTGGCGCTTCCACTCAGTTTGCGTTTTTACTTCTTCGGAGGCCCGACTCCCAAGAAGGTGGTCTCCCGCTTCACGGAACTGGTTGGCCGTTCGCCGCTGCCGCCGCGCTGGGCGATCAGATACATTCAGAGCCGCGCCAGCTACTATCCGGAGAGCACCGTCCGTTTTATCGCGGAGAACTTCCGCCACCGGGAGATCCCCTGTGACGCGATCTTTCTGGATATCGCCCACGAGAACGGGTTCCGGGTCTTCAGGTGGGATAAGTCCGGTTTGGCCGATCACCGACGTTCCAATGAACCGTCGGCGTGACATCTCCTTCTTAGTCATCCAGGCTGGCCCCCCAGAGGAGCATGCTCTTCTTTTGCAAACGTCATCTTCCAATTCCAAGCGGCGCGAGATGTTCTCGGCCACCACCACGCCAGGAGCCCTGCCTGCCCCTGGAGGTCCTGCGCTTTTAAGAATTGGCCATAATCAGGTTCCAAGCGAAGGAAGGCACTCCGGGCGGTGACAGCCTCTTGGCAGAGCAGTTCCGGGCTTAACGAACCCGACGTACAGCACAACGATTCACATACGGCTCGATAGTGCAGTAACCAGTAACGGAAATTGTCCTCTAGGCCGCGCACTCGAGTTCGCACCTCAAAAAGAGTTTTCACCCTGTCGTCGGCATGGGGATTGTCCGCTCCGTATTCGGCCGGGGACATCCAAGCGCGATCCTCGGCGGTTTCCGTGCCCGTTCCCAACCCGGCAATCACCTCACCCACCAGCACCGCATCGCGTCTGCTCAGCTTGAGCCAATCTTCGGCGTAAGCCCGCGCAACGTGTTCGACCGAGCGCTGCGGATCTCGGGCAAACTGCAAAAGGGCAAAGCGGTTTACGTCATCATGAATGCCCTCACAATACTGCGCCACCCCGGAAACCTGATCACAATCGTACGCATACACAAGCTTAAGATCGGTGAGCAGCGGACAGGGCCCAAACCTGCCCCATCCGCCTACCATGGTTGTCTCCGGCATAGCCGCCTTGATGACCGGCTTACAGCCCCGGGGAAGTTCCCAGACACCGTCGGCCCATCCCATTCTGGGCAAAAGCTCACTCAGCAGGTTATTGTCAGCGACCGCTGAGCTGAGCCCCGAAGCCACGATCCTGACTTCCGGGTGGTAACGCCGGGCCAGCGCCGACTGCTCCTCCAGGACGCGCAAATACGTTTTCGGATAGGACGCGCACATATCGCATCCACAGCCGCCGTAAACGCCGCAGTAGACCGGACTGCGCCCAATTATACACGGTCGTTTCGCAGACTCCCAAGGTCTTGCTCACCTCCTTGGCCGTCAACAGGCCTTGTTCGCGCAACCGGTCGGACCGGCTCTTGAGATGATAAACCCTACGCATATACCCGATCCTCCTTGCCGCATACGGCTGGTCTTGCCAAGTCCGATGTCCCTGCTGATTCAGAATTTCCGCCACTTCACAGTCCCCGTGCTCGTTCAGCAAAACGTCGACGTCCGCCACGACCTGCGGCTTGTTTTTGCGAATTCGCGCCATGGGCAACGGTCGATCGACCGTCAGCGTCCGCGTGGCACCTCCTCGCAAGCGCACGTGGGCGGTGATTTTGTCGGCCTTAATCAGGGTCACGTCTTCGATGAGCAGCCGCAGCATCCGCTTCCGCTCTCGCGCTTCCAGTTCCGGATCGTTCCAGAGGCAAGGAAAATCGGTGGCCAGCGACAAGACTTTCTGGCGCACTTCTTCTGCCGTCAGGGGGGGCTGCTGCTCGGTATACCGCTCGTACTCTTCCTGCGCCGCGGTGTGCAGGCGCAGTTTTTCATTCCACTCGGCCTCCAAAGTGCCCGCCACGAGGCGATTGGCAGGATCCACGCTCATGTATCCGCGGCGTGCTAACTCGGCCTCGTACTGTGCGCGCTCCACCTGTTGGCGGCGCAGCGCGTCGGTTTCCGCCCTCCGCGCCTCCACTTCCTGTTCGACGGCGAGCGCCACCTCCAGGGTCAGCGGCTGAACCAACTCCAGCAACAGATTGCTCACCGCTCGATCCACCACGTTGCCCGGAACACTCTGACATACTCTCAAGGCTCGGCGGATACGGGCTTCCTGACAGATGTAGTGGATTTTAACTTTTTCGTTTTCCCTCCAGTAACGAACGCTCATGCGTTCGCCACAAATGCCGCACAGCACGCGCCCCTGCAATAAAGCCGGTCCCTCCCGCGGCGGCCCCAAGGTACGCGTGCTGCTGAACGCCAGAGTATTTTCGGCCAGCCGCTTCTGATTCGCCTCGAACTGCTCCCAACGGATGTAGCCGGAATGCGCGTCGCGGATCAAAAACTGCCATTCCTCCCGCGCTACTTGACGACAGACGGAGGTGCCCTCCGGTCTTCGGCGCGTACGCGTGCGGCCATAAACGAAGGCCCCGGCATAGCGGGGGTTGTGCAGGATCTGGAGGATCCGGCAGTGTTCGGCCTGCCCCCAGAGTACTTCGCCCTTCCGGTCGCCCGCGCGGATACGCCGCGGAAACCGCAGATGTTCCTCGCGAAAATAGCGGAGGGTCTGCAGGGCCGAACCGGTGCGTTCAAAAGTATCAAAGACCAAGCGTACGGCGGACTGGATTTCGCGATCCGGATCGATCCCCATCCTTCCGTCCGGCAGATAGACCAAACCGATCGGGGGACGCATCTCGAGCTCGCCGCGGCGCGCTTTATTGAGCATGCCGCCGCGCATCCGCGCCTTCAAAAAATGCAGTTCTGCCTGGCTCAGTTCTCCCTTCAAACCGAGAAGGAGCTTGTCATTGAACGCAGCCGGATCGTAAAGGCCGTCCTGATCCAAGATCAAAGTGCCGGCGTTCTCGCACAACTCCATCAGCCGGCGCCAATCCGCGCAGTTCCGCGCTAAGCGAGAGACCTCCAGTCCCATAGTGATCCCGGCCTTGCCGAGCGCCACTTCGCTGACCAACTGCTGGAATCCCTCGCGGCCCACCGTCTGAGATGCAGTTTTGCCCTGATCACAATCAATCACAGGGATGTGCTCGATCGGCCAACCGAGCGTTACGGCCCGCTCCCGCAGCGCGTACTGACGCTGCGTGCTCTCCGTGTTCTCCAACACCTGGCGAGGTGTCGACTGACGAATGTAGAGATACGCGTCCCGCTCCAGATGGGCGTTCGTGACTTTTAGTTCTGGCATGGACGTTCTCCTCTCCTTTGCAGAATCAATCCGGCCATGACCTGCACCAGCTCCCTCGACAACTCGGGAGGCAGCGGCGAGCGCTCGGCGAACGGGGGCGAAAGCGTCGCCGTGGGCACCGTCCTTGCGGCGCTGGCCCAAGCCAGCATGCCCTGGCGCAGCAAGATGCTGCGACCGCCGACGGCCCCCGTGGGATGCGCCGGGTCGAGAAGGTGGGGTCGGAGCACTTCGTACGCGGCTGCCGCATCGCCGGAAATCGACAACCTCAAGTCTGGGGTCGTGGTTTTTTTTTGCGCCGCGCCAGCGCGCGTTCGAGGCTGCGTCGGTGGATGATGAGGGCGAAACGTTCTTGCACCGCTTGGATGCACTGCACAGTGGTGAGCTCGGGGTCCGAATCCCGCAAACTGACCACGTGGTCGAGAACTTTGCCGGTCAGCTTGTGCCCACCCTTTGGCCCGCGCCGAGCCGGCAACAGGCCCGCCAGTCCCGATTGTTGGAAGGCTGCTTGTGCCTGATAAAACGTAGGGCGCGACACGCCGAACGCGGCCGCGGCCTCGAGAATCGATCTCTGTTCGGCGGTGTGGCGGCGCAGCATCTCGTAGCGGGCCTGCAGGAGATCGCGGGGATCGAAAAAGGGGTTCTGTTGGAACAGGGGATCGGTCACGGTTTCCGCATGGGGATTGAGCGTGCCGGTCCGTTTCAGCTCTTGGGTCTTGGGCTCGCGCGGGCGGCGTTTGGCCATGGGAATAGCTCTCTGGCGTGTAATAATAATTAAGCCTCACGCGATTGGTCAAGCAAAATTGTAAGGGCCGGCCTGCTCGTGAAGAAAAACCAATTATTCGGATTTAAGCGCACATTCGCTCGTCCCTCTCCTCGCCCGCGCTCCATCCCTGCGGCGGATTTATTTTGACACATGAGGCGCAATTCCCTTTACACATCCTCGCGACCTCGTTCCCCGTGCTTTCGCCGATCCAGCCGCTTCCGCAACTCCAGCAGATCATCCACGCGGAACGCCGAACGACCGGCGGAAATGCGCGTAAAGGCATCGCTAGGAAACAAGTCTGTGACGTTGACCAGAAAGGACTTCAGTTGCCCGCCCGAGCCGTAGTAAAAAACGCGGTCCTCTCCCCAATTGAGGCGTCGCGCGACCATTTCATACTCGTGCCCTACCAAAGGATGAAACGGGTGGGTGATGCGGAATCGACCTGACGATTCACCCTGACAACCTGTACTTGCTGACACTCTCCAATGCCTACGCGGACCGTTTCGTAAGAACCATTAAGGTATCCTGCCTGGAGCGGATGATCCTGTTCGGGGAGACCTCATTGCGGAAGAGCCTCCACGAATTCGTTGTGCACTATCATCGCGAGCGCAACCACCAAGGGCTGGGCAACCGGCTGATCATGCAGGAAGAGTCTTTCCCTGGCAGCCACGGAGCGATCCGGCGCCGTCAGCGGCTGGGCGGAATGCTGAATTATTACTATCGTAAAGCAGAGTGAAGTAGGATGATCGAACTGCGAGGGGATGGAGACCGGCGAGTGCGTCGATCCAAATCGTAGTGCGGTGCACGGGCGCTTCCTGGGCTGATTGCCGCGGATCGTCTTGAGCAGTGACGCCAACGACGATAAGCAACAACGTGTCAGGAGGAGACCTGGGTCGCGCTCGGCTACTCCCACCACGAGAGTGTTCCCCTTTTCAGTTCTTGGACGCTACGGGGTAGACGGACCGCAGATAGGAGCAGATTTCGGCGGCGAGAGACAGGGGCAGGAAAAGTGTCCGAGGCAGAGGGCGAAGGAGGGTCAGTTTCGAGTTTTGGGATTCTGGGGAGAGGCAAGACCGGCCGGTTATAGGGCCCGTGGAAGCACAAAGCACTGAAAGCCCGATTGGACCTTGCAATTAGAGGCGGGCGGGTGGACATATGCGATAGGACGAAGACTGAAAACTGAAATTCTGGCTTCAATATTTACCCCCCTCACCGTCAGTACAACTGGGTCACGCTCGATAAGGCCATTGAGGCCGCGCTCGAGATCGGCGCCAAGCCGATCATGAACCTGACCCTTAAGCCCAAGGCCCTGTATCCGAAAATTGACGATCAGATTACCGATCCCACTGACTACGGGGAATGGGAGGAGTTAATTTATCAATTGGTCAAACACTGCAATGACCGCAACTTCGGTATCGATTACTGGTTGGTGGAAAATGAAGGCGACCTTGGCGAGTCTTCGAGATGTCCCTACAAGTTTACGCCCGAAAGCTACCTTGTGGTACTATACGCATACAGTCAGCGCTATTCGTCGCGCTGGTCCGCACGCCAAGGCGGGAGGTCCAGCGCCCGGCAGCTACCTGAGCCTCTTTGGCCGCGCCTTGATCGATGTCCTGACCGGCTCCGCGGCCCGAGGAGAAGTGCCATTCGATTTCCTCTGCTTTCACGGGTATGCCAACGATCCAAGATGGTTCTGGAAAGAAATCGATTACATGAAGGGCAAGCTCGCGAAGTATCGCCAACTGAGCCACGTGGAAACCATGATCGACCAGTGGAACATGGATCTTGGTAACCCGATTCTGGATCCCAATTTCCAGCCCGCTTTCGTCCTGGAAACCACGCAGAGCTTTTACCAGAAAGGACTCACACGATCATCCTACTATCAAATTCGTGATTACTTTGTTGACCCCAATGCTTTCTTACCTTTTTTCTCACCCGCCGGGACAGGGTTTATGGCCCACTGGTGGAATGAAATGCCCCAATTCGACGGTCTCTACGACAAGCAGAACCGGGCGCGGCCCGCTTATTACGCCTTAAAGCTGCTCAGCCTGATCAAGGGGGAGCAACTGCCCGTGACCGGTACAAACCATGACCTTCACGCCGTTGCGGCGCGCGGCGAGCCGTGGATCAATGTGGTTCTGTGGAATTTTCCCCTGGAGGGCAAAGGAAAGATGCTTGACGTCATCGTCCGGTTTGCATTCGAAAAACGGGGTGGCGTGCGACTTGTACGGTTGATTGCTGGAGCGTCAGTGAACAACCTCGAACAGGTCCGCAGTGTGGGAGTCCCGGACCTCGAGGCTCACCCGCTACGCCTAAGTCTGCGCCCTTATGTAATGTATTGGATTGAAGTGACCGAATAGGCCTACGGCCTGGACCAGCACGACTGCCGTACAAATTTCGACAATGGAGCGCGACGTATGAAGAAAATGAGAGGGTTCACCGAAGCTGTGCTACTGGCGTGTTTCTTGCCCATTCTCGTGAGCAGCCCCGCTCGAGGCAGCGATAATACTAGTGTTGTGCTTGTGGTAGACACCGCTAAGTCTTCAGGGCCAATCGACCTTACGCGGTATGCTTTGGGTCAGGGCGGTCTCAGCGAGCAACCGATGATCCTTGACCGCGCCGACCAAATCGGCCAGCTTCACCCTCGCACCATCCGCCTATTCGTGCAGGAGTACTTTGACCTTTACCCCGCCCACCATGAATACCATTGGGCGACGCTCGACCGGGCCATCGAAGCCATCCTTGCCACGGGCGCCAAACCCATCATGAATTTATGTTTCAAACCCCGTGTCCTGTATCCGCAAATCAATCATGAAATTGTCGACCCCACCGACTACGGGGAGTGGGAGGAGTTGATTTATCAGTTGGTCAAACACTGCAATGAAGAACGGAAGTATGGGATTGAATATTGGGAAGTAGCGAACGAAGGCGACATCGGTGAATCCGGCGGCTGCCCTTACAAATTCACCCCGCAGAACTATGTCTCGTACTACCAGCATACGGTCAGTGCAATACGTCGTGCTGACCCTCAGGCCAAAGTCGGCGGACCCGCGCTTGCTTCCGCCAAGAGTCCTCTCGGTGACGCCTTGATCGATTCCGCCGGTCAGGGTCAGAATGCACTGGATTTTCTCTCCTGGCATCTTTACAACAACGACCCAAGGGAATTCTGGAAGACCATCGACTACATGCAGGCAAAGCTGGCGAAGTACCCAAATTTGAAGAACGTGGAGACCATTCTCGACGAATGGAATATGTCACTCCGAAACCCGGTTCTGAATCCTTCTTTCCAGCCCGCTTTCATCCTCGAGACGACTCTCGGCTTCTACCAAAAAGGGCTCAGCCGGTCGTCGTACTACCACATTCGCGACTATTTCGTCGACGCTGCGACATTTTCCAGATTCATGTCCGCGCGAGGCACTGCCTTCATGGCGCACTGGTGGAACGACATGCCGCAATACGACGGGCTTTACGATAATCAGAATCGGCTGCGGCCGGCGTACTACGCGTTCAAGCTTCTGAGCCTGATCAAAGGAGAACAACTTCCGGTGGCCGGCACCAATTCTGACCTCAACGCGCTTGCGGCACGCGGAGGACCGTGGGTTAACGTGGTCCTTTGGAATTTTCCCCTGGAAGGTTCGGGAAAACCTTACGATGCAACGGTGCAGTTTCCGTCTACGACGAACGGCGATGTAAGAGTAGTGCGACTCAATCCAGATAGCCCTACTAACAACTTGGAACAGATCAGCAATGGAGCGATCTCGGACCTCGCGCGCCGCCCGCTTCGCGTGACCCTCCGCCCTTACGAAATTTACTGGATCGAGGTCAGTGAATAAGCTGGGCGTGTGGCGCAAGAGAGTTTTCACGGGCTTGCGGCCGGCTCGGTGAAAGCGGGCTCCGCTTCCGCCAAGTTCACCGCACCTTGGGGCGTTGATATTAACGATCCAAACTCTAGTGGGAGGAATGTGCCTACAATGCCAATCGTCATCTACGACCACGCGAAAATCGATTTCGACAAGCCAGGAAAGCATCACTACCAGATCGCCTTCCATCTCGATTCGAGTTGGGGATACTCGCTTGTTCCGTTGACCGTTATCAACGGCCTGCGAGAGCCAAAATCCCGGAATACTCCTGCGGGGGTGGCCGCCTTCGGTGGCACTCACGGCAATGAATGGGAGGGACAGGTAGCGGTTAAGCGACTCTGTCGGGACCTCGATGCAGCGGAGATATGCGGCCGTGTGATTCTTGTGCCACAATTGAGCGAGAGCGCGTGTGTCGCCAATACGCGGACGTCGCCTCTTGACGGGGTAAACATGAACCGGGCGTTTCCCGGAAACCCCCGCGGCACTATTTCTTATCGTATTGCCCATTTTGTGAAGACCTGCATTTTCCCTCGAGTACGAGTTGTGATCGATATCCACTCGGGTGGCAATGAAGCGCGGTTCGACATGCCGCTGCCGGCCGTGTATGTCGTGGACGATAAGGCACAGTTCGACGAGATGATCCGGATCGCCCAATTGTTCGATTCCCGTTTCATCAACATCGCGGGGGGAACCGAGGGCACCGGCCTTCTTCCCATTGAGGCGGAAAGGGACGGCAAGATCGTAGCTTGCGGTGAGTTCGGCTATGCAGAGTCAGTCGATCCCAAGGGAACGCTGCATGCTTACGAGGGCATTAAGAATATCCTGCGGCACTACGGTATCTTGCCGGGCCCTGTGGCGAGGATCGATCCAGAGCGTTCGGGGCCAGCGCGCCTCCTCCAGGCCACTAGCACAGACGACTATGTCCCCGCGCCGCGCAGCGGCATCTGGGAACCAACCGTCGAACAGGGATCGGACGCGAGCGAAGGCGACCTGCTCGGACGTTTGCATGACTTCGCTGACCACTCGGCGGCGCCATTGGAGGTTCGCGCGCATCGCGCTGGCGTGGTGATGATGATGCATTTCACAGCCGTCTGCCCGAAAGGAGTAACTCTGTACGTGATTGGAAAAGAATATCAGGGCGGTTCGTAAGGTTAACTCCTTCACTTCGAAGCTGTGAAAAGAAGTTTGAACCTGTTGTGCTGAGCGAGGCAAAGCATATCTTCAGTCGTTTGCAGGCGCTTGGACCGAAAGCAACTGCGGAGATGCTTCTTACCGGTTCGTCGTGTAGGGTTTTCCGCCCACGCCTAAGTCCAGGCGGTAGATGGTGTGGGCTCCCGCCACCGTGACGTACACGCTCTTCCCCCAAAAGCATAAGTTAGTGACTTTGCTGCCTCCCGCTGGAATCTCTGCGATCAACTCTCCCTCCAGTGTGATTGCATCCACGCTTCCGTTTAACCAACGCGCTACCCAGAGACGATCAAACTCGTCGAACATGATTCCATCAACAGTGGAGTTAGGAAACTGGTACAGAGTCTTTGCCGGGCCCAGTGAACCGTCGGAGCGCATTTGATACGCCAGGATGCGATTTGTCATGGTTTCGGCGACAAGCAACTGCGTCTGGTCTGGTGAGATTGCGAGCCCATTGGGATACTTCAAGCCCGTCACCAACCGTTCGACCTTCCTGCTGGTGTCAATGCGGAAGACTGAGCCAATGGGCGCCTCCGGAGTCTCGTCGGACGGGTCGGAAAAGTAGATGTTCCCCGCCATATCCAAGCATACGTCGTTAGGGCTAAGATAAGGCCGGCCCTCAAACTTATTTGTCAGAACTTCAATGTGCTTGCCGCTGGGATCAATGCGGATAACCCGCTGCGCTCCCGCGTCGGCGCCAATGATGTGCCCCTCGCAATCAACCTTTAATCCATTTACACGTCCCCCGCTTTCGCACCAGACGCTGACGGTGCCGTCCGGCGTCATGCGACCTACCGTTCCATTGCGAACATAGTTCACGAAATAGAGGTTTCCCAAGGCATCAAAGATGGGGCCTTCCGCGAACGAAATGTTGGCGATCACCGGATAAGGGATGATCTTCTCGGGAAGCGGCGGGGCTTGCTTTGAAACTTCTTTCGTAGTCAACTAAGCCTCCTTTTCACATCACATCCGGATCTCTTCTGAAACCACGTAGAGTGTGGTTCCTCGCGGGTTTCCCGGGAACGCCCGGTTCATATGGACACCATCCAAGGGCGAACTCCGTTGATTGGCAATGCAGGCACTGGAGCTGAGCTGGGGAATCAAAATCACGCGCCCGGAAACCTCTTCGGGATCCAGGTCGTGGCAAAGACGCTTGACCGCCACCGGGCCCTCGTATTCGTTGCCGCGGATTCCGCCAGACGCCATCACGCCGGTGGTTCGAGCCTGGGGCGCGGATTTCCGCAGGCCGGTGATCACAGCGAGTGGAACCAGGGAATAGCCCCAACTGGAATCTTGGTGAAAAGCCACCTGGTAATGGTGCTTGCCGGCCCTGCTAAAGTCGGTCTGAGACGGGTCATAAATGACTTCGGGCACTCGGCACCTCCGCAGGATTTTTAGTTCAGGGAATCGCCAAGATCACCAGTGCAACAACTCCTAGACCAAGCCCCGCAAATCCGTAAGTCCTCAGCCGCTCTTTGAAAAGAATAAGTCCGCCTGCGACCACAATAAAGAGATTCCCGCCGATCGCAAGCGGAAACACCAGGTAGCCCGGAACGTGCGAGCTCATTGCCATCACCATACCTAATTGTCCCAGCACACTGCTCAGGCCCATTCCCGCTCCCATCAGAATCTCACTTTTCATCGGCTTCGAGTGCTTGGTTAGAAAGACGAATGCGGCGATCAGCGAGGAAGTGAGATACCAGAAAAGCAGATATTGGAATTGGTATTGCCCGGACAAATGCTTCTCCGCCAGGATTTTCAATCCGAACGACCCTAAGCCATTTGTCAAGAAGGCCACGAACATCAGTTGTAGCCACAAGAGTTTGTCCTTTGACGACCCGGAACTCGGACTGCTTCGCGGTGCTCCGGTCGCACCCGTCACCTTCTCAGATTCTTCCGCTTGTTTATCTTTATAGAGTAGAAAGAGCGCCCCCGCAGACACGCCCAGTCCGGCGCCCTTGCGCAGAGTCACACTCTCCCCGTAGAGCAGAATGGACGCGACGGCGGGAACCGCTGAGGACAAGTTGATGATGAGCCAACTTGTGGAGATCTTCCCGTATTTCAAACCGGCGAGGAAAGCGATCGAAGCGATGGCCCCGGTTATTCCAAAGATGGTGGCCACCACGACCACATTCCGCGGCGCGCTGAGGCCAGAATGCTTGAAGTACCGCAGGTATGCGCAAACCATCGCGGCAGACCACAGGCACAGCGAGGCGATCACGGCGCTCGGCCGGCATTTCTTAACCTCGGCAACTTTGTTGAGGATGCCCAGTATTCCGAAACTGGCCAATGCTACAAAGGTATACAAATAGCCAAGGTTCATCCGTCAAACCCTTCTTGCTGACCCTTACAGGGTGCCGAACAGCCCGTCTCGCATGTCATCCTGAAGGTAGCCCGAGAGTATAGCTGCATTGGCAAGTTCAAGGAAGGGGCGTCCGCCGACATGCAGAAAACCGTTCAACAGGTTGGAAACTCCCCTCACAAAGGGCTTGACAGGGGAGGGACTGCGTGCTCTATTGAAGGCATCAAGATAGTTTTCCGGGGCAAGACTGGGGCAGACTGAAGGGTTGTTCTGAGGGCGTGGACCCGGCGGTCAGAAGCCCATGCGAGGCGTTGGGTCAATTGGTAATTGAGGAGGATAACATGTGGTCGTCGAAGAGTTTTAATCTACGAGCAATCCTCTTGTGCCTGGAAAGCTGCGCACGCAGCTTTGTATGGCTCCTATGCTTCCTTGCTCTTGCCAGCGCGGTTTCATTTGCCCAAGTGTCCCGTTTGACCGGCCAAGTCACCGACGAAAGTGGCGCAGCCGTTCCGGGGGCGAATGTAGTGCTCTCGAACATGGGGACGCAGATAGCTCGTACCGCTGTGACTTCCAACTCCGGCAACTACGAATTGGTGGAGTTGCCGCCGGGCGTCTATGAAGCCACGGTTACCAAAACGGGGTTTGAGGTAGCCCGGCAATCGAACATCACCATCATTGTGAATCAGACGGCGCGGTTGGATTTCGCTCTCAAAGTGGGCTCCGTAACCCAGGAGGTAACAGTTACGGCAGCCGCACCTCTGCTGAAAAGCGAAAATGCGACGGTGGGGCAATTGGTGGACGCGAAGCAAGTGACGGACCTACCTCTGAACGGACGCAATTTCGTGCAGTTAGCCGCGTTGACCCCGGGCGGTATGGTGGGGACCGGAGGTCTAGGGGCATTTTCTAACAATGCCCTTAGTGTGAACGGGATGCGCGAGTCGGCCAATTCTTTCGAAGTCGAAGGTACCAATACCTATGACCAGAATTTTGATGGTACTACGATCTTGCCGGCGCCCGATGCCGTCCAAGAGGTGAAGGTTCAAACCAATGTGTTGGACACAACTTCTGCGTGGAGTGCCTCGCTGGTTACCGTGGTACTGAAATCGGGCACCAACCAATTGCACGGTAGCGCGTACGAATTCGTCCGCAATGACAAATTCGATTCGCGCGACTTTTTTGCTACCAGTAAGTCTCCCTTCAAGCAAAACCAATTCGGGGCCACCATCGGCGGCCCCATCAAGAAGGACCGCGCCTTCTTCTTTGGAGATTACGAAGGCACGCGCATTCGTGGTGGGACGACGGGCAACTCCGTGGTGCCGTCGGCGGACGAGCGCAACGGCAATTTTTCCGGGTTGGCGCCCATCATCGACCCTACCACGGGGACCGCCTTCCCGAATAATCAGATCCCCAGCGCCCGTTTCTCCGGCCCGGCGGTCTATTTCCTGCAGTTTATGCCTCTGCCGAACACCCCTGCCGGAACTTACAGTTGGGCGCCGGACGATACAAACCATGGGGACCAGTTTGACGTAAAGGTCGACTACATGCTTCGCCCGGCCGACATGCTGACGACCAGTTACTCTTATTTTACTTCGAATCCCTATACCCCCGGAAGTTATCCGGACCAGGGCGGCGAATACGACCACGCTCGCGACCAGCGCGCCAACCTCGGCTGGGTGCACAACTTTAGCCCAACAATCATCAACGAGGCGAGAATCTCGTACAATCGGAGCTACTACACTGGGTATCCGCAGGGTGCAGGGACCAACTATACGGTAAAGTCGGGCATTCCGGGATTCGACCAGACGAGTGCGGTCTTTCCCGGTTTCCCGGGTATAAGTATCTCGGGATATGCCGGCCTTAATGGGAATTTTTGGAGGCCCATAGTCACGCCCCAGAATCGCTATATGCTCAACGATAACTTTACTTGGCTCAAGGGGGCCCACACCATCAGGATAGGTGGAAGTGCAATGATGTATAGAACCAGCTCGTCGAACGCCGCCTGGTCGCGCGGAAGGTTCAACTTTACTGGCGACTATACCGGAAATGCCTTCGCTGATTATCTGTTGGGTATTCCCTATTCGGCGGGACGGGATTTCCCTCGCAATCTCTGGAGCAGTGCGGAAAGCGAACAGATGCTGTATATTTCGGACACCTGGAAGGTCACGCCGCACATTTCCCTCACCTTCGGCACCCAATACAACTTACAGCATCCGACGTGGTCCCCGCAGAATACCATGGCGTCATACGATCCGTATTCGAACGTGCTGACCGTGGACGGCGACGCGCAGGGCCACATAGACATGACCGCCCAGCAGATCACCCAGTTTGTCTATCCCCTGTTCGCCAACCTTATTAAGACCACGGCCCAGGAGGGCCTGCCGAGGTCACTATACATCCTGCACAAGGACGTCTTCTCGCCACGGCTGGGCATAGCATGGTCTCCGCGAACAAGCTGGGTTGTGCGCGCTGGGTACGGTATCAGCCACGTCTTGGAGCAGGGGAACCGCATCATCAGCGACTCGATTATCGACCCGCCGTTTATCGCCGACGCGTCGGACGTCTACAACACGCCTACCAACTTCAAAACCCTCAGCAACTATTTCGGGTCGATCAGTCCGGGCACTTGGACCCTCGCCGACCTGGGGACGATACAGTTTTTCGATATCGACCCGCATCGGGCTCCCCCGTACTA
>Ga0116110_1001079_pt1 | contig 15030 bp, 10 predicted proteins | sample June2015DPH_8_50_FD_89719 | JGI IMG/M metagenome (GOLD analysis project Ga0116110, IMG submission 89719) | Peatland microbial communities from SPRUCE experiment site at the Marcell Experimental Forest, Minnesota, USA - June2015DPH_8_40 | ecosystem: Environmental > Terrestrial > Soil > Wetlands >...
CACCACATCGAAAATGTTCATTTTTTCCATAGGGTCTCTCATCCCACAGGACGCTCCGTGCGCCCTGCCTCCCCCTTCCGCACCGCCCACGCTATAGCCATCGCCATCACGCAATCGTCATGTGTTCCCGCAGCCGCCCCTGTATTCCCGTTCGCAAACCGTACAAACGTCCGGCACTCGTTCAACAAGAGCCTGCTCCGGAACAGCCCCGGCTCCTCGATCAACGCGTCCCCCAGATTCTCAATCATCCTCGGACGGCTGACTGCCGAAGTCCACCACCCATCCTGTCCTTGCTGCTTGTATACCTTTGGATACCCCGCCGTCTGCAGATGCGCCAGCACGCCAGACCCGTGATTATTCCGCTCCACTGCCAACAGCGCCGTGTTGTATTCCTTCCCCAGTTGCACCATTTTCCGAGCAAACTCCCGCGGAGGCCAATGTCCATGCAATTCCGCGCATTGCGTTCCCAACTCGCGGTCAATCACTTCCGCGCAGGAGTAATCGCCCTCAGTCCCGCCTCCCGCCGGATCGGCTCCGATCACGTACTCCCGCCCCGCCTGCGTCGGCAACCAAATCGTCAGCCGCTCGTTGTCCCGCAACTCCAACGCTTCGCCCGCCCCCTCCAGAGCCCGCCCCACCGCCGCTAGCTCGAAGACGCATTCTCCCGACACCCGGAAACACGAGACGTCGTCCTCGGCATACTCCTGCCGCGCAAGTCCACGCAGTGGTGCCCATTGTTTCCGCCGCCACGCGATCTGTTCGTTACTGATCCCGTTACTCTGCAGGGCCTCCTCTTCTTCTGTGAACGGAGGTTCCGCCCCGGCTCAATCACGTACGCCGCGTCGTACCACCACGGAAAAAAATGTCGCGTATATCCCGTATCCGCCGCCCGCTGCCACTCCTCATAGAACAATCCACCCGCTCCGTTCGGAGTCGACTCCAGCACGATGTTGCCTCCCGGCACTACCGCCGCTCGCAACGACGCCAGCGCCTCGTCGCCTTTTCGCCCCCACCGCGAAACTTCGGAGCAATGCAGGTTCTGGATCGTTCGCCCTCGTCCCGTATTTTCGTCCGCTGATGCCACGCAGTACTGACTATCCAACTCGGGGAACACCAACTGCCGCGAGTTGCATCGCGATGTCCGCAGGGCCCCCTTGCGCCAGCCCTCCGGCAGATTGGTCCAGAACCGATGGACAATCTGAAAAAGATCCTCTGCCGCCTCCCGGTTATGCGCCACCTGCAGGCTCAGGGTCCCTCGCTGCGTGGTCGTTTGCACAAAAAATCGCGCCGCAATATACGTCGTTATGCCCACCTGACGCGCTTTCAACACGATATTCTGCTTCGTGCATTGCTGCGAAAACTCCTGCTGCGCGCGGTTCAATTTGAATCCGTGCTGACGGATCGTCTTAGTGCGGATCTTTAGATTTTCTTCGATCAGAAAATCCCGCAGCGTCGGCACCCACAACTTCCCTAATCTTTCCTGTGCGCGCCTCTCCTGGGGTTGGTCTAAGCTTTTCCCCAACAACTCCAAATGCTCGGACCCAAAATCAATCGTCAAAGCAACCAGCCACTGCAGATTCCCACTTCAATGCGTGGCGCTGAAGTTCTCCGGCACAAACGCGTACGCCCCAATCTCCCACCCCGATCCATTCGAGTTCTGATTAATCCCCAGTAAGTCGTATTGATACTCCGCACCTAGATTTAAGCCCACGTCTCTCACCGGCGAATTCACTGTCGGACGAAAATCCGCCTCGACGCCACTCGACGGACAAACATGGTAACTGCCCGCCACATAACCGGATGGCACCACATCGTTCGCCTGGCACGACAAAAGAAAATTCACCATCTGCGTGTTCGATTCCAGCGTCGCGCCTCCTTGAACGAACGCATCCATGAAGTTCTCAACTTCATCTGGCCGTAATTCATTCACATGCCAGAAGTATCCGATCGGCCGTCCCCAGAGTGCGTTCTTGAATAAATCCTGACTGACTCGGTTTCGCATCTGTTGATATGTAAGACCCTGGTAGTTAGGTACAATGCCCTGACTTAGGACGTTGAACACGTCATATCCTGAAGCCAGCGTCGTATTTGCTCCGCAACATGGCTTCAGGCTGCCGTTCCCCCGTACCCCCACATAACCCAGGCTGGAGGCAATATTCTCGGTCACCGGATCCTCGTAAGTCCCCGGCATCACATACACCCGTTGTGTGGGCAGCCCCGTGAAATTAAGGTTCATCCACCCCTGTGCCCAGCTCATTTCTTCTGTTTCCAACTGCGTTTCGTCAAAATCCAGGTTTTGCGCCGAACTCTGAATGTTCATATTCGTCACGTTGGCCAGCGAAATGCTGCGCGCCGCGCTCTTCGCGTTCGCATCCTCGGTCACGGAAAACACTCCCCGGTCTTGCAGCGTGTAGAAGATCCCGCCGATCGTGTCCAGCCCGGTGGATGGCTGCCCCGGCGGCGCCGGCGTCAAGTTCCAGTTAATATCGGCTGCCGGATCGTCCGGGCTCGTCGTTACCGTCAACGTCGCTTGGCCCGGGGCAGGATGTGTAATGTTCAAAGTCACGCTCGACGCGATCGTCCCCGTGTACTGCAAGTTCTCAAACGCATGGCACGGCACCGGAAATGGCCCCGTCGGTCCACAGCTGGATGCCGGCGGATTCCAATACTCGTGCGATATCGAATGGGTATTGACGTCCCATCCGGAGTTAATCCAACCTTGCACCTCACCGATAATCCCCTGCGAAAAGTCTCCATCGGTTACCACCGCAATCGAAAGGGGTATACCTTTGGCAGTCATAATTGGCAGCAGTCCGCTGACATAAGCGTCGCTGTATTGCACCAGTCCTGGATCGTCGTAACTTATCGTCGTATATGCCGGCCAGCGGTGCCACTGCCGAACCCAGGGCGGCGTTTCCGCCGCGATATTGTGTGCCCCGGCCGTCGGTCCGGGAGTTCCCGAGGTATCTACCGTAATGGCAGTTGCCAGATTGTTGGCGTACAGGTGGCAGTAGTCATAACTCACTGCCCCCTCCACGTTATCCACGATCCCGTATGCGCGATTCGCGTACGCGCGACAATTCTTAATTTCGAAAGCGCATCCGCCGCTGCTGCATCCGTTAAAGTAGTAACCCGCGTAGTTCATGTTGGCATCTGTGTTGTATAGATGGATGTCCACCGGCGTCCCGCTCGGATGTACGTAAAATCCCAGCGGCACCGCGCCGTTCTCCACTTCACTGTCCGCCACCATATTCGCAAGCCAAATGTGATCGCCCGCGCCCTGGACTTGCACTCCGTAGCTATCGAACCAGTCGATTTTCAGGTGTTGGACTGCTAGCCACGACACGTTATTCATGTTCAACAGTGTTCCGCCACTAAGCACGATGGGCGCAACCGTGGAGTAATGCGACACCGGATTGCCGTTGGCGCTGTACACATACAAAATGTAGTTAGTCGAGTCGTACCAGAAGTCGCGATCTTGACTAAGGGACGCCTGGCTTCCCTGTGCCGTGCCCCAGGTCGTGCCGAACCGCACATACTCCAATTGCGACGGCGGCTGCGTCAGACAGTAGAAACCGCGAATCCCGCACTGCACCACATTCGCCAGCCCGCTGGTATCCGAATACAGGTTCGCCGACCAGACGTTCGTGCCTGTCACCTGGGTCCACCACTGCGCCGCGATCGGTAAATAACCCGTCAAGTGCGGCGGCTGACCATTGCCATAGCTGTCAATCGTGATTAACGAACCACTGCTCCCGCTAGAAGGCGGTGTTAGCGTCTCATTCCAGGTGCAGTCTCGAAGCAGGTTGATCGTGTCACCCGGTTGATAGCTCTGGATCCCAACCTCCAGCAGCGTGCGCCACGCCTGCTGCGGACTCGTGCCCGGATTTCCATTCGACCCGTAGTTGCAATCGACGTAGTAATTCGTGGCGTGCGCGAAGCTGGCGCAAACCAGCAGCAGTCCACATCCAAACAGCGCCGTGCCAAGTCTTGTATGACGGTGTAGAAGAATCATGGCCGTTCATTTGCCCCCGACCTAACTAAGGAAGACTTCAATAAAAAAGCCCCGCCAAAGCGAGGCTTGAAAGTTGCAGAGTTTGTTTAGGCCGCCACTTTCGCGACCCTCCGGAATCATCGCAGATAGATGCTGGGCACGGAGCCCACAGCAATGCTATCCGCTGGAATCGTGATTCCATTGTTCAGAGTGCCGCCGGAAGATACGGTCTCAGCCGTATTGCTGGCGAAGGTCGGCACGCTTGCCGCTCCCAAAACGGCGCACCCGCTTGTCAGACTCGCCGTGAGCGCGATGTAATATTTGCCCGGCTGCAGCGTCGAACTTCCCACCAGGGCGGTCGTGTGCCAGCCGGTGGAAGTGAAGCCCCCGGCCGAGGCCGTCGTATTACCCAGGTGGGCATTCCCCGAAGACGCGATGTTGCCCGACGTATTCAAGATTCCGATGTCGTAGGTGCAACTCCCAGTGTCCGCCGTTTGAACGTAATAGCTGAACTGGATCGTAGTCTCCGGGAATGTCAACGAAAATCCCCAAAGCTGCGCTTTGCCACTCGTGCTATTGAACGAGGCCGTGGTAGAGCCGCCCGTATAGAGCGAGATCGGCCACGGTATCGAATAAGGTCCGGCCACAACTCCCGAATCGGCAATCGCCCCCGCACCGCTCGCCTTGTCATAATCGCCAGTAACCAGCGTTCCGGTAGTTGGGTAGCCCGGCAAGATTGTCCCGGATGGCAATGTCGGGGTCCCACTCAGGTTCGCCGCCGTCCCGGTGGTATTCGCTGCATTATTCGGAATGTCGCTACTCACCAGCGTCGGCAACTGCGCGTGCGGAAGCGTGCCCGTTGTGATGTCCGACGCGGATACAGTCACGTTAGAGGAGAGTGCGTGACCATTGACAGTAGTGCTCGTAGGAACATATCCAGGAACTGTAGGAGAGCCAGTGAACACCGGTGATGCAGTGAGTGCCAGCGTACTTCCGCTCCCCGAAGTACCATAAGACGTCGCCCAAGTAGATCCCGTCGAGTTAGGAATTCCAGCGCCCGGGTATACCATCCCTCCTCCGCCAGAAGAAGGCATGCACGACGCCCCGCTTGCCAACTGACATATGAACGTGTTGTTTGACCCCACTCCCAGCGAAAAAGCCATTCCGCTCGGCACCGTGACTGTCGTTCCCGCCCACTCCTGCCCTGACCACTGCGTCGGTCCAGTGCCCGTCTGGTTGATATTCCCCGCAACATTAAGGTTCCCGCTAAGTGTTACGTTGCTGGAAAATGTCTTCGCTCCCGTGATGGTCTCCGTGCCCGCCAGGTGAACCACCGTAGAGTCTACTGCCGCCCCAGTAACTTGCGACACAGAATAGTCGCCCGTCGCTGCCGTCACTGCCCCGGTACGTCCAAATACTGAAGTCACGCTGCCGCCACCACCCCCGCCCTGTGGCGGTTGTAAGCTGACGCGCAGCCCATTAGTCTGTCCTGATACCGTATTAGTCTTATCCACATAGCCAATCAGTTGAGCCGCAGGCTGAGCCCCAGACCCGGTATCGTGACAATCGCCGGCCACGCTCACACTGGCAACAACGGTATCTCCCGCGGTCGTAGGATTGTCAAAGATGCAGTAAGCATAACCGTGCCACGTAATCACTGCGTTCCCGCTGTTCCCCGCGCCGCCTTGCACCACTCCAATAACTCCATTACTAGACCCTGTGCCCGCCAGCACCGCTTGCGAAGGATTATTCGTGTTGAACACGGCCAGCTCATTCAACACTGTACCCGTCGACCCATCGTTCGGAATCTCGAAATCGTTTCGCCCGTATAGAACCGAATTGAACGAAGTTTTCGCAAAAATGCTCTTCGCGGCGTTCCCGCTGTCACTGCCGAGATTGAATGCGTTGTCTGTCCACGGCTTAAGATTACCCGTGGCATCCACCACCCACTTCAATCCGCTCCCAACCCAGAAACCTAGCCCCGGTGCCGACGCCGATGTCGCATTCTCGCTGCGTACCACCGCGTAGTTATCCGTCGTATCAAAGCCCAGCGACGTCCGCTGCCATGTCGTGTTATTCGTGAAAGTTGAATACACACGAAAGTTCTCCACATTAGTTCCATTCCGCTCCTCGAGATTGTCCGCAGGATCGCCGCCCGGATCGGAGTTAAACAGATTAGTCAACCCTAACTGCATAACTTGTCCATTATTTTCAATCACCCGCGGCGTATGGGTAGCCGAATCAAACCAAAATACTCCCCAGTTAGGAATCCCCGCAGGTTGCGTCGTTTCAGCCAACTGGATCACATCCGGCGTGGTGCAATTCGCATTTCCATTAGCCGCGATGCCCGTCGCGAACGACCCACTGCACTGCGTCGGAACCGCAGCCAGGGCAAGCGCCGTCCCCGCTTGTCCGCTGATATTCGAGCTCGTGAGAGCGACTTGCTGCGTTGTCCCGCTAATGTTCACCACCGGCAGCCCGGCGGCTGTGTCCAGCCCAATGCCGCCAACTGGAGGAACATAACCATTGGCTTGCGGCAATAGCAAGTTACCACTCATCGTGACATTAGTAGTGAAAGTTTTGGCCCCGGTAATCGTCTCAGTATTTGCCAGGTGTACTACTGTCGCGTCCACGGCCGCCCCTGTAACTTGAGATACCGTATAGTCGCCATTGACCGCCACAACCGCGCCTGTTCGCCCAAATACTGAACTAACACTCCCTCCGCCGCCGCCGGTTCCGCAACTACTTCCGGTCGATGCAATCACCCCGGAGACAACGTTAAGACACCCATTCGACATTCCCGCAAGCGTAACGCTCTGGTCGAACTTTGCGGGAACATTGAACTCTTTCAGCGATGCGCTTAACCTTTCCAGCCAGTTCGCATGTATACCATCGCCGGTCTCGGCGATGTAATTCGTAATCGATATTGGAGCGCCAAACGCAAGCTGCCCTGAGCTTGGGTACAGGTTGCCTGTTACATCCGTCCCGATCCACGTATCATTCGCACTTGCTGGTGGGCGATACCCCCACGTCGATTGCGTCAGCGCCGGCTGGGAATCAAGCAATGTAATAATGTGGTGCGCAGAAATAAGTGCTCCCGCTGTGCTGGAGAAATTCAATCGCCCCTTGGACAAAGTCATGCCATTGCCCACCTCTGCCCCGTCAGTCATTATCGTGGCTGTCTGATTTGGAACAGCGTTATTAGGGGATGTTATGCTCGCTAGACAGGTGGTATAGCCTCCCGCAGTGGCCGCCCCATAGTTCGGGCACAGATTCGCAACCTCCAATGGATTTCCGTTCAGTCCTACCCCCACAGCGCCGTACTCATCCGCATCTACCTTTACGCTCTTATTGACCGACACTATCGCGCCGGGCCAGAAATTCAGGGTCCCGTTATAGTCAGCCTGTTTAATCGTGTATGCCGAGGTCGATGACGATCCGTTATCTATGTAAGTGCACACCAAGCTGCCAGCGCACGCCGCAGACTGGGTTAGTCCTATTGCCACGTATCCGCATGTTCCCCCTAATCCACCGGGACATCCTCCATTGTACGGATAGACTGCACCTACTCCAGTCGGTGTTGCTATGCGGATCACATCGTAGGTAATGGCATCCGTTCCGTTTGCCACCCGGGGCCAACGAACCGGAATCGAATCGCTTCCTGTGGATAGCCAATTGAGAACCTGCATCGGAGAAGTTTGCGAACCGCCCGTCGTGTCATTGGCTACGATGAAGTATGAATAAGGCGTGGAACCGGTCCCGCCGCTGGCGGGCGCTCCCGTAGTACCGCCGCTACCGACGATCTCAAAACTCGCGGCTCCGCTCGATGCTCCGGCGATCAAACCCGCAATTCCGAGACCAGGAAACGGAGAATGAGCTGGAGATTGCGGGTTGAGGGCGTTGCTGCTCTCGGAATAGATATTCTTAAGATAGGTTCCTTGGTAGTTCCCGGTGGTGTTCGACGAATACACTTCCCACGGACCTGTCGCTTGCAGTACCGTGTTTTCAATGTAGAGCCCGTTCGAGTTATAATCGGTCACGCCGTTTGAGTAATTCGCTGTGATTGTCGAATCTCGCAGAGTGATAACTGGAGCAATTTGCTGGCTCTGGTTTCCCGCCGAAAATACAAATGATCCCGTCCAGTTCGCGTTGTTGTTCAGCGATGCCGCCTGATTATTGAAATGATCAATCGTTGCGTTCTCGTCATCCCACAGATCGAAGAAGTTGTTGAAGTGCCCATTTTCCCCATCTTTGTCGTAGGAAATGTCGATCAGATGCGTGTCCTCTGCATTGTCTAACACCGCGACATACGTCAGTGCCACCACCCCAGGACTTGCTTGCGCGGCGAGATTAGAGCCCGGGTGCGCGTACTGGAATGTCGTTGAGCTAGGTACGGCCGTTATCGTTGCATCGCCCCAGTAGCTGCTGCTGTCGGTAAATAGGATCGTCACCATGTCGCCGACCCGGAAGCCATGCGGGCTGGCCGTGGTGATGGTTACGACCTGGGAAGTCCTCTGCGTTTGGGTGATCGCCGTCCCAGCAAATGCAGGGTTGCTCGCGAGACTCACCGGTGTGCGAAAACTCAGCCCGGAGATCGTGGTGTCGGTGTAATCGTTGGAATTCAGCAGATCGCCGATCTGTAAGCAGGGGCCCCTTCCAATGCAGTTCAGCGATGTCCCATAACCATTCAAAATAGACTGGTTGGAATGCAGATAGATTGTCCCAATAACGTTGTAAGTGTTGACAGAGCTGTTGGGGCCATTTGCCGGAATAGTCACATTGCACTGGCTGTTCTTGTATGAGAGCGCGTTATTGCCGCAACCCGCATTCAAGGTCTCCTGGATGCCGGAAGAGGCCGAACCAATGGTGTATCCAGCCGCATAAGAATAGAACGGAGTGAACGTAATCGTCCCCGACGCTGCTCCCGAAGTACATCCACCGGCGGCTGTACTTACGCTGGCAGCTTCGCTATTCCCTCCTCCAGAGAGAAGAACTTGATACCCAGCCCCACTCGTTGTATCAATGCCCACCGGACAGGGAGTGAGAGTAACTGTTGCCTGCAATCCGCCTGTCAATGCGCTGGAGATGGTCTGTGTCCAATTCAGTGCCGTCGTGGCGTAAGTAATCCCCGCGGGCGCGCCACCACCACAGGATCCCCAGGTGGAATTACCGGTCAAACATGTAGCGGAGCTGGCGACACCCGAGCCCAATTCGCCGGGCGGAACAGTCCCACTTACCAGGTCCGCTTTAGCCAGAAGCCCGTTGTCCACATAATTTCGATCTGCAGCCTGGTTAGGCGAGGTCGGATCTGCCGGTAGCGTTAATGGACCTGTCATGGCGCCGCCCGCGATGGGCACATAGGCTCCCGCGCCCACGTTCTGCACTGCGGCATCCACATAACCCTTGTTCGCAGCGTCACTGGCTCCGACGGGCACCGGAAGCTCCGGGGGCACGCCAAACGTCTTCGTGCCGGTGATCGTTTCCGATCCCGCGAGGTGTACCACCGTGGCATTGATCGCCAGGGGCGCCACTGCCGCATTCACGTACTGCTGCGTCGCGGCAAGATTCCCAAGTCCCGTACCTGGTGTCGTCAGTATCGCGGCAATCGTAGTCGGTGATGTCGCCGGAACGGCCCAATATTCGGTTCGGACAGTTCCATCATCCAATTGAAACACTGCGACGTAGTACGTTCCCGCCGGAGTCGCGCCCACGTTCGGAACCAATTGTGCGACAAACGCGCCTTGCGGCCCTATCGTCACCGTTAAATTGCCCGCAGCCACTGCGTCTCCCTCCGCAGACTCGAACGACGGCCAGGTAATCAGAACCATACCCGACGCGGGATTTCCGTCAGCCTGATACACGGTGTCGCTGATCGTCGTAAGGGCTGGCCCTTGTGCCTGCAAGCTGGTCGACAACGCCAACCCCGTGAGCACCACCAACACCAGGGAAATCATTACCTCCGCTGCCTTCCGGAAACATCTGGTGTTTTCTGCGATGTTTTGTGCTAACGATCTGGGCATGCCCTTTTCTCTCCCGATGAGCGCTCGCGACCCCAATTCGGGCCAATAAGAAAGCCGCTCTGCCGAGCGGCGCCCCTTTCGCATATTTCCTCCCAATTCAATTCCGATTCTCAGTCTGAACCCCTCGGCTCGCTCTCAACTCGCGACTCCAGAAATCGCCGTACGCTCTCAACATACACATCCGCGAAGTCGACCACCGGCCTTCGCGTTTCGATCAGCACCATGGCTGCTTCCACTTCCCATTCCATCGCACAGAGTACCGCCAGAGTCATCATGGGAGCCCGGTGCACCCCCGCGGCACAATGTACATACAGCCGCCCCTCCGGGTCGTCCAGCGCGTCCAGCGCAAACTCGACGCCGCGTTTCAGCAGTTCCGGGGGCTTCGGCAAAAAATCGTCGTCGGTCGGATTCCACAGCACACGGATGCCATGCGGCTCCGCCAGCGGACGGTCATCGAACTCAATCTGCATGTTGAGCACATCGGTCACACCGGCTCGCGCAAGCTCCTCCATGTTCCGAGCGTTCCAGATCCCACCGCCCAGCGCAATTCGTTCCGTGACCCAAGACATGTCCATGCTGCGTTCCGTTCGCCTTCCGCCGCAATCCTCAATTCGCGTTTTAGAACTATTCTGATTTTACGTCACCCCCACCGTCGCCCTCGCCACCTCGTATGGCAGGGAACTCTTCATACAACCCCAGCTTCTCGATGACCGACTTTGCCAAGGACTCCTGCTCTTCTTCGCCCGCCTCAGCCGTCGGAAACGTCGGCGACTTCCGCGATCTCGACCTGCTCGTTTTCGCTTTCGCCATCTGCTCGCCTGAAATAGAAAAAGGGCGCGATCTCTATCGCGCCCTTCAGAGTTTTCTATTTTTTCGACTCTTAAGTTTAGGATATCAAATTGGAGGGGGGGTGTACCGCCAATTTTTCGATATTTATTTTTGCCTTCTTTTGAGCAACTTACCTCCAAATTGTAATTTTTGCCCTCTTGACAACTTTCGCGACCCCTCGTCGGCAGGGGCAGTTTCTCCATCAACCCAGCGGCTAGTAGAATCCGTGAGAACTGGTCAAGTGCATCCTGGAGGAATCGCTCGGCCGTTCTCTGGGTACAACTGAGTAGCCGCGCGACCTCCGGGATGGTGTATTCCTCGAGAACGTTCATGGCCAGCAGCTTTTTCTCGAGCGCGTTAAGCTTCTCGACCGCCCGTTCCATGTCGGTCACAAAGATCACGACGTCCTCAAAGTTCCTCATGGTGTACGACGAAACCCGTGAGCGGAAGAACTCCCGCCCCAGCAGCGACGGCAGCCTTCCCACTTCGACCGAGGCCCGCGCATACCGCCGCAGTAGCGCCACAGTGCGCCGGCGGTAGGGCCACAGTTCCATCTCCGCTTCGCCAAACAGCACCGACGGTGGCGGTTCCGCCTGCCCCATCAGACTCCATTCTTGTCCCCTCGTCGTTTGTGCGCTAGTCATGCCCATGCCTCCGTCGTCGTCGCCACACCCTCCAGTTGTTCAATCCTTCCCGGGCTCTGGAGGACTTCGGCTTGAACATCCACTCCTCGCCCTCGGGCTTTGCGGCGGCGCCCCTTGCGCGGCAGCGGTTCCCCAGGGTTTGGCAATGCTGCCAAACGGACACGGCATTTAGCGCAATACACGCCCTCTGCTCCCTGCGGACGCAGCCACAATCCGCCGCACCGCTCGCAATACTTCAGCTCGACTCGGATTTCCGGGCCTTCCATTCTGCCTATGAAGTTCATTATTCCCTCTCTCTCTATGAATGAAGAACATTCAATCAATAAAAAAGCCCCGGTACCGATCTCTCGGCCCAGGGCTCGTTTCTCTTACGATGACCTGTGATGCTATTTAGTTAGGATTACAGAAGTTACTGCAGCCTGCCAGTTACGCCCGACTCGGATTTTCGGAAATAACCCTCTTCGTAGCCGGATTTGAGAACTTGCCCGTTCTGCACAAGGACACTCAAACGACCGTTAAAGCGAATCGTCTGCAACAGTCGCTGCATGGATGCTGAGAGGACTTCCGCTGACCGTACTCTACGGCGGAACTCCCCGAAGCTTCTTTCTTCATTGTCATGCGATTGTATTTCTATCATGGCTGATGATCCTTTCTCGCAGTATAAGTGCACTATGAGTGACATATAATTAATTGATCTTATAGCTTGCAAGTTGATAAGTCAAGATATTTATCGCTGAAAGATGTTACTGATGCTATAAGGCCCGACACTCGATGATGGTCATGTTATGCGGTATCGCAACGTAGAATGGTAGTAACTAGGGATACTAACGTGAAGTGTACTAAGGTGGGCGTGCACCGGTTGAGAGTATCTAGGGACGGACTCGCCCTAGCCGCTTTGAAAGAACCCAATCGTGCTAATTGAAGCGGCCCTAGCCGCGCTCGAAGACATGTTTTTCTTCCAGTTGTCGCCGCGCAGCGGCCATCTCAGCTTCGAAGCGGTGCTCTTGACCCACCAGCGCGGGAAGCGCGGTGGCGTAGCGCCGGGCCATAGTGAAAAGTCCCTGCTGCGCAAGTCCGGCGGCAATTTCAGCAATGTGATTGGTGGTGGTATCGAGGTAGAGGGCCTCTGTCGGGTCTCCTAGCCACACATCTCCGCCTACCAGACGCGTTTGCCAGTACACTTTGCGCTCGATCATGCGGGAGATTTCTTCGTCCGTGGCCTTGCCGAAAACCCATTGCTTGAGTTTAAAGCTGTAGTGGCGACTGGAGAAAGGCAGTGGCACCAACTTGCCGGATTTCACGAACTCCATCTGCTTGTTGTCAACCTCCTTGCGCAGAGCATTGATGACGGGAGCTTCCGTGTCCTTCGGAGCGAGCGAAGGCAGTACTTCCCGCAGCGTGGCGGAAAGATTCACGGCCACAAGTGCGCACAGACCGTCGGACTTTTCCAGCGTGATCACCGTGTGCAGGACGTCAAAGTCAGCGCCGGACGTGGCATGGCGGAAAGGCCACTCGAACTTGAAACTGAGCGGCAGGCCGGTGCGTGTTACATAGATGATCTTCGATGTTTGGGTTTGCGTCGTGGTGCTCATGGTCAATCCTTGCTAAGCTGCCAATGTTGTAACCAATTATTTTAACCTGGGGATTTGTAGAGAGGGGGGGCTTGCATCGTTCGTAGACGCGTCGAGTTGGTTTCTTCTACGGATCAGGCCCGCCACAACTGGAGCAAGTTCCAGATGGCGGATGCGCTCAATAAACCGCATAGACCAGTTGTTACAAGCAGGTTTTGGCGAGTCTCCAGCAGGTCGGCGAACACTCCAGCGACGAAAACGAAGAGGAACACGAGCATCGACAGATGGAATCCGTGGCCCGAAAAATTGGGCCCCACCAAGGCCAGGATGAACAGCAGCATAGAGATCAGAAGCGGTGCAGCGGTGCCGAAATAGCGCGTGCGCTTCCATCCGACGTATGCGATCAGCGCCACCGGAAGGGCGATCATCAGCGGTGGGCTGCCGACGACGATTCCTTGCAAAGCGCTGCGATAAGACACCGATATCCCAAACGCAGCGGGTTCGAAATTAATCCAGCGCGCGTGCAGCATCCCTTGCCAGAACAACGCTGGCTCAAGAAAATACGCAGCCAACAAAAGCACCATGGCGACCGCGATTGCAGTGGTCCAGATCGCGAGCACCGCGCGCGGTCGGACTGGCGCCACCCAGAACATGAGTGGCAAAATCACCAGCGCCAACACCGCCAAAGAAAACTGGTTGCCCGCTGCCAGCGCCAGTGACAACCCCAGAAGCAAAATGCGCCGCCAGTTCCAGAGCACAACCTCGCGGGGAGCGTAGAGTGTGTGCGCCACGGCAATAGCAGTGAAGGTGGCTCCAAACGCTCCCCACACCGCGCCCATTTCCCCAACACTCTGCACTCCCGCCACGCTCACGATCATGGCCGGCGAGAAGCAGTAGAGTGCAAGTGCGATGTATCCGCCAGCATTGCCGTAGAGGCGGCGCGCGACGTACCAGAGCGAAGCTCCAAGCATGACGCCGAAGAACAAGTAGGGGGACGCGATTAGTAGTGGCTGGAGCGATTCCGGCAACCACGAATCGGGGCGCAACAGAAGCGGTGCAGCGGCGACGAGGTAATAGAGGGGCGATCGGTCCTGATCGTAACCGTCGCGCACGCGAAGATGTCCGGACCGGCCCGAAGAAGGTAAACCAGTGGCAGACTCGGAACGCAACGACTCGGGAGTTCCCGCGATTGGGCCTCCTTTCCACTGCTCGAGGCCTTGGTAGATGCGCAGGGCTTGGTCGGAATCCGAAACCGCGGCGTGTAACGTTTGTACGCGTATCAGCCAGACGCACTGCAGAAGATAGACCAGCAGCAGCGCGGCCGCGACAAACTGCGGGACGCGGAAAGCATCGGCATGGAGAAATCGACGCAACATTTGCTGCGACTGGGCAGACCGAGTGTTTTACCATGTCCGGGACAGCGCTGGATAATTAAAGATGGATAGCAAACCGTTGTCATCTTCCGCGGAACCGAAGGCGCCCGTGCCGATGGATAACGCAAAACCGGCTGCGTCTTCGTTTTCACCTGCGTCTTTACCGTCGTCCTTACCAACGACGGGCGCTCGCCGCGAGTCTCCGCTGCGCGACGTTTTTGTCGGTCCGAAAGGAATTTACCCGGGCACGCGCTGGTTGATTTACCTGACGATGGCGTTTGTCATTTTCCAGGTGGAAGGCTGGCTGGTACTGTCGCTCCAGTCGCATGTGAACGCCCTCTGGTGGCGCATGATGATCGAGGCCAGCATGATGCTGGCCGCGATCATGCCCGGCTTCGTGATGGCCCGCATTGAGGACCGGCCATTCGGCGACTTTGGGCTGCCGGCGCGCCGCGCCTTCGGACGAAATTTCTGGGTGGGGACGCTATGGGGCATTGGCTCGCTGAGCATCCTGATGCTGGCGTTGCGACTGACGGGCGCGTTCGAGTTCGGGGCGTTATCCTTGCACGGTGCTCGCATCTGGAAATTTGCCGCGTATTA
>Ga0116110_1001082_pt1 | contig 14985 bp, 13 predicted proteins | sample June2015DPH_8_50_FD_89719 | JGI IMG/M metagenome (GOLD analysis project Ga0116110, IMG submission 89719) | Peatland microbial communities from SPRUCE experiment site at the Marcell Experimental Forest, Minnesota, USA - June2015DPH_8_40 | ecosystem: Environmental > Terrestrial > Soil > Wetlands >...
CTATGCATTCCATCTCGCCGCCGAGAAACACAACCAGTCGATCAATTCGCCGAGCCGTGTCCTCGAGTCGAACGTGATCGGCACCTACGAATTCCTTCGAGCTTGCGCGGACGCGGGTGTAAAGAAAGTTGTATTCACCTCGTCGCTTTATGCTTACGGCCGAATGTCCGGTCCGCCGATGTCGGAAGATGAGGTTCCCGCTCCACAGACGGTTTATGGTATTTCAAAGCTCTGCGGGGAGCACTTATGCCATCACTTCCAGGTGCAGCGCGGGCTGCCTGCCGTCTGCTTGCGACTCTTTTTCGTTTATGGCCCGCGCCAATATACGGGGTTGGGATATAAGTCCGTCATTGTCGGGAATTTCGATCGCATGATCGAGGGCCGCAGCCCGGTGGTCCTCGGGGATGGCAACCAGGAACTCGACTACATCTACGTCGATGACGTCGTGTCAGCTTTGCTTCTGGCCATGACTTGTGACCACGACTTCAAGGTTATCAATGTCGGCAGCGGTCGAGCCACCCGCGTCAATCAGCTTACCGACCTCATGATCGAGGTGGCCGGTGCGAGTGGGGGCCGCGAGTTCGGCCCTGCGGACTTCACACACGGAAGTTCGCGAGTGGCAAGCACCAGGCGGTTTGAGGAGTGTTTTGGAGTCCAAGAGCGGGTGCCGCTCGTAGAGGGACTACGGCGGACCTTCCAGTGGATGGCTTCACGCCCGAGGTAATCTCATGAATTATGACCTGTCAGTGATCGCGCCCTGCTACAACGAACAAGGCAATTTGCGCGAACTTGTGCACCGCTTGCAGGCAGCTTTCGCGACTAAGAACATCGCAGGCGAAATCGTCCTTGTAAACGACGCCAGTAAAGACGGTACGGCAGCCCTGATCGATCAACTTGCGGGCGAATACTCCAACGTGGTTGGCATACACCATGGCACGAACCGCGGCATAGTTGCCGGCTGGCGCACAGGGCTTGAAGCGTCGCACGGAGACTTAGTGTGCCTCATCGACGCCGACTTGCAGAACCTGCCCGAAGATGTCTGCCGCTTATATCGCGAGATTCGCCTCAGTGGCGCCGACATCGTGCAAGGCTATCGCAGTTCCATCGGCCGCCTGCGAGATTCGCGATACGTTCTGAGCAAGACGCTTAATTTCATTCTCAACTCGTCTTTCGGCATGCACCTGAAAGACAACAAATCCGGTTTTATTATCTGCCGGCGCGATGTGCTGGCGGATGTCCTCCGGCACCGCCTTCGTTATTACTACTTCCAGTCGCTGATCATGGTGGCCGCCAAATCAAAGGGGTACACGATCCGAGAGATTGAGACCCTCTTTGAAAGCCGGCTGGTCGGAAAGTCGTTTATTCCCAAGTTCCCGGTCACGCTGATCAGCAAAGCTCTCATAGACGTATTGAAAGCTATCTATGAGTACCGCATTTCAGACCAGCCCAGCACGATACTAGGCGATCTGGTTCAGGAGCTGCCGCCTCTTGATCCCGCCAAGGAAACGATGCCGGGGTGGCGACGAGCTCTGTTTGGCCTGTATACCTGGACAATGCCACTCCACGCTTGGCTGATCTCCCGTAATGTTCGGGTCTACTACGATCAACTAAAACGCAGCCAGTGGTTGACGCCGCAGCAGATCCGGGCCATTCAGGAACATAAGCTGAGGGAGTTGATCCACCAGGCGTACTATCACGTGGCTTACTACCGGGATTTGTTTGATCGACTGGGGCTCACCCCGGCTGACATACGAACGATCGAGGATTTGCAGAAGTTACCCCTGTTGGACAAGAACATGGTCCGAGCACATCTCTACTTCGATCTCCTTTCGGACAACCACACCAAGAGAAAGATGCTAAAAATAACGACCAGCGGATCAACCGGGGAACCTTTCGTCTGCTACGCCGAAAAGCATCAATTGGAAATGCGCTGGGCGGCTACTCTCCGCGCCATGGAGTGGACCGGATATCGCTTTGGCGACCGCCAGGCTCGGCTGTGGCACCAGACCATAGGTATGACCCTGGGCCAAGTCATTCGTGAACGATTGGACGCCATCCTCAACCGACGGATCTTTATTCCGGCATATGAGATGTCCGATAACAATCTGCCCCGGTCTATGGACAGACTCCGCAAGTTCCGTCCCGCGCTTATCGACGGCTACGCAGAGTCCTTTAATTTCCTTGCCCATTACATCAAACAGCATGGGCTCCCGGGTGTAACGCCCAAGGGTATCATCTCGTCGGCGCAGGCGCTGCCGGACCAGAGCCGAGCGGCCATCGAAGCCACTTTTCGGTGCGGTGTCTTTGACAAGTACGGGAGCCGGGAGTTTTCGGGTATTGCCTATGAGTCCGAAGGACACGACGGCCATCTGGTGGTGGCGGAGAACTATATTGTGGAGATTCTGAAAGACGGCAGGCCGGCCGCGCCGGGAGAACTCGGGGAAGTCGTGGTTACCGATCTCAACAATCGCTGTATGCCTTTCATCCGTTATCGGATTGGCGACCTGGCTGTAGCGATGGACAATAGCGTGCCTAGCTCTTGCGGTCGCGGCCTGCCACGAATCGGGCGCATCGAGGGACGCACGCAGGCGATTATTATCGGCGCAAGCGGCAACTATCTGCCGGGTACCTTTTTTATGCACTACTTTAAGGATTTTGATTATGTGGTCAGGCAATTCCAGATCATTCAGGAGCGATTGGGGCACATGACCCTCAAGATTGTGAAAGCTGACCGATTCAACGACCAGCTCTTTGGTCAAATTCTCGATGGGCTTCGCAGGTACGTAGGCGCAGGAATGGAAATTATGGTCGAGTTCGTGGATTCCATCCCCCTGGCGCGCACAGGTAAACACCATGCGACAATCAGCCGCCTGAATCTGGATTTTCAGAAGCTCGACGGGAACGGAGCGGTGGGCGCTGAGGCTGGGCGACTGGCAGGCAAGCCGGGAATGCGCGGCTGAAATGAAGATCACCGTCATTTTATGCACGTTGAACCGCTGCCAGAGCTTGGCAAAGACACTGGAGAGTGTTGCTGCCTCCAGGCTTCCCGAATCGATCGAATGGGAAGTCCTGGTGGTCGACAACAATTCCACGGACCAGACGCGGGAGGTGGTTGAGGATTTCTGCCGCCAGGTCCCCGGCCGCTTCCGCTACTTGTTCGAGCCCAAACCGGGAAAGTCGTATGCTCTAAACACGGGGATCCGTCAGGCGCGAGGCGAAGTGCTGGCCTTCCTGGACGATGACGTCACCGTTGAGCGTAGTTGGCTGGAGAACTTGACAACCCCTCTTAGACAACGCGAGTGGGCCGGCACAGGAGGGCGTACGCTTTTGGCGGAGCCCTTTGAGCCTCCCACCTGGCTCGCGCTCGGAAAGCCATACCACATGGGCGGGATACTCGCGGCCATGTACGACTTTGGGGATCAAGCCTGTGAAATTGAAATCACACGGGCCCCCTTCGGCGTCAACATGGCGTTCAGGAAGGAGATGTTCGAGAAGCACGGCCTGTTTCGCACGGACCTCGGGCCCAGCCCCAACCGCAAGGTTCCACGCCCCAACGAGGACACCGAATTCGGGCGCCGGTTGATGGCCAAGGGGGAGCGCTTGCGTTACCAGCCGTCTGCCATTGTTTATCATCCGGTCCCAAGGGAACGAGTCCGAAAAAACTATTTTCTGGCGTGGTGGTTTGACTATGGGCGGGCCCTGATCCGGGAAAAAGGTGAAGGTCCTCCGGTTTGGAGAATCCCGCGGCACTGCTTCAGTATCCCGAAAATGATAGGCGTCTGCTTGCTGCCCAGGGCGCTCAAATGGCTCTCAACACTCGATCCCATGGAAAGATTCGCCGGCAAGTGCTGGACCTGGATCATGGCCGGGGAGATTGTGGAGACTTACCGGCTGGCTCGCGACAACCGCAGACAAAGACACTCCACCACGCAAGGAGAGCGGGCAGGCTCTAGTCCGTCGACAAACGTCTCGCTGTAGGGGGACGGCTTGCCGTCCCCGTATTTCGGGTGGCGCAGACGAGGGTAGGGCAAGCCCCATAGGCGTTAACCTTGCGCTCTCGCGGCTGGCAAGGTTGGTCGGATTCGCCGCTTGTGCAGGCCCGGAGGGCCGACAGAGAGTAGCCCACGGCGCAAGCCGTGGGCTCAAGGGGCAGCCTCGCGTTAACTTAGCCCCGGAGGGGCGGCAGAGGTCCGCACGGGATGTCTGTCGCCCCATCCGGGGCTCGAAACGTTGACGCCGCGCCAAGTCCCACGGCTCACGCCGTGGGCTACATTCTGCCGCCGCTCCGCGGCTTCCCAGTTCAAACTGAATCTGAGGCGGAAAAGGACGAGCTGAAACTCGACGAGGTCGCTGACCAGAAATGAGCCAACCCTTGGTTTCAGTGGTGATGGTGGTATGCAACGTGGAGCGCTTCCTCGCCGAGTCGATTGAGAGCATCCTGGGGCAGACTTTTGGGGACTTCGAGTTCATCATTCTCGACTTTGGGTCGACCGACACTTCAAAGTCCATTGTTTCCGGCTATGCGGCCAAGGACAGCCGGATCAAGCTCCGTGAGATACCGCATTGCGGCCTGGCCGAGGCGCGAAACGCGGTTAGTTTTCTCGCCCAGGGCCGCTACATCGCGGTTATGGACGCTGATGACGTCTCGATGCCTGACCGCCTCAAGTGGGAGTCTTCATTCATGGAAGAGCATCAGGAGATCGGTATCGTCGGCGGCGCAATTCAGTGGATCGATGGGGCCGGCAGGCCACTGCGCGTCGATTCCCGCCCTACGCACGACGACGAAATCCATAAGGCTCTGTTGGACCACTACCCCTTTTGCCATTCCAGCCTCCTCATGCGACGGGAGGCTTTTGCCCGGTCGGGCGGCTACCGGCCGGCCTTTGCTCCCGCGGAGGATTACGATCTGGCCATTCGTATGTCGGAATACTGCAAGTGCGCGAATCTGGAGCAGGTGGTCCTGCAGTACAGGATCCACGGAACCCAACTTTCGCTCCAAAAAGGAAAATACCAATCGTTGGCCAAGCTGGCTGCTCGCGCCTCTGCGGTATCGAGGAGAAATGGAAACGGCGATCCACTGAACTCGGTGGGAGAAATCACTTCTGCCTTGTTGGTCGGACTGGGTGTGACTGAGGCAACACAGCAGCACGCCGTCGTTCTGGACCGCTACCAATGGATTCGAAACATGTGTATGGCGGGCGAGTACTCCTTGGCGCTCGATGCGGCGGTGGAGATGTTGCAGTCCGATTTGAAATACGTGGAGCGATGGCTGATCGCGGACTTGCAGCTTCGGGCTGCGCGCCTATATTGGAAACAAAGGCGATTTGGGAGGAGCCTGCTTACCGGTGCGCAGGCGTTCGCAAGGCGGCCGGTGATGTTGGGGCGTCCCCTCAAGCGACTGTTCCAACGCCGTTCGTAATTCGGTCGCTTGTGATAGACTCAGTCGTGACAGCGAAATGAAAATCACGGTAATCTTGTGCACGTATAACCGTTGCCGGAGTTTGGCGAAGGCGCTCGAAAGCGCATCTGCCGTGCAACTCCCCGAGTCGGACGAGTGGGAGGTGTTGGTCGTGGATAACAACTCGACCGACAAGACTCGGGAAGTGGTAGAGAACTTTTGCCGCCAGTACCCGAGCCGTTTCCGTTACCTGTTTGAACCCCGGCAGGGCAAGTCTCATGCTCTCAACGCGGGCATTCGCGAGGCCCACGCGGATGTTCTGGCATTCACGGATGATGACGTAACCGTTGATCCCGCGTGGCTCCAGCACCTGACGGCATCTCTCGATGACGCCCATTGGGCAGGCGCAGGAGGGCGAATTCTTCCACAAAAAACCTTCAGTCCTCCTCCCTGGTTGTCGCTCGCGGAACCCCACGCACTGGGCCCCTTAGCTGTTTTCGATCCCGGCCCCGACACAGTGGAACTCTCTGAAGCGCCATTCGGCGCCAATATGGCCTTTCAAAGAGGCGTATTCGACAAGCATGGCGGGTTCCGGACCGATCTGGGCCCTCGCCCCGGCAGCGAAATCCGCAGCGAGGACAGCGAGTTCGCCTATCGTTTGATGATGGCTGGAGAGCATCTGCGTTATGAACGCTCGGCCGTCGTCTATCATGAGGTGCCGGACAGCCGGCTACAGAAAAAATACTTCCTCAACTGGTGGTTCGACAAAGCGCGAGCTGACATTCGGGCATTTGGAGTTCCGCATAGCAAATGGCGTCTCAAAGGGATTCCACTCTTCCTGTTTCGTCGGCTGTCGGTTTGGACGCTTCGATGGTTGTCCGCCCTGGATCCGGCTCGACGATTCTCCTGTAAGCTCAAAGTGTGGATCGTAGCCGGACAAATCCAGGAATCGTATCGCCAGGCGTCGAAGGCCGGACGAACGGATGCGGAAGCGGCATTAAATGACAATCCGGCGAGATGAGCTTCCGTCTGACCTTCAGCGGTCTTGATTGAACCCAAGCGGCACGCCAAGCGTCCTGAGTCAGAAGTTCGCAAAGACTCGAAGATAGTTCAGCCAGTTATTTACGTCGTGGTCAGTTGGGCCCCTTTCACTCCCCGTACCAAAGTACTGTTGCGCTGCTCGGCCTGAAGGCCGATAACCGCTAAACGGGGAAAGATGTCCCTGTGTGAAGCAGGGCGCGTGTCGTTGTTTTGTGGTACAGTACTAACCCTCGAACGTAATGTCGGAAGACGGCTGGCCATAATCCGACGATTGACCGAACGCAACTCACGATCAGAGTAAATACAAACAAGGCAGATAACCGCAGTGCCAGTCGAGGTGGGGAAAGAATCCGCAAGCCGGGTACTAGATGAGTACTATCGCTGTCCCCCTAGTCCCTTGGGCTTCAAGACGCCAAGTCATTCCGATGGGCCGCCGGGGTATTTTCGCTTGGGGCCGGACGCGATTTGTTACGGGCGCCTATTCTGCAGCAGCGCGGCGAAAAGCCCTGAGGGAGTCCTGGCGGACGCCCTGGATCATACCGAATTGGAATCGGATGGGATCAACCTCCCCTTCAGTATTGACGAAGTAGTTGAGAATCTGCGGCGGGAGCGCTATGCCGCACATTTCCGCGAAGAGGGAAGGGTTTTCAACGAAATCTTACGAAAGACTTACTACTTCGTCCGGCCGCTTCTGGGAGTCTCGGTACGCCGGCACCTCCAGAAGATTTACCTGCGAGGCTGGGACCGGATTCCCTTCCCGGCCTGGCCCGTCGACGACACTGTCGATCGCGTTCATCGCAAGCTGCTGGCCCTGTCACTGAAAATCCAGGGACTGGATAGCACTCCGTTCGTATGGTTCTGGCCGCGGGGTTACACAAGTTGCATAATTATGACCCACGACGTGGAAGATAAACGCGGCAGAGACTTCTGCTCGAGCTTGATGGATTTGGATGCGTCGTTTGGCATTCGCAGCGCCTTCCAGGTCGTTCCCGAGAAGAACTATGACGTCTCAAAGAGCTTCCGGGACAGTATTACTTCCCGGGGCTTTGAGGTGAATGTTCACGACCTGAAGCACGACGGGCGCCTCTATGCCGAGCGTGCGGAGTTTCAGCGGCGGGCGGCACGCATTAACAGCTACATTCGCGAATACGACGCGCAGGGTTTCCGTTCCGGCATCCTTTACCGCAACGCAGACTGGTTCGACGCCTTCGAATTCTCCTATGACATGTCGCTCCCCAATGTGGCGCATCTCGACCCGCAGCGAGGCGGGTGTTGCACGGTCATGCCCTTCTTTATCGGAAGGATTGTCGAACTGCCGGTCACTTGCACGCAGGACTACACGCTATTTCAAATTCTCGGCGATTACTCAATCGACCTGTGGAAAAAGCAAATTGCCCTAATTCGCCGGAACTATGGATTGATAAGCTTCATTGCCCACCCTGACTACCTCCTCGAGCCACGGGCGCTCGACACCTACAAAACGCTTCTGAAATACCTGACAAGTTTGCGCGACGAAAACGGCCTTTGGACTGCATTGCCCAGAGACGTGGCGGATTGGTGGAGACAGAGAAGCCGGATGGAGCTTGTGCGCCAAGGCGACGAATGGCGAGTGGAAGGAGAGGGGAGCGAGCGGGCCTGTGTAGCCTATGCTAAGCTGACGGGGGACACCGTCGTCTACAGCCTGGAAGCCTGAGCCGGAATTATGGAAAACCTGTTTGCTCTTTCGGGCGCGGTGCTGGTGGTTGGCGGCACGCGGGGAATCGGCCGCGCGGTTTCACTGCGCTTTGCAAGAGCGGGGGCGTCCGTCATCGCCAATTATCTCCGCGATCAGAACGCCGCGGAGGATCTCAAGGCGTCAGCGGAGCGGGAGGGACTACGCGTACTGCTCTGCCGGGCGGACGTTACGACTCCCCGGGGCCTCGAGCAAATCGAAAAGTCTGTCGAGGAATGCAATGAGCCCCTCGCCGGCCTCATCTACTGCGCGGCGACCGGCGTACACCGTGAATTCCCGGAGCTTACGACACGCCACTTCGACTTTACGTTTTCGCTTAACGTGCGGGCTTTTTTCGAACTAACCAAGGCTCTCCTGGGCCGATTCGCGAACGGCGCCACCATTGTGGCCGTCAGTTCAATGGGGGCCCAACGCGCGCTGCCATACTATTCCCTGGTTGGTTCGTCCAAGGGCGCCTTGGAGGCGCTCGCCCGCCATCTCGCCGTCGAGTTGCGGCCGCGAGGCATTCGCGTGAACATCCTGGTTCCCGGCACGGTGCCCACTGACGTCTGGAAAACCCTCCCTGAGGGAGAAAAGCGGATTGCGGCGGCGACGGCCCGCACTCCTGGTCAACGGTTGGTAACAACCGAGGAGGTCGCGTGGGCCGCCCAATTCCTCTGCTCGAGGGCATCGGCGGGAGTTGTCGGCCATACGCTTATCGTGGATGGCGGGGCGGGAATTGTCGGGTAGTCGCAACCGGGCGGGAAGCCCATACTTCTTCTCTAATCGAAAGGGCGGCGAGACAAACTCCGCCTGACGCTGTATCTTCAATTACGGAGCACCGAGAATGGATGATATTCTGACTAAAATCCAGGAGGCCTTCCATAAGGCATTCGGGGTGGACACGCAAATGGTCTCTCTGGAGACCACCCCGAGCGAAGTGCCGGCTTGGGATTCGGTAGGCCACTTGGAACTGGCAAGCACGCTCGAGCAATCGTTTGGCATCAACCTGGATGTTGACGATCTCATGGAGATGGAAAACGTCCGCGAGATCGTTCGGGTCATCAAATCCAAGCTAGGTTAGCGATGGCAGGAAGCCCTGAATGCAATTTTGCGGGGCAGTTAACCCGGCGGCTAGGGGAGCATTCCTTCCTGATTAATGCCGGCACGGGCGAAGAAATCCCCCCCGGCGACCTTCATCCGCTCGTTTCCAGTTTCGGGGCCGGCTTGCTTCGCGCAGGCTTGAAGACGGGCGACCGGATTCTTCTCGGCTGTGCTCTCTCGCCCCTCGCCAGTATCGCCTATCTGGGGTCGATGTACGCCGGGTTAGTCCCTGTCCCCATCGAAGAAAACATCTTGACGTCATCCCTCGCTGAGTTGCTGAAGAAGACCGGCGCGCAGGCGGTTTGGACCGAAAAGGACGCTTCTCTCCAGGGCATTGGGGGCGCGCCTGTCGAGACCTTCCATGGGCCTCCTCGGGAGGTAAGAACGGATCCGATGCCGCCGGCTGCCTGCCAAGCGAGTGATCTTGCCGTGCTTGTGGCCACCTCGGGCTCCACTGGGACGCCGCGTTTTGTGATGGTCAGCCACGCTAACTTGACGGCCAACACCGAAGCGATCGTGCGCAGCCAGAATCTTCTCCGGGACGAGCGAGCGATGCTCATCCTGCCCCTGAGCTATTGCTTTGGCGCCAGCGTCCTCCATAGCCATCTTTACCAAGGGGGAGGCGTGGTATTCGACTCCCGATTCATGTTTCCCGACAAGGTGCTGCACGCCATCAAGAAGTACCAATGCACGACCTTTGCAGGAGTCCCGACCGTCTATAACATCCTGCTTCGCCGCTCGAATCTGCGTTCGATTCCGATGCCCAGCCTGCGGCGATTCTTGCAGGCGGGAGGGCCGCTGGCGCCTCAACAGGTGGCCGAGATGCGCGACTCCGTTCCCACCGCGAAGTTTTACGTGATGTACGGTCAAACAGAAGCGACAGCTCGTATTTCCTGCCTTGATCCCGAATCTCTCGAAGAGAAACTGGGTAGCGCGGGCCGGCCCTTGGACAATCTCTCGGTTCGCATCGTCGATGAAGAGGGCAGAGATCTACCCACCGGGCAGACCGGGGAAGTTATGGTCAGCGGACCGTCGATCACCTTGGGATACTTGGACGAACCGGAAGAAAGCCGGCGCAAGTTTCAAGATGGCTGGCTGCGAACAGGCGATTTGGGCCATGTGGATACGGCGGGATACATCTGGATTGACGGCCGCAAGGCCAATTTCCTCAAGATTCGCGGAGTCAGGGTGAGCTTTGCCGAGGTCGAAGCAAGAGTGGCGAGTCTCGCCGGCGTCAGTGAGTGTGCGGTGGCTGCTGTGGCACATCCGGAGGCCGGGGAGGCGCTGGCTCTCTATATCGTGCCCGATAAAGGTGCAGGTGAGATTGTCGAGAAGGTGCGCCGCAGTTTACCCACCTACTGGACTTGTGAATCGATCACCATCGTCTCGCACATTCCGAAGACGGCCCGAGGAAAAGTGTCCCGCGGCGACCTGAAGAAAGCGGTGGGAATCGATGGATGAACTGGGGCGGAGAATCGACCAGATGCTGGCGATTCCTCCTTACAGTCTGTCCCCGGAAGACCGCCAGGCGGCCCTGGTCGAGTTGCTGAAGGACGAACTGGAGTACGCGGGCGCGAGGAACGCCGCATTCCAGAATTACCTGCGCTACTGGCCCACGGATATACGCTCTGCGAGGAGTGTCGCAGACCTCCCTTACTTGCCGGTGGCATGCTTGAAAGGAAACACTCCTTTTTCGCTGGTCGAGCCCGGCGAGATCAAGCGCACCCTGACCTCGAGCTCCACGACCGGTCAGATGCCCAGCAGGATTGTGCTGGATTCGCCCACAGCGAGGCGCATGACGAAGGGAGTCGTCTCCATCGCGCAAGACTTCATCGGTTCGGCCCGAAGGCCCTACCTGGTGGTTGATGTGCCGGGCGCCGTGGCCGGCGGGCCGGAGCTGGGAGCACGTGGCGCCGCCATTCAAGGCCTTCAGCCCTTCGCAAGCGAGGCCGCCTATTGCTTGAAAAATGGTAGTGACGGCCTCGATCTCGATCGCGGGAAGCTGCTGCAATTTCGAGACGCCCGGCGTAAGTCGCAAGTGCTGGTTTACGGCTTCACGTACATTCTCTGGAAACACTTTGTGAAGCCGTTGAGCGCCGAGAACCTGTGCCTCGACATGCCGGACGTTCACATCCTTCACAGCGGCGGATGGAAGTTGCTGCAGGAAGAGGCGGTTGACAAGAAAACCTTCAACGAGGGTGTGGCTTCCGTCTTCGGCTGCCCTGCCGGCCGGGTTATCGATTTCTACGGCATGGTGGAGAACGTCGGCGTCATTTATCCCGATTGTGCCGAGCTTAATAAGCATGTTCCGGTGTTCGCAGACGTCATGGCGCGAGACCCGCTCACGCTGAAACCGGTTCGAGAAGGGGAGACGGGCGTCGTGCAGGTTTCGAGTGTTCTGCCCACGAGTTTTCCTGGGCAACTCCTCCTCACGGAAGATCTCGCCCAGATTGTGGCGTACGACGGGTGCCGTTGCGGGCGGCGCGGCGTGTGTTTCCGGTTTATGGGACGGGTTCCTAAAGCTGAGGTGCGCGGCTGCGGAAACATTGAGCGTAGCCGGCAAGGGGTCAACTGATGGGTGCCACCGAGATATCCCGACAGCCCCGAGGTGTCATGCTGAGCGAAGCGAAGCATCGCCGCAGTTTCACGAAGAAATCAACTGCAGAGACCCTTCGCTGCGCTCAGGGTGACAGACTGCCGACAACGTCATGAGTGAACTCATCCTCGACATCGGCCATCCCGAACAAGTTTCCGCCGCCGCATCCGAGTTGCGCGAAAGCCTCAAGGCGGCCGAAATCACTCCCAGTGGAGTCTTGGAGGTATTCGAACGCTGGGCTGCGGCTCTCGGAGAACGCGAGACCGTCGACATCCCCGGCGTTCAGTTCCTCCGCATGTGGCTACGACGTGGGACGCTCGAGCCCATTCTTGTCAGAGAACTCGGGTGCGGGGCTCTCAAGGGAAACTGGATGGTGGATGGCCGGGCCATGCTCAAAGGATTTCCCTTGGGTGTGGTTGGCCACTGGCCGGCAGGAAACATCGAAATCCAGCCCGTTCTTTCGATGACCTGCGCTTTACTCGGTGGCAATGCGTGCCTCGTGCGCGTGCCCAGCGGGCTCGAAGACATCTCCGCGCGACTGATCGGCAAGCTGGTCCAAACTGACATTCGAGGTGTCCTGGCGGCCCGGATCCGCATGCTTGTGTTCCCACATACCCGGCGGGACTTGCAGGAAGCGATGGCGCGGGTTGTCGATGGCGCCATGCTGTGGGGCGGCGAGGAAGCTGTATTGCAAGTTCGCAGCCTTCCCTTCCCGCACTGGGCCAGGCTGGCAGTTTTCGGGCCGCGCATCTCGATCGCTGCCATGGACGCGGATTCCTGGTGTAACGTGCAGGAGCGCGAGGCGTGGTGCCGCCGCATTGCGCGTGACGTATGGCAGTTTGACCAGCAAGCCTGTTCGTCGCCCCAGGCGCTCTTTCTGGAAAAGAGGGTGGGCCACTCCTCGGATGAGTTCGTGCATACCCTCAAGGCAGCGTTCGAATCGGAAAACCGGGTGCATCCGAGGCAAACCATCCAGGCCAGCCTGACATCGGCGATCTGCCAGGCTCGTGCCTCCTGGTTGCTGGACGATGTCGCCCATCGCGCCATTTTTCCCTCCGAGCCCGACTGGACGATTCTTATTGGCCGCGGCTCAGAAATCCCCAAGCCGACCCAGGGGAAAACGCTGACCATTTTAGAGGTCGACGACTTATGCGACGCCTTAGAAGGTCTTGATGGAAACGTTCAAACCCTGGGGCTGGCCGTGGCCGACGCTGCCCGGGAGGAAATGCTCGCCTCGCTCGCAGCAAGAAGAGGTGTAGATAGAATTGTGAAGCTTGGACGCATGCACGTCTTCGCTCCGCCCTGGGACGGGGTTGATCTGATACGGCCCATGGTGCGTATGGTGCGCCATGTGCCCTCGAGCGCGTAACCCAAACCTGCAGAGCTTATTGCTCACTTAATGGTGACAACAATGGCAGACGCCAACACATTCCTCGAAGCGCTGGACCGCAAGGCCAGAATGTTTGCGCCCACGGCCCGGGCAACTGTCGAAGCTAACCATGAACTTTGCTCATGGCTGCTGGACCCATTGGCCCGCTGGGCGCAGGGCGCCTACGGTGAGAAGGCATTCGAGGATGCAGCACGAGGCTATGCCCGTTATTGCCTCGGCGTTGCAAAAGTTCAGCAAGCCTACGAGCAGGCAGGCCGGTACGCCCCACAAGCTTTGACCGATGTGGTTTCGGAGGTTTATGAGGACGAAGGGTACATGGTTCCCTACATGTGGGCGGCCATCCTCATCTACCCGTTCTGGCCCTCGATGGTCAATCATATTGCCATGTACCGGAACGACTTTCTAAGGTCGTTGCCGCCTCAGGCAAGGGTTATGGAATTGGCGTCAGGCCACGGCGTGCTCAGCCTGCTCGCTGCCGAGGAACGGCCGGACCTTCAACTCGAGGGAATTGACATCAGCCCGCCCGCGGTGGCGGTGGCCAATCGCATTCTCGCGGCCTCGGGACATGAGGGCCGGGTCAAGTTTGCCGTGGAAGACATCGTGGCCTTTGAACGGGACAACAAGGGCGGCAAGTATCAGGGAATCATTGCGGCGATGCTGGCGGAACACCTGGAGGATCCCCGGCCCCTCTTCCGGTCCATCTCGCGCCTTCTCGACAAGGACGGCAAGGTTTTCTTCAGCACCGCCATCGAATCCGCCCAAAAGGACCACATCTACGAATTCAACTACGAAAGCCAGCCGCTGAAAATGGCGGAAGAGGTTGGCCTTCGCGTAACCCGACTGGTCAGCGATGCCAGCGCTCCGCTGCCCGGCACTCGATTTCTGCCCCGCGCTACGGCCATGATCTTGCGCCACCGGTGAAGCGTCAGTGCGAAAACCTCCTTTGCAATGTCATTCCGAGCGAAGCGAGGAATCTCGCTCTGAGTATTCTTAACGCACCGCGAGATTCCTCGTCGCCTTTGGCTCCTCGGAATGACAGCAAAACCCTAGGCTCAGGCTGCATCTATGACGATGACTTTTGAGCAAATCAAGACCTACCTTAGGCAACGGTTCCCTCTCATCATGGTCGACAGGGTGTTGGAGGTCGAGCCCGGCAAAAGGATCAAGGCCATCAAGAATGTCACGGGGAACGAGATTCAGTTTCTCGGCCATTTCCCCGACTATGCGATCATGCCGGGCACCTTTATTGTGGAGGCGATCGGGCAATGCGCTTCCATCCTCTTCAGCCAGACTACCGGCAAGGGCGTTGAACAGAGTGAGTACCTGGTCCTGGCCAGCATCAGTGAGATGAGATTCTTCGTTCCTGTCCACCCGGGTCACACCATGGTCGTGGAAGTAAGCATCGTGAAAATGACGGGGGAAGCAGCTCTTATCGAGGGAATTGTGACCGTTGACGGGACGGTTGTCACCAAAGGGAAGCTCGGGTTCGCAAAGAAAGCGGTCTGAATCGCCAAGATCAAGGCAGTCGATCACGCCCGTCGGCTTACGAGCACCCAGAAACCATGAAAATGGTTCCCCTCCTTTCTAAGGAGGGGTCAGGGGTGGTTAACTGCTCGGCCCACCACCCTTTAACCCCTCCTCAAGTGAGGAGGGGAGTCACTTTCAGAGCGGAGCCCGCGGGACCGCCAGCTGTCGGCTTAGGTTAAGCATGAAAAGATCACTTCTCAGAAGGATATTCAACAGAA
>Ga0116110_1001092_pt1 | contig 14943 bp, 13 predicted proteins | sample June2015DPH_8_50_FD_89719 | JGI IMG/M metagenome (GOLD analysis project Ga0116110, IMG submission 89719) | Peatland microbial communities from SPRUCE experiment site at the Marcell Experimental Forest, Minnesota, USA - June2015DPH_8_40 | ecosystem: Environmental > Terrestrial > Soil > Wetlands >...
AAGATGATGGCTGGTGCATAACGCATAACTTTTGGATATGTTGACTTCTGGCACCGGCTCTTCTACGCGGTCACGCTTGCTCCAATCTGTAAGATCAGCAAGAACTCAACCTGGTTGAAACGTTCCCCCATTTATCGTGGCTGGCCTTCGGCTTTCAGCGTGATGAATAGGGATTGCTGGAACGGTGATGAAAAAATAAAAAAAACTGGCCGCCAAATTCGTTCCGGCGAGCAGTCCTTTCAGGATCATCTTGTCGAATTTGAGGGATTTCTATTTGACCTTTTCGCTGAGGGTCTGCCTGCTTTGAACTTGCAACTGATCAGCCCAATGTAGATTCAAAGCTCATTCTCTTCTGCAGACTCACTGGACCAGACATCATTCCAACTCCACTTCCTCCGATTGAGAAGGATTTTTCTTTCTCTGCGCCTTCTTGCCCGATTTGCTGATTGGGCCATTCCGAAATACTGAGAAAAGACACTCTTGGCCTTTCAAAGCTTCCCTAGCCTGATCCAGTTCCAAAATGTTTAGGCCTGTCAGGACTTTGATTTCATCATCTGATGGAGCTTTGTAGTAACAATATTCGTGAATCAGATTCGCTATAAGCACCTTGAACGAATTGTCCGTTATGTTTGTTGCTTCGCATTCCAGTAGCAAATCACAGATTTTAAAGAAGAGTTTTGAAGCTCTAGGTTGCTCCTCAATTAGCCGTGAATAAATCTGGACCTCCGAAACAACCGCACTCCTAAATTCATGGCTTGTTTGATTACCAGCAGAATCAACCATAATAATGTGAATTCTGTCCAAGAAAGGATCGCTTTGAGGATTTTTCATTTTCACCATGTTTTTGCTCCATCAATTTGTCCCTGCCGTAAACGGCAAAGCTAATGATCAGCGGTCCCCCGATCTGTTTGTTACCCAGATATTTGCCCCGTCAAAGGCTACATATATCCTATATCCTCCCTAATCAAACACGCAAGTGGAAAGGCTTATCAGACCATTTTGGGAAGAACACCATTCTCCGTAGTTGATTGCCTCGTTTCCTCCCCCGTGTTCAAGGAACTCAGGCGAAAATTATGCGATAGTAACGGGCCATAGGCGCTGAAAAGCTCGGAGTACTCGATGCTCGGGTCGCTCACGCATGATGAGATGATAGTTGAGGTAAAGGAGGCCCCCCGGCCCCATGGTCGAAAGGGAAAGACTTGGGGGGAGTTTTGCTTTTAGTAAGGCTTATACTCTCTCATGAAGACTTTACGGTTATTTTTCTCGGCTTTGCAGCCTCAGCCTTTGGCATCACCAGCTTAAGCACGCCATCTTTCATCGATGCCTGAATCTTCGCACGGTCGATGTCGCTGGAGAGAGTAAACTGTCTGTAGTAATCGCCGAACGTATACTCTTTGAAGAGCACCTTGCCCTTCTCCTCGTGCTCGGGCACAGTTCCCCGGATTGTTAGCTGGTCGGAATCCAGGTCTATGTCAAGGTTCTCGCTCGGGACGCCCGGCATGTCGGCAACCAGTGTCAGGGCATTTTCCGATTCATATATGTCTACGGCCGGGATAAAAACCGGGACGTTGCGCGTGCTTTCTCCGGTTGCCTGCGCCTCCTTTTTTTCCTCAATCTGCAAATCCGTGTCAGCCATAATAAACCTCCTCTTCCAACGGTTCGCTATTCGCTTTTGATGGCTATTTTATGAAGTTTAACATGCTCGGCCTTGGGCAGAACGAGCTTCAGCATGCCATTTTTGCATTCGGCCTGGATAGCTTCAGGATTCACGTCATTCGGCAGAGTGAGCGCCTTTCGGAAACTTCCCCACTTGCGTTCCCTGCGGTGGTAACAGACGTCCTGCGTCTCTTCGGGCTTGCATTCGCCACTCAACGTAAGGGTCCTGCCAACAACCGAGATGTCCAAGTCTTCAGCTTTGATTCCCGGGATTTCAGCTTCAACGTAAATAGTGTCCCCATCCTCGGTTACGATAAGCGGCGGAAATACGCCCGAAGATGTTGGACTGGAAACCCCTCCGGTAAAACCTGAGAGAAGCCGGTCCATTTGCCTGCGAGCTCTCTCAAAGTCTTGCAGAGCGCCGGGGATATCTGGCCAGCGCGAGTTTGGGTACCTGAAAATGGCCATGATCAACCTCCTGTTGATTGTTGAACGATACTGTTTAGCAGCCACAAGCTAAGACTGCTAATTAATCGTGTCAACATTCCCTCAAAGACCGCTAGCATAATTTTTGTCCGGTGGCGGACTGACATGATCAGCTAGCGGCGCAAAAAATGAGACTGGTTTTAGCAACTTCAGGGCCACCACCATCCCCACCGTTGATAGCTCCTCTGCTCAATGCTGGCTGGAGTTACGAGAGCCAATATTCAAGTTCTTCAATTAATGGGCATAAACGCAAAGAGGTGAATCGGGCAAGGGTTGAAAACCAGAATGAAAGGCTTTGAGCGGGATCTACCGGCTACTTTCGACTCTGGTTCAAGGGACAGCCGCAGACATCACAAAAAAAGCACTTTGTCTGCTTCCACAAAGATTGCTGGGTGTGGGAGCTCGGATCATAGGAACGGTGCATGACGAAATCATTCTGGAGGTAGCTGAGGAGAAGGCAAATGATGCGGCCGCAATTCTGGAAAGGACAATGATCGAAGCGGGTAAAGCTTATCTTTCCAAAGTTCCGGTTGAAGTGGAGGTTACGATTGGGGAGACATGGGCAGAGAAGTAGACAAAGCAAGTCAGGATAAAAATCGACAGGATCACTTATTCTTCGTCCGCTGGTCTGTCAAAGGTCGCACAGAGCGTGATTCCATTGTAAATCCCTCCCCGCAACATGCATCATTCCGCATAATGAGAAAAAACAGTTTTATTTGGTACCAGTCTTATTCTGGATGTTGCTTGGCGTAAACTCGGAATCATCGGATTCTGAAATTCGTTCCCAAATTCCTCCTGAACATCGTAAACACAGTTTAGGTTCATCTATGCATGTCTCGTCGCCATCCTGGAAAATCTCACCTAATTCGCAACTTTTCTCTTCCATGTTTTTGCTCCATTGGTCGTTTAGCCCCGCAACGCTGTATCGCGCGCAGAGCGGAGTTTTCATTAAAGAATGATAAGCACAGAAACCGATTGAGTCCGTAAAACCTCAACAGATTTCCATCTAAGTGATGCCAGTGACTACTCTCTATTCAATCTTCCAGTTCAAGCGACAGGCGCCGATGGTTTCAAACGGGGCACTGATCAATGTTTCCTAGAAATTGAACAGCCTTGATGCCCGTATGTTCATTCCATTTCCTAAATATCTGAAGCGAGATCATGTGGATCTGCTGAACGCCACCTCGACCATGAAACTGCCATGAGCCGTTTCGAATGGAACGGCAAGGCGTGGTCCGTTTGCAATATGCATTATCGTGTGTCCCTTTCCACCAACTATTGTCGGTATTCCAGCCTGGAGAACGAATCCATCCACGGCGAGTCGCCTTCTGGCATCTCCGCAGATCATGTTGGTAAGTTCCCCTACGGCATCCCTCACCTCATGATTCAACTCAGTGAACGGCACTCCCAAAAGGTTCGATGCAATGTCTTTGGTACATTGCTCAGTGAAAATTAAAGCCATAGACCCTTGGGCCGCGCCGGTGATCCCAATGATCGCGGAAACATCTCCAATAGCAATATCATCCTTCTTTAGAAAGGGCTTACCAGGTTTGGCATCGACTTGAGCCATTGTTTTCAGCACATGCATGGCCGCGGCAAGGAAGGGATTAATCATTTTCACATCCATCGTCTACTCTCCATTACTGACCCTGAGGAATAATCTTGGCGAGTTTTTCTGCGAACACCTCCGGACTAAAGGGCTTGACAACATAGTTGCTGACCTTGGCCTGGATCGCCTTGATAATATTTTCTTTTTTGGTCTCGGCGGTAACCATCATAAAGGGAATGCCTTTAAGCCGTTCATCAGCTCGCACTCGATTTAGCAGCTCGAGCCCGTCCATCGTTGGCATGTTCCAGTCTGAGACAATCAGGTCAACTTTATTGGACTTCAAAAGCCTGAGCGCCTCGACGCCATTTTCGGCTTCAATTATCTCTTTGAATTGCAGATCTTTCAGAATTTTTCGTAGGATGCGTCGCATTGTAGAAAAGTCGTCCACAACCATAGCCACCAAGTCCTTGTATGCCACTGGGCCTGATCCTTTCCTGCTATTTATTCACTCCAGAAGGGTCCAAATCACAAGGTGCGGAGTCAAATTCTGCCCAAAAAACCTCTTGGAACACGCTGAATGCCTAGAATGGTTATCGGAAGGATCATTCACCCACTGAAGCGTTTTTGCTGCATATCGTGTATGAACAGAGGCTTTTGCCTGAAATCCGATTCAAATTAGAACCCAGAGTAGGTGAGCTTTGTGGGTGATGACATTTAGTGCGACAGCCGGATTGCCAATCTACTTCCGAAAAACCTGAAACTCATACCCGCACTTCGAGCACCTCTTCTCAAAAATCTTAACCGTCGGAACTCCCAGAATCCTCCCCACCCACGCGACAACGTTGGTAAAAGATAGCTTTGATTTCACATTCTCGCTTCTACATTCTGGACACTTCGCTTTTGCTCGTGGATCTTGCATAATCATGGCTGGATCTCCCCTTTGCTGAATGATAACGTTTCCGTTGCCGATCTGAGTTTCGACCAGTTGGATGAAAGTAGATGGTGGATCAAATTATCTCTGTATATTGATATATTTAGGCAGGAAGCATCATTTCAGCGGAAGAGGTCCGGTCGAGTGAGTCTGCGTGAAGAAAATCAGCTCGGAATTTACGTTGACGCTAACCAATGTGAGATCATTGGCAGAGGACGGTATAATGGATCGGATGTGCGCGATCCGGATGGGCAGCCCATGAAAGTTCACAGATGTGACGGACGTGGAAAGGTTTATCACCTTGGCGTGAAGTCAATGACCAGGAGAGGAAGGTTGAATTAGCATTATACAACCCTGCCATTTGTCATTGGCGGCATGTACACCAAAATTAATCATAGCCAGCGATGCAGAAAATTATTTGGTGGCGGGTCACACGACAGGCTGGCCAACGAGGCGGGTGTTTCCACCAGTTCAACAAGTTTTTGCCTCCTCAGAGGTAACAATCGCTCAGCTTGGGGTCGCGCATAAGTAACTGCATTTACAGTGGTCAGTATCATTTTGGGGTATATTTAATCATCATTCTATACCCCTCAAAACCCTTCTTGACATGGTTCAAGTTTCCCAAATATACAGGCAGATACGACCCGTTGTCGCATATCATAATGGCCTATCGTAATGACCAAAGTTGAATCCTGGCGCGTGTTAGCCAAGATTTTGCGTTAACCTGCCTGAGTTAACCACCGAACAATGGCTTTGGCAGATGGTTCAGGTTAGTAGAGAGGGCTATGACCTGCAGAATTGACATCTCTATGACTTTGCTCTTTTCGGTCTTGCTAATGCTCTGTAGTCTCTGCAGTCCTGTGCAGGCGAGGCTTTTCGAGAACGCCAGTTCGATTGGGACACTCGATTTCGAGCTTGACGGCTATGGTTCGGAGCTCGGCACCCTCACCTCATCGGGATGCACTGAGGGCCAAGGCTACAGATGGCGCGAATACTATCTTTATGACGGTTCCCCCTCTAATCAGGTAATGAGTTATCGGGTGACTGAAACCCCGGCGCAATCCGAAACGCCAAATACATGGGTGGTTTTCAACAGTCTGGAACAACAGAGCAACCATATATATGAGTTCGTCCTAAACGGGCAATTCTATTTTTATTTTCATTACCCCAATCCGGGTGACGTAAGCTTAACAATTAACTATTGGGGTTCCAGCGGCGAGAATATTCAGATCTTGATTCACTTCGTCTACGACGCCGATTACTTTAACAGCATTTTTCCCCACTCGCACCTGCTGGGCGGACAACGTCATAACATAAACACCATGTTTCTCCACAACACTGCGCAGCCTGGACAGCCCAGGCTGACATATCGCCAGACTAGCGGTTCCGGCCCTGGAGCGATGAGTAAATTCGGGACCCCCCGATACTGGGTAAATTCTGCTGCCCTGAACCTGGTAGTCGAGGACTCCGATTTTTCCTACAGGGGACTCGGACCGGATGTGGTCATGACCCGCACCTACAATGCCGACCCTTCGGATGTAGGCATGTTTGGGAATGGGTGGCATTTTCATGTTGCATCGGCTTTCCTCTCGCCTGTCACTATCGCATCATTTTTGCCTGATCCCCAATACCGGGTGAGGCGGCAGAACGAATCCACCATCCCTGGAAAGGAGGTGTGTCCTGAAATTCCAAAAACCAGTTTCATTGACCTATCACTTGCATCTTCGATTGCTAAACTGTATGGTTTTGGCGGCTTTAGGGTTGTTCCAGAAATTTTTCGGGCGGAATCCGACCCGAAGGTGCGGTTAAGATGCATAGCGCAGAAATTGATGCATTATTCCGGCAAAAATTATTCAGTCTTGTAATTATGGCGTGTACGTTGGTTTTGGCTCAACTGGCGTCCACATACAATGAATTGAAAGTTCGTATAAACGGAGCAATGTGTGGGGGCAGATATGTGCTGTTTAATGAAGAACATATTTACCGTTCTTTCGATAACTGCGATCATCTTAAGCGCTGGTCCTGCGGTGGCGGATACTGTTGTTCAGCACTCAGGTGCAACCGATCCTGGAACGGAGGGATTCTCCGCGTATAGTACTCCCGGCTATGCTGTAATCAACGATCAGGGATCAGGTATCGATGCCTGGCACATGGATGGTGCCTGGTCGACCACTCAAGAGATTTATTACTTTTCCGGGGCAAACAGTGGCGCGCTTTCAGGCGGCTGGGCGCTAAGCGCTAAATTACGGAATACGTCGACTGAAACGGGCGATGAAACTGGGCCATGGATTTCGGTAATGCTTGGGGGCAAGAGATTTGATATCGGCCTGCATAGCGATGGCAATGGCGACCAGGTGCTGACCGGCAATGTAAACTACGACACAACCAACTACACGATTTCAGGTTTAGGTCAGAACTACGTATACGTACAGGTCGCTTATGACAGTGTCAAAGGGACTGCCGACTACTATGTTAATGGAAGCAAAGTCATTACCGGCTTTATCCCAACAGATCAATACTTCTATGACGGTCTTGTTTGGGGTGGCGAAGGCAACTTTAACCTCGTTAAGCTCGAAACTGGTAACCCCTGGCCGAGCGTAACGCTTTCGACCACGGCGCCGGACCCCACCAACAGCTCTCCAATCCCGGTTACCATTACCTTCAGCGAACCTGTTACCGGATTTTCCGTTGCGGGAGTTACGGTAACCAACGGGACCCTATCCGCTTTTTCGGGAAGTGGCGCCTCATACAGTGTAAACGTCACCCCTGCTGCGAACGGCATCGTGACCGTAAACGTTCCTGCGGGTGTGGCCGTCGATGCTGACGGAAACGGAAATACTGCTGCGACCCCGCTAAGCAGGAACTACCAGTACGCTGCCCCGACTGCCAATGCTGGAGGTAACGTGAGCGTTGACTGTGAAAGCGTGGCCAACACCGTCATTCACGGCACTGCTACCGACCAGGACCTAAGTGCAACTCTTACCTATCGCTGGCAAGAAGGACAAACAGTTTTGCTCGACTGGACCCCTGTAGGCCAAAGCGGCGATTGTCCTCTCGCCCTCGATACTGTCATGCCGCCGCTTCAAGACGGTGCCCATACGCTGACTTTGGAGGTAACGGACGGCCAAACCATAGTTACTGACAACATGACCCTTACCATCACCAATTCAGCCTTTTTGGTCCTGCACTCCTTCGCTGGAGGCGCAGGCGATGGGTCTGCCCCCGAGTATACCTCTCTTACGCCCGTGGGCGGGGTTTTTTACGGGATGACTCCGAATGGAGGCGCTAACGGCAAGGGCGTGATTTTCAAATTCGATCCGGCGGCAAAGATTTTGACGCCCCTGCACAGCTTCACAGGGGCAGCAGGTGATGGGGATTCCCCCATGGGATCCCTCACCCTCGCTGGTACGACTCTTTACGGGATGACCTCTGCCGGCGGCGCCAAAGGCAAGGGCACAATTTTCATATACGACACCACCAAGGTGAAGACTGACGGCTTCACGCTGCTTTACAGCCTGGGCGCCAGTGGTGAAGGGGTCAACCCCGGCGGCTCCCTTACCTTCGTAGGGAAAACTCTTTACGGGATGACCCCGAATGGAGGCGCCAACGGCAACGGTACGATTTTCAAGTTCGATCCGGCGAAAAAGAATTTGACGGTCCTTCACAACTTCACAGGGACAGCAGGCGACGGGGCATCTCCCCAGGGGTCCTTCATCCTCATGGGGACCACTCTTTATGGCATGACGAAGGGTGGAGGAAGTGACAGCTCCGGGATAATTTTCAAGTACAACACCAATGCGAAGAGCGACGGCTTCACGGTCCTTCACAGCTTCACAGGGGCAGCAGACGACGGGGCATCTCCGGAGGGGTCCTTCATCCTCATGGGGACCACTCTTTACGGGATGACCTCTACCGGAGGAGCTAACGGCAAAGGCACCATTTTCAACTACAACACCAAGGTGCCGGGTGACGGCTTCACACTCCTGCACAGCTTCGATTCGACCAATGGAGGCAACCCCAACAGCGACCTTATCCTCCTGGGGACAACTCTTTGCGGGATGACCTCTTCGGGAGGTTACAGCGGCTATGGCACGATTTTCGGGTACGACACGAACGCGAGCGGTGACGGCTTCACGCTCCTGCACACCTTCGATTCAATCGGTGGCTCTGCGCCTTACGGGTCCATCACCGTCTTTGGGACAACCCTTTACGGGATGACCAGCGGAGGAGGCGATAGCGGCCTGGGTGTGATTTTCTCCTATGTCCCCGATTTCACGATATCGGGCGCCGTGAAGTCATCAGCCGGCCATCCCATCGCGAAGGTGACCGTAGCTTTGAAAGGCGCCTCCGGGCTCAGCGCTGCGGCCCAAACCGATACATCCGGCGCTTATTCGTTTACCGACTTGCTCGACGGCACTTATACGCTTACGCCGAATCTGCCGGGCTGGAAGTTTTCGCCATCGCAGGTGAAGACGGCCATAAAAGACCAGAACGCAAAGATCCAGAACTTTACCGGCACGCCCGTGACGATTAAGGGAACCGTCACGCTCTATAAAGGTAAAAACATACCTTCCGGCCTGACGGTTATGGTAAAGTTGGCCGACGGAGAGGGCAATCCGGTTTCCAGCACCAGCACTAACAGCTCCGGCGGCTACGAATTCGATGGAGTAGACGGGCAATATACGGTTACGCCCGTTCCGCCCAACCATGCCAACGGCGGTCTTGCGTTTGTGCCGCCTTCCGCGAATATTACCGTCCATGGGAAAAACACAACGGCGAATTTTAAGCTTCAGACCGGCGCGAGCTGCAAGCAATGTCATTAAGAAGAAAGTTGCGGGTTGGCGGGTTAAGAACCAACCCGCAACCCGCTAACCTTTTTTACAGAGGATAACGACGTGCGACCCAACGAGTCTTCAACTTCAATCCGGGACCGGCTGCCCTGACCCTGGTTGTGCTCGAGCAGGTAAAGATGGAAATGCTCTATTTTCAGGGCTCAGGCTCAGCCAAAGTTCACCCTCCTTGCCAATTTCGAAAGATTCAGTTTGCAGCAAATCGTTAAACAAATGATTCAAAAACGGCAAAGATTTTAGCGTTCCATTTCTCAAGGCGGAGGAGAGCTGATATGACCTTTTTTGAGAGACCATTCCTGGACACCACCGCTTCAGGTGGGGCGAATACACCGATCTGTAAGGGTCTGCCGTAGAAATAGCCCTGAGCATATTCAAAGCCGAGTTGCCGGCACGTTTCGCCTTCGTCGTGGCATTCCGATTCCCTCGGCAAGAGTTTTGATTCCCAGGTCATGAGCGGCCTTCACAAAGGTGAGCACCATCTGATGCAGCCGCTTCGGGGCAAGATGAATGTTGCGCACGAGGGACATGTCAAATTTCAGAAGGTCGGGAGGCATCTTAGCCAATTCGACCAGGCGGGTCTGTCCAACGCCGAAATCGTCGAATGCCAACGCAATGTCCAGACCCGCCAATCTATCCCGGAACTGTTTCATCTCATCTGTGCGCGGTAACACCCTTTCATTAATTTCGAGGACGATTTGATTTGAAGGAGCCATCTCATGGGTTCTTTCAAGAGACTCCATCAGGAGATCAAGGCGGTCCAGCTCTGCGGGGTGCGTATTGGTGAACCAGAGAAGGGAGCCCGGCAGCCTCCTTCCCCAATCCACCCCCGTTTCCCGGAAAAGGGCACTGAGGTCATATGCGCAACCCATATACGCTGCAACTTCAAACAATTCAACAGGGTCAGAGGGCAAATCATCCTCATCGATTCGGCCAAGAATTTCGTACCCGATTGCTTGCGTATCGGAAAACCTCACTATAGGCTGAAAATGAGGGATTACATTTCGTCTCGAAGCAGTTTCCTCAGGTTGGACTCAAGCGAAGCCAAGCGGTTCAGATCTTCAGTTAAATCAAAGGCGACCGTTTCATCTGCGCTGGCAGGCCGACTTGCAGCGACGCTCTTGATGCAAAAATGGGACTTGCCAAAGCTTATGATTTTTTTATATGCCTCGTTTAATTCTTTCCGTTCCTCATTGTGTTCTTCCCACTTCTTGTTTGATTCTTCTTTCCATTTTTTGCTGAGTTTCTGAGCGGCTTTTCGATTTTCTTTCCTCGACTCAATTCCGTATCGGAGTTCATACCAACGGGGACACTGCCACGATTTGCGACGAGCTATAGCACCAACTTCCACGACATCAACAGCGGCAGTAACGGCGCATACTCAGCAGGAAAAGGATACGACCTGGTAACCGGGTGGGGCAGTCCGAACGGGAGCGGCCTGATCAACTCACTGGCACCATAAGGAAGAGCTGTTCTGACGAAGGGGCCGGATATCGTGCACCGCTGCATCGGGGAGCGTCGCGATCCGGGTTTCAATATTATTGAAATCTTGGCAGGCTTTATCACGCCGTATCCGTGAACGGAAAGGAAGCAGGTCTTACCGTTCACGGATCACGGTTTCATCAATTACCAAAAGCCTTGAGACAGGCGTGAGCCGGAGTGCAGTTTCCCTGGCCGTCGGTCATGGCGCACTTAAGATCGGTCCAGGTGTCATAATAATATTGTCCGCTCCCGAACGGGTCGCTGCCGGCATCGTCCGCAACGAAGCTCTGACCTGGAGAAAACGAGCCTCCGTCATCGCGGTCCGTAGCCGCCATAGGGCCGGCACGGCAATGCACTTCGGACCGATTACTTTGCGGCAAAGGCCTTCAGGCAGACTTTGGCAGGCGGGCTCCAAGTGTAAAGATCTTGCCAGCTGCCCTGGCTGCCGTCGGCCGATATGAAGCTTTGTCCGGGAATAGCGTACGAACGGCTGCTGTTGCCATCCGGCGGCGCCACCTGGTCCTGCATCGCTAATGGCCATTGATAGCCGTAGCCATCCTTTAATTTGACCACGACCGAAAAATTATACCCGGGTGTGACATGCACCGCTTTCTTGAGGACTACCGTTACGTAGCCCGCATCCTCGGAAAAGTATCCCGACTGGTGATACACGAGATTTCCGATTACCGGGTCTACGGAAGGATTATACAGCTCGCCGCCGGTAACCACTTTGTCGTATATGTAGACGTCATAATAGGTGTTCCACTCATATAGATAGAAACTGACGGCCTTAATATGCGAACCTTGAGCATTGGCCCTGAAGACATTGGCCATCCATGCGGTAGAAGTTCCGTCTTGGTCGGTGCCAAATCCAATATTGTCCAGCCATCCGAGAGGGTCGTACTGGTAGGCCCAGTTGTAATTCGTTGCCGATTCGTTGTCGTTATATGCGTAACCTTCCGGGCCTACCGACGCGTCCCAGTAGGAGAGATAAAAATAGCCATAGTTTCCGAAATCCGTGCCCCAGCTGTTCTTGACAATCCAGGCGCCGGGCCCCGGAGGCTGGGGATTAAAATTTGAGGCAGCGTAGTTGTCATCCCAGCCCACTACTGCAACGGCATGGTCCGTCCCTTCGTTTATAGGAACGTATAGGCTTGCGGTGTCACTATTGTAGTAGTTATTGTCGAAGTTCACGCCAATGGCGCAGGCAACGCCGAAGCTGGTCAGTGCCCATTTTAGGTCGTCATTGTAAGGCTGGCCGTTCAATAAACCGGTTTGAAGCCATTCGGCCTGCTGGATGTGGGCGGCTGAGATAGCGCTCGGGGGCATTGCGGGGCTGGAGGCGGTCGCGTCCAGATATTGGTATGTGTACTGATTTATGGCGATGACCCCCTGCCTGGCGAAAACGGCTACGGCCATCTCGTTGGTGCCCCCGTCGCAGGGGCCCCAATCGAAACCATGAGTGTCGATGATGAACTGTTCGGAAAAATCTGTCTTCGTAGGCATGATATAAGACTCGATAGATGCTATTGCCGCGTGGGCCCAGCAACTGCCGCAGTTGCTCTGGTCCTTCACCGGGCTAACCCATCCTTTTTGAACCAGGTTGTAGTAAGAGGGGTATCCGGATTGATTCAAAGCCCCCTGCATGGCGGCATGCACTTTCGCCCGATCGGCCCGGTGCCTTTGCTTAAATGAATGATTGATCCGCGATGGAATCAGTCCTTTGCCACGGCCGTTGAAACCGGGCTTGAAAAGAGGCTCCCCGGTTAGGGCCGCAGCCTGTCTTTTTGCCATCTGCTCTATATAACTCGGATTGAGTGGTGCAACCGATGCCATTTTACCCGCCCCGATCACCGCAGCCGAAATGATAAAAAGAGAAGTAACGGCAAAAAAAACAACTAATGTTGCCCGAAATACCCGCGCCCTCATATACTTGTTCTTAATCATCCGCCCCTCCTTGAATGATTGTTGTGAAAATAGTTTCTGCTTTCAGCTCTTCTTCCCGTTGAAATTCACTGAATTCACTGTAACGTTGCTCTTCTTCGTCGTCTCTTTGCCGGCTGAAAGATGCAGCCGTTAATGCTGCGCTTTACCGTGCGGTTCCATCGAGAAGCAGGTGAATGAGTTAGCCGGAATAATGCATCAACTGCTGCGTTCCGCATCCAAATTGAACGTCGGAATAGAATTTTTGCTCGAAAAGTCTCTGATGCACTCCGGAATCTCCAACAGCATACAATTTTCCCAATAGAATACGCAAGTGAAACGTCAATGGGACTTGTTTTTGCAATCCAAGGATACTCCTCTTCCCCCTCAGTTGGTGGACTCGTTCCGCTGCCCATCAGGTGGCAGGCTCAAGCGAATAATATGCTGATAATAGCGGGCGAGGGAAAAACCGACGCAACATGGACGTACCATTTCCTGATATTATAGACCACCCTGGCCCAGACCTTGACGAGCTGACTGCTGATCAGTCAAAGTTACTTGCCAACTTGGAAAATCCGGGTGGGCACTGATCGCATAACGGAAATGAAGTAAGCGTTTGTGAGAGTCGCGAAGCGCATTCTCATAAACGGCATCATGAACTAAGGCTGCAATGGGGACGAGGATGTCTTATGGCTATGGGGATTCAATTGACTGGGTTGATGAGTGTTTGGGGGAGGTTTGAGGCCTGAGTGTGGAAAGTCGAGGTAAGCTAGTGGGCCCGGAATGGGCATTGGAATGATGGGGAGTCCAATAGGTTGTTAGTGAAGGGATAAGAGTCAGGTTTTTGGACGTGACGGTCCATGAGACCTCAGATGAAGGAGTATCAGTAATTGGTTCAGATATGATGTGGAGGGGGCAGTAAATCATGAGGAATCCAATATTGTGAGCGGTGAGATGCGGTAGGCATCGGTCAGTTTGCATCGGACAAGCCTTCCTTTGCCGCATTGTGGGCAGAGGGTGAGGTTTATACCGGTAAGATCTTCCATCATCTCCTGCCATGTTTTGCTCACTTTGGGAATGTCGGGCTTGGCAGGGACCTCACCAGGCGTGGGTTGGTGATTAATGATAAGAGCCCGTGCACTCTCAAGCTTTGTCTTGGCATTGCAAGGGGCCATGAGGCCGAAGTGTCTGATTTTGACAAACCTGGGTGGAAGAATGTGCAGGAGAAACCGGCGGATGAACTCCTGAGCATGGATTGTGACGAATCTGTGCCGGCCGGGGTTGCGGTTGTCCCTGGCCCGGAAGGTGACCAAATGGTCGTTAAGGCTTAGCAGACGATGATTTGAGATGGCCACTCGATGCGTATAGCGGCTTAGGTAGTCGTAAGCTTTCTTTGAGCCGCGGAAGATCTCCTTGCAGTAGACGACCCACTTCTTTCTTTTAAGCTTCCTTATGAATCGGGCAAACTGGACTTTGCCTTCCAGACACGGATCATTTCCCTTAAGCCTTCCCTCCTGGAACACCTTGCTCAGAGCCTCCGCGAACTTGGCCCGGATGATCTTGGATAGCGCCCTTACAGGAAGAAGGAATCCGTTTGTGGCACTGATCCACCTGCTTCCATCCGGGCTCAGGCCGCCTCCGGTTGCAATGATGTGCAAATGAGGATGAAAGTTTAAGTCCTGATCCCACGTGTGCAGGACTGCCGTAAAACCAACCTGAGCACGAAGACGCTCATAGCCGAGGGAAAACTCGATAAGAGCCCGTGAGGCGCTCTCGAAGAGCAGATTAAATACGATCTTGCGGTTGAAAAGAGCCAGTGGGATCACCTCATGAGGAAGAGTGACTACCATGTGGAAGTAGCGGGTTGGAAGGAGCCGCTCTGTCCTCTCATTAAGCCATTTGGCCTGTTTGAGACTCTGACACTTCGAGCAGTGGCGGTTGCGGCAGGAGTTGTAGGAGATGGCTATATAGCCGCAGCCCTCTTGGGTGCAAGAGTCCACATGGCCTCCCAGATGAGCGGTGCGGCAAGCCTCGATATCTTCCATGGCCTTTTGCTGCTGTGGGCCGAG
>Ga0116110_1001094_pt1 | contig 14939 bp, 9 predicted proteins | sample June2015DPH_8_50_FD_89719 | JGI IMG/M metagenome (GOLD analysis project Ga0116110, IMG submission 89719) | Peatland microbial communities from SPRUCE experiment site at the Marcell Experimental Forest, Minnesota, USA - June2015DPH_8_40 | ecosystem: Environmental > Terrestrial > Soil > Wetlands >...
CATCCAGGCGCTGGTCTGGGATTTCACCATCACGCATCCCGGCACCAACGTCATTAATCAGGTCTATTACAAACGCGACCTGCCGTCCCTGCCGAAAAACAAGGTCACGCTCAATCTGACCAATGTGCCCGAGGGTGACTACGCGCTGGAAATTTACAAGGTCGGCTACCGCGTCAACGACGCCTACGCAACCTACCTGGACTTGGGTTCGCCTGCGCAATTGACCAGGGCGCAGGTTGCAAAAATCAAATCCGAGAACAGTGGCGCGCCCATCGCCAGGTCCACCATCAAGGTCGGCCGGGATGGAAAAGTTCAACAACGATTTGACCTGCGTGAAAATGATGTCTGCCTCTTCTTGCTGAAAAAGCAATGACCCGGCTCACGCGCTGCTTGGCGACATCCTCATTCGCACCCAGAGATTGCCACGCCGGCATCAAAGCGCGCCGCCGCGGCAATAAAAAGCGCGGAGAAAGGTTTCCTCCGCCGACGGGAAAAAGTGCCAAACAATTTTGAACCAATTCCCGGCGCACCATTTCAACCACGGATGGACACAGATGAACACGGATGTGGTGAGGCGAGACTCTTCGCAAAGCGAGTTATTTCTTGGATTTAAGACGGAGGAGCGCTTTTAGCTAATAAATTTCCCCAAGTGTGACTCATTTGTTCATAAGAGGGCCCGTCCACACCTTTTAACCGTCTCCGGAGTCAGGTTTTCAGCACCAGCCGCCGTGCCTAGCCGAAGGTGCCGGGATTCAGGCCGCGGGCGAGCCGTCGCAGAAGGGTTTGTTGTTCGATGCACCACAGCGACACAGGGTCACCCGATTCCGAATTTCGTAGGCTTTGCCATCGGCGGATATCACCGGTATGCTCCCTCGCACCAACTGGTTGGACAGGATGCACAGGATTTATGAGTCTGCGAGAGTTAAATTTATTGACTTGATTAGATATTCTTGATAGAAATATCGCCGTTTGAATGAAGGCGAAGTGAAACGAGGGGGTTCGTCGCCGATGGAAGCTGGAACAGTCCCGTTCGGCGCCGCACAAACTTGATTAAATTTATTAAACGCGACCAAGGAAATTGGTATCTCAAACCGTCACCGGTTTCAGCCACTCTTCTTCCCGTTCACCATGTCTCCAACCGGGTTTGTCCGCGTCTCGAGGGCATGAGCCAAGTCAGCAAAAAAACCAACCGATGAAAACCAACTCCCATTATTTGTTTCGGTGCATTAGTGCTTTGTCCGTTCTGGCGGCCAGTCTGATGGCGGCTGGACAGACCCAGGCGCAGACCTGGTCAACGAATGCCCCGTTGAACGCGGCGCGCTGGGCGCACACGGCCACCTTGCTGACCAATGGCACCGTGCTTATCGCGGGAGGAATCATTTACAACATGAATGGGAACTTCGCGAACACGAATGCGTGCGAGCTGTACAATCCAGCGACCGGCATTTCGTCACTGACCGCTCCCATGCAGGATTACCGCAACTCGCATCGGGCGACGTTGTTAACCAACGGGCAGGTCCTCATCAGCGGCGGCGGCGGCGACGCGACTTCGGAAATATATGATCCGCCCAGCGGCACCTGGATCAACCTGGCCAGCATGAACGCCGAGCGCACGGTCCATACGGCCACGTTGCTGCAAAACGGCAAGGTGCTGGCGGCAGGGGGCTTTGATGACAACACGGCGGTGGATTTGTCCAGCGCGGAATTGTATGACCCGAACAGTGGGACCTGGAGCATCACCGCCTCAATGCCTTACGCCGCGGATACCCTGGCGGCGGTGCTGCTCACCAACGGCACGGTTCTGGTGTGCGGCGGGTCTTTCAACAGTTACGGAGTTACCAATGCCGCCATCTTTTATCCGGCCAGCCAGACGTGGACGAACACCACCCCGATGCATGAAGCGCGCTACGGTCACACGGCAACCTTGCTGCCCAATGGAAAGGTCCTGGTCGAAGGCGGCACCGGCGATAATTCCGCGGAGATTTACGATCCCGTCGCCAAGACGTGGACCCTGGTGGCGTCGATGAATGATGGACGCCAGTATTCGGATGCCGTCCTGTTGACCAACGGCCAGGTGATGGTGATGGGCGACGGCAATCCCGATGTGGAATTGTATAATGCAACTCTTAACACCTGGACTTATACCGGTTCCCTGCCCTTTCCCGGCAATCAGCAAACCGCCACCTTGCTGTCGGGCGGACAGGTCGTTGTCACGGGCGGCAGCGTAAGTGAATTTAACGGCCCGCCATTGGCAGTGGTCGAAGTTTATGGTTCCTTGTCGATCACTCCCACCCTCACCGTCACGAACTCTCCATCAAGCGGCCTGGCGCCACTGGCCGTTCAGTTCACCAGCCCTAATGTGGATAGTCTCGGCAATACCGTGACCAATTGGAACTGGAACTTTGGCGACGGTGGAAACAGCCGGGCGCAAAGTCCCCTGTACACTTACACCAATGCCGGTTCTTTTTCACCGAGCCTCACCGCCTACAGCACCCATGGGTCGTCACCCCTTGTCGTTATCGGCCCCGGGACCATCACCGCGACCAATCTCACGCTGAATGTTACCGCCACTCCCTCATCCGGCGTGGCGCCACTGACCGTTCAATTTGCCAGCTCAGGCGTGGACAGCGGCGGCCATACCGTTACCAATTGGAATTGGAACTTTGGCGATGGCGGGAACAGCACGGCGCAAAATCCATCACACGTTTACGCCGGCATCGGTGCATTTTCCCCCAGTCTGGTTGCCCGGAGCACCTATGGGACATCGCCCCTGACCGTCACGGGCCTCGGCGTGATCAATGTTTACTCGAACACATTCCCCGCCCTCCACACCCTTTATACCTTCAGCACCAACTTTGGCACCGGTCCGAATGCCGGTCTGGTTTTATCGGGCAATAGGCTGTATGGAACGACCACACACGGTGGCAGCGGTGGTGTTGGCACCGTGTTCGCTGTCAACACCGATGGCACCAGCTTTACCAATCTTTATAATTTCGCCCTCGCCAGCGGTGGCGACCCGGGGGCCGGATTGGTTTTATTGGGCAGCACCCTGTATGGGACGACGTATGTCGGCGGCAGCCAGAGCGGCGGCACGGTGTTCGCCATCAACACCAATGGCTTGGGTTATACGAACATTTATAGTTTCACCTTGCTTGTCCCCAGCACAGGCACTGAACCTGTCGCCGCATTGATTTCAGCGGGCAACATACTTTATGGCACCAGCCAGTTCGGCGGCAGTGTTGATCATGGCGTTGTATTTGGTGTCACCACCAATGGCGCCACGCTTACGGACCTGCATTCCTTCTCCACACCTATCGGCAATTCCCAAACCAACTACGATGGAGATAATCCGCTATCCAGATTATTGCTGGCGGGCAGCACGCTTTATGGGACGGCGGAGGGAGGCGGCACTTACGCCAGCGGCACGGTGTTCGCCGTCAGCACCAACAGCCCTTTCAATTTTAACGCCCTGCATTATTTTACGGCCACCGACATCACCACGGGCACCAACCTTGATGGGGCTTTCCCGTTTGCCGGATTGGTGTTGTCCGGGAGCATGTTGTATGGCACAGCGTACGCCGGCGGCACTTCGGGCAACGGCACGGTGTTCGCCGTCAACACCAATGGTTTGGGTTTCACCAACCTGTATAGCTTCCCCGGCGGCAATGGCGGCTCCGGACCGAAAGGCGGATTGACTTTGTGGGGCAACACCCTGTACGGCACCACCTCGGCGGGCGGCAGTTCGGGCAATGGCACCCTGTTTGCCATCAACATTGATGGTTCGGGTGTTACGAACCTGTATAGTTTCACCGGCGGCGGCGACGGAGCCAATCCGCAGGCCGATTTGGTTTTGTCCGGCAATATCCTGTATGGCACCACGGCGTCCGGCGGCAGTTCGGGCAATGGCACCGTGTTCAGCTTCTCGCTGCCACGGCCTCTCCTGGCCATAGCGCGTTCCGGAACCAATGTGATTTTGACCTGGTCCGCGAGCTTTTCCGGTTACAACCTGGAGTTTGCAACCAATCTTGTTTCGCCGACAGTTTGGAATACCAATTTGACAGTGCCGGTCATTCTCAGCGGGCGTAACACCGTCACCAACCCCATCTCCGTCCCGGTAAAGTTTTACCGGTTAAGTCAGTAAAGTAATGGTCAACAGTGTCCGATATTCAATGGACAACGGTTTTGGTCGGGCATCGCTCGCAACCGAAAGCGGTCAGGCCGCGTGCGAGCCGTCGCAGAAGGGTTTGTTGTTCGATGCGCCGCAGCGACACAGGGTCATCCGATTCCGAATTTCATAGGCTTTGCCATCGGCGGAAATTACCGGGATGCCCCCTCGCACCCAGATCGGACCGCTGACTTTCTTGTCCGTGTCCTCGATCAACCCGAGCGACGGTTCAAATTTCGGTTCGATGGCTTTGCCCGTCTTCTTGTCCCACACCACCAACCGCCCGGCCGGACAATGCGCGGCCTCAAACTCCGTCAGTCGCCGGGCTTCGGGATCGTCGGATTGTTTGACCAGGTTCCAGATCCTTCCTTTCGGGTCGCAGAAGCGGGCAAAGGCGCAAAGGCTTTCCGCGTCGGTAAGGTTCATGGTCGGCCCTTCGATGGTTTCTGCCTGCTTCAGGTAAGGCTGACGGCTGGCGGTTTCCGTCCCGTCGAACTTGGCCTTCTGGTGGCTGCCATCGCAGAACGGTTTGTTGCCGGACTGACCGCAACGGCAAAGCGCATATTGCTGCGGCGACGGATGCTTTTTGCCTTCCCGGTAATCGAGGGAATCGCCCTCGGCATTGGTGACAATCCATTGCTCACTGAGCGGCAAGCCGCCGGTTACGAGATAGGGACCATCCTTGGTGACTTCGATTTTCGCGTTCCGCTGTTCACTTTTTTTCATGGCAAATCCTTTTCTTTGTTTCTGAAAGATCAGTTAGAGACTCCTTACGTCGTCCCCTACTTCCTTAACGAGCCGTTGACACCGGGAAATCAGCCACGATGGACCGCGCCTGTCAATCCCGACTTGTGTTGGAGGACTTAGGATGTCACCGCATCCGTGTTCATCTGTGGTCAAATTCTCTGCGCTTTCGCGCCTTTGCGTCTTTGCGCCTTTGCGTTAAAAAGTTTTCGCGTATTTCGCGGTTGGAATTCCTTTTCGGCTCGCCGGCGGGCGCACGTAAAGCTGCGCCACGCGGCAGGCTGCGTGAGCGATGGCCATGTCCGCTGTCCAAATGAACATGAAAGTGCCAGGACGCGCGGAGCCGGATGCCCAGCACCCCAGGTCGAGAGCCTTCACTTTGATCGAGTTGCTCGTGGTCATCGCCATCATTGCGATTCTGTCGGGATTGTTGCTGCCGGTGTTGAGCCGCGCCAAGGACCGGGCGCGAGATGCCACTTGCATCTCCAATCTCAGGCAGTGGGGCGTCACCTGGCGGCTTTATGCCGACGAAAATAATGACACGTTCATGTCCGGCACCGCCGCCGCGTGGGCCCGGGGCGTCTGGGTGCTCGCATTCACCAACGGTTGTTCGCAAAACCCCCCGCTGCTCTGTCCCAAGGCGATTGACCGGCGCGGGCCAGGCGACCAGGAATTTCACACCACACTCGACAACCCGAACGCGGTGTATTATGGCGGTCCCACGACCGCGTATGATTTTCCCATTCCCGACCCGGCTGATCCCGCGCTGCCACTGATTGCCAGTTACGGTCTCAATTGCTGGGTTTACAATCCCGACACCAACAACATTCAGGGGCGTGACGCCAGTTTGCACTGGAGGAAATATGGTGCCGTGACCCAACCCTCGGTCACGCCGCTGTTTCTGGACTCCATGTGGCGCGGCGGCGGCCCGTATTCCACAGACCCGCCGCCAGCCTTCAACGGACAATGGCAATGGGTCGAGATGGATTTCTTTGCCATCGCGCGGCACGGCAAAGGCGTGAACATCGTTTACTTCGACGGCTCCGTGAACAATGTGCGGGCGAAGGATTTGTGGAGTTTGCCATGGCACCAAAACTACAACGCCGCGCCGAGTCTTGTATTTCCAGACTGGATGAACTGAAGGAGCGAAAAATTGTTAATACAGCCAATGGATGGCAACGAATGAACGAAACACTTGATAAGATCGGTCGCAGCGTGGCGCCTACGTAATTTTGCAGGGAATCACCGCGTCTTCATCGAAAGAGTACACCGCGCACATCCGATGGTATCCGTCGGCAATGACAACCTTGCCATTGGCCGCATCCCTTATCAGAAGGAGAGGTGACACGGCGCAACCGGACTCTATTTTCATCCGGTCCTTTTTGACATGAGAATTGCTGACCCCAAGCAATGATAATCGGGAGGCCCTGAAAATATCCTTCGCTTTGAACTCTGACATCGGTGCCCTTTTCAATCTATTCACAAAGCTGGTGGCCGTCTTTTCATCGTATATCAGAGTCAAATACGACAGGGCTGCCGGATAGTCGTGTTCTTCCGGCTTGCTCAACCATTTAATTTTTAGGGGCATTTTATCGATCACCCATACCTTTCTTTGTTTCAACCTTCAAGCGCCATATTCACCGTTGCCGTGTCCGGTAGGACTGATTTGTCATTCCCGGCGCGAGCGGCAGGGTGACGATGTTGGATGTTTTACGTGTCCTAATTCGCTGTAGCGTCGAGCCTGCGGCTCGAACGATTCGGCGCGCAGCGCCGACACTACAACCCAAATATGCACACCAGCCGCTGCACTCCAACCCCGGGCTAATTTCCTTTGCCCCGTCAGGGCAATTCAGTCAGCACATCCATGTTCATCTGCGGTTAAAACTCTGCGTCTCTGCGCCTCTGCGTTAAAAAGTTTTCGCGTGGATACCAACTTGACAAGATTTCCCTTCATTTGTTGAATCGTCCTGCCGTGAAATGTCTTTCAAGACTGGCAAAATCATTCGTTGCTTGGAGGAGCACCAGATCAGGGTTGCTTTTGTCAGTCCTGGTCCTGACAAATCCAGCATCCGCTCTGGCGCAAGAGGTCACTTGCGTTCTGGTTTCACCCTCCCAGCCGTTGACCGCCGGCACCCGGGGCGTTGTCTGGCTTTACTGCCTGAACCACTCGTCCAACGAGGTCAGCCGGATCTTCGAGCCGGGTCTCAATGGCACGCTCACCTCGGGCTCCAACTCGTTCAAAACCGTTCTGGTGCTGACCAACCGCAGCGGGATTGAGGCAACGATTGCCCCCGGCAGCTTTGTGAAACAGGAATATCGGTTCGACGTTCCGCCAACCCTCGGCGGCCAGGTGACATTGGACGCAAGCAATTACAATCAGGTGGTCATCCTGGTGAAAAACAGCTCTGCCGGGGCTCCCGAGACCCTGGCAACGCCGGCGACGCCGCCCGCAGCTGATGCAACGCCGAGTCCCTCGCTCATGGGGTTTCTCGGCAAACATATTTACGGTTACGAGCCGATTTATTTCCTCCTGGGCCAGTACCCCGGCGCCGAATTTCAGTTCAGCCTGAAATACAAACTGTTTGACCTCACGGGCGATTGGAATCCCCTGGCGCATTCGTATTTTGCCTACACGCAGACGTCGTTCTGGGACCTGTTCTCCCGGGACCCGTCGTTCTACGATACCAGCTACAAACCGTCGGCGTTCCTTTTTTATCCCGATGTGTTACACAAAAAAATTGAAAACAACTTCCAACTCGATCTGCAAGGCGGTTACGAGCATGAATCCAATGGCCGGGGCGGGTCCATGGAACGCAGTTTAAACACGGTTTACCTGCAACCCACCGCCCGGTTTGACCTGCTAGCCCATTTGCAGCTTACCTTCCAAACGCGCGCCTGGTACTACCTCACCCTGGGCAACAACAACCCGGACCTGCCTGACTACCGCGGTTACGCCGATCTGCTCAGCGCCCTGGCCTGGACCGATCCCCAGGGTGGAGAAAAAATTCAATTCGCCACCCGGCTTCGCATCGGCGACGAAGGCAGCCATGCCGGCCTGCTGTTCGATTTGAGATTCAATCTGCCGCATCGTTCCCATTTCAACCCGGCCATTCAACTGCAATACTTTAACGGCTACGGCCAGACCTTGCGTCAATACAACCAGACCAGTCACGCCTTTCGCGCCGGTCTGTGCATATGGTATTGACGCGGTGCCTTTGCAGGAATGTCTGATGGCAGGGGCGGCGCGCAGCGTCTTTGCCATTCCCAAATTCATTTCTTCTCAAAAACCAGTTCATCACCCTTGGCCGTGACCTTGATTTTGTCACCCGGTTTGAATTCGCCTTCGAGCAGGCGCATCGACAGCGGATTGAGAATATGTTCCTGCACGGCGCGCTTGAGCGGACGGGCGCCGAATTGCGGGTCGTAGCCTTCCCTGGCCAGCAGCTTCTTCGCGGCAGCGTCCACGTCGAGCGTGAGTTGCTGTTGCGCGAGCCGTTTCTTCAATTTCTCCAGTTGGATGTCCACGATGCGCGACAGGTCCTCCTCGTCGAGGCTCTGGAAAATAATCACGTCGTCCACGCGGTTCAGGAATTCCGGGCGGAAATGCCGTTTCAACTCACCCATGACCAACTCTTCGAGTTCGGAGTTCGGAGTTCGGAGTTTGGAGTTCGGTTTCCCATCTCCCATCTTCGATCTGCCATCTCCCTTCAGGATGAAGTCCTGAATAATTTGCGAGCCGAGGTTGCTGGTCATGATGACGATGGTGTTCTTGAAATCCACCGTCCTCCCCTGCCCGTCCGTGAGCCGCCCATCGTCGAGCACCTGCAACAACACGTTGAACACGTCGTGATGCGCTTTCTCAATCTCGTCGAACAGCACCACCGAATACGGCCGGCGGCGCACGGCCTCGCTCAATTGCCCGCCTTCCTCATAGCCAACGTATCCCGGCGGCGCGCCGATGAGCCGCGACACCGTGTGCTTCTCCATGTATTCGCTCATGTCAATCCGCACCATCGCGTTTTCGTCGTCGAACAAAAATTCCGCCAGCGCCCGGGCCGTCTCGGTCTTGCCCACACCGGTCGGGCCGAGAAAAATAAACGAGCCGATGGGCCGGTTCGGGTCCTGCAGCCCGCTGCGGGCACGGCGCACGGCGTCGGACACAGCTTTGATGGCTTCCTTCTGGCCGACCACGCGTTGCGCGAGCCGTTCTTCCATCTTCACCAGCTTTTGCCGTTCGCCTTCCAGCATCCGCGAAACGGGAATGTGCGTCCACGCCGCCACGACCTTGGCAATGTCCTCGTCGGTGACTTCCTGGCGTAACAAAGTAGCCCGGCCGTCCCGGCTGGCACTTGCAGGCGAGACGCCTGCGCTACGTTCCATCGCCGCCAGTTTCTTTTCCAGGTCGGGGATTTTGCCGTACTGGACCTCGGCGGACTTGGTCAAATCACCGCGCCGCTGGGCTTGTTCCAGTTCCAGCTTTGCCTGTTCCAGTTGCGTTTGGACCACGCTGACAGCGTTGACGGCGGCTTTCTCGTTCTGCCACTGGGCGGTGAGGGCCTTGGATTTGTCCTTCAAATTGGCCAACTCGCCATCGAGCCGCTTGAGTCGTTCCTTGCTCGCGGCGTCCTTTTCCTTGGCCAGCGAGGTGCGCTCGATCTGCAGTTGCAAAATCTGCCGATCCAACTGGTCCAGTTCCGTCGGCTTGGAATCCAGTTCCATTTTGATGCGCGACGCCGCCTCGTCCACCAGGTCAATCGCCTTGTCCGGCAGGAAACGATCGGTGATGTAGCGATGCGACAGCGTCGCCGCCGCCACGAGCGCCGAATCCTGGATGCGCACGCCGTGATGCACTTCGTAGCGCTCTTTCAACCCGCGCAAAATCGCGATGGTCGCCTCCACCGTCGGCTCGGCGACCTGGACCGGCTGAAAACGCCGCTCCAGTGCCGGGTCTTTCTCGATGTACTTGCGGTATTCGTCCAGCGTCGTCGCGCCGACACAACGCAGTTCGCCGCGCGCCAGTTGCGGTTTCATGATGTTCGCCGCGTCCGTCGCGCCTTCCGCGGCGCCCGCACCAACCAGCGTGTGCAATTCGTCAATGAACAAAATGATTTTGCCTTCGCTGGCGGCGATTTCCTTGAGGAACGCCTTGAGCCGGTCCTCGAATTCGCCGCGATATTTCGCGCCGGCAATCATTGCGCTCAGGTCCATCGCCACGAGCCGTTTGTTCTTGAGCGATTCGGGAATGTCGCCGCTGACGATGCGCCGGGCCAGGCCTTCGGCAATCGCCGTCTTGCCCACGCCGGGTTCGCCGATGAGCACCGGATTGTTCTTGGTCCGGCGCGTGAGCACCTGCATGACGCGGCGGATTTCCTCGTCCCGGCCGATGACCGGATCAATTTTCCCCTGCCGGGCCAGCGCGGTGAGGTCGCGCCCGTATTTGTCGAGCGCCTGGAATTTATCCTCGGGATTCGGGTCGGTCACGCGCTGGTTGCCGCGCAAATCGGCGAGCGCCTTCAAAACCGTGTCGCGCTTGAGACCGGCGGCCGAAAGCATTTTCTTCAGCGACGAACCGCCATCGGCCAGCAGGCCGAGCAGCAGATGTTCGGTGCTGACGTAATCATCCTTGAGCTTGGCCGCCTCGGACTGTGCGGCGTCGAGCGCCTTGCGCAGAGTCGGGCTGGCATAAACCTCCGCGCCACCCTCGACCTTGTGGCGGCGGGACAAATCGCGCTCCAGTTCGGACTGCAATTTCGCGGGCGCGACACCGATTTTCTGGAGCAGTTCGGGGACGAGGCTTTCCGACTGGCCGAGCAGGGCCAGCAGCAGATGTTCGCCGTCCATTTCCTGGTGCGACGATTCGCGCGCGAGGCGTTGCGCCTCCGACAGCGCCTCCTGCGATTTGAGGGTCAATTTCTCCGGTTGCATAACCAATCAAATAAACCGAATGCGCGGCACGTCAAGTCTGGGAAAGTTCAAACACGGATAGACACGGATGAACACGGATTTATTAACGCCAAGACGCAAAGTATCGGTCGCATCCAAAATTGCTGTAGCGTCGAGCCTGTGGCTCGAACGAATCGGCGCACAGCGCCGACACTACAACCCAAATTATGACATCACCAAAAATTCGGACCAAAGCGCCAGAGGACTGGCGCACTCCACAACGCTTCGCGCATAAAGATGAATCGCAGGAAAGTCCGACAGGTTTTGGAGTGCGGCGGTCTTCCGCCGCTTTCCTTTGCATCTTTGCGTCTTTGCGTTAAAGAATTTTTTGTTTAGTTTGCGCGCATGAAATATCGCGAACTCGGTCGCACCGGTTGGAAGGTCTCGGAAATCAGCTTTGGCGCGTGGGCCATCGGCGGCACATGGGGACCGGTCGAGGACAAAGAATCGCTCGCCGCTTTGCACGCCGCGCTCGACGGCGGCGTGAATTTCTTCGACACGGCGGACGTCTATGGCGACGGCCACAGCGAACGGCTGCTGGCGAAACTGCGCCGGGAGCGGAAGGACAAATTTTACATTGCCACCAAGGCGGGTCGCCGGCTCGACCCGCACACGGCGGAAGGTTACAACCGCGTCAACCTCACCGCGTTCATCGAGCGCAGCCTGAAAAACCTGGAAACCGACACGATTGATTTGCTGCAACTGCATTGCCCGCCCCCGGCGGTTTTTTACATACCCGAGGTGTTCGGCATACTCGACGACTTGGTGAAAGCCGGCAAGCTGCGGCATTATGGCGTGAGCGTGGAAAAGGTCGAGGAGGCGCTCAAGGCCATCGAGTTCCCCGGCGTGCAGACGATCCAAATGATTTTCAACATTTTCCGGCAGCGGCCGGCGGAATTGTTTTTCCCGGAGGCGCAACGCCGCCGCGTGGGCATCCTCGCGCGCGTGCCGCTGGCCTCCGGAATGTTGTCCGGCAAAATCACACGCGAGAGCAAATTTGCAAAGGACGACCATCGGAATTTCAACCGTCACGGCGAGGCGTTTGACCGCGGTGAAACGTTTTCGGGCGTGGATTTCGAAACTGGCCTGCGCGCGGTCGAGCAGTTGAAAACTTTCGTTCCGGCGGGCGCGACACTGGCGCAACTGGCGTTGCGGTGGATTCTGGAATTTCCGGCGGTGACGTGCGCGATTCCCGGCGCCAAACGTCCGGCACAAGTGGCGGAGAACATCGCAGCGTCGGACCTGCCGTCGTTGTCTGCCGACGCGATGAAAAAAATCCGCGCCCTTTACGACGCGCAGATCAAGCCGTTGGTGCATCCGTATTGGTGAAGGTGTAGCGTCGAGCCTGCGGCTCGATTTAATCGGCGCACAGCGCCGACACTACAACTCGTCCTCGTCCTCGCCTGCCGCGCCGAAGCGTCCGCGCGAAGGCTGGTCCCCGGCTTTTGTTCCCGATTACGAGAACGAGGATGACGACAAGGACGTTTGAGAATTGAAGCCAATCCGCCTTGCTCCCCTGCCCGTTTTGCGCTAGTTTGCGGGCGTTATGGAAAATTCGTCCTTTTCTTCGCCGGGCGTGCCGCCACCGTTGACGCCGCCACCGATCATCACCCCGCCACCGCCGGCCAAACCGCGCAAGAGCCGGGGCTGGATGATTTTTGCGATCATTCTCCTCGTGTTGCTGGCGTTCAGCCTGTTGGGGAATTTCACGCAATTTATCTCACACGCGTTCAGCTCCGGATTCAGCCGGGGCAGCTTTCGCACCAGCATGGCGCGCGAAGTCGGCCCGCGGCTCGAGGAATGTCTGCTCAAAGACAACGACGCCCGCAGCAAAATAGCCGTGGTCACCGTGGACGGCATCATCACCGATAACGCCAGGGACCAGGCGGGCAACAGCATGGTGGACGTCATCAAAGCGCAACTTGACCGCGCGAAGGATGATGACCGGGTCAAGGCGGTGATTTTGAAGGTGGATTCGCCGGGCGGCGAGGTGATGGCCTCGGACGAAATCAACAAGGCCATCGCGGATTTCCAGACGGACACGCCGGGTGATTCGGGCAAGCCGGTCAAGCGGGGCAAACCGGTAGTTTGTTCGATGGGCAGCCTGGCAGCGTCGGGCGGCTATTACATTTCCGCGCCCAGCCGCTGGATTGTGGCGAACGAGTTGACCATCACCGGCAGCATCGGCGTGGTTTTGCACACGTGGAATTATCGCGGACTGATGGACAAAGTCGGCCTCGCGCCGGTAACTTACAAGAGCGGCCTGTACAAGGACATGCTCAGCGGCGAGCGCAGCACGAATGAAATTCCGGCGGAGGAACGGGTGATGGTGCAGGGCTTGATTGACGAGACGTATCAAAAATTCAAGAACGTCGTCGCCGATGGCCGGAAATACGCGCATGAGAAAAACAAGACCGAAGGCCATGCGCTCATCAACAATTGGACCAATTACGCCGATGGCCGCGTGCTTTCCGGAACACAGGCATTCAAGTATGGCTTCGTGGACGAACTCGGCGATTTCGACAAGGCGGTGGAGCGCACCAAGGACATCGCTCACATCCACAATGCGAACCTGATCGAATACCGCGAGCGCTACGACATTTCCGAGTTTCTGCGCCTCTTCGGGCAGAGCGGAGCGGCGCACGACATCAAGCTCGACCTCGGCCTGGAGCTGCCCAAGTTGCAGGCCGGGCAGCTTTACTTCCTGTCGCCCACGTTTGTGAACTGACGTGAAAGGCGTCACCGTCATCGCGCACCCGCTGGTGCAGCACAACCTCACCCGGTTGCGCGACAAACGGACGCAGCCCCAGGAATTCCGCCGCCTGCTGGGCGAAATCGCCTCGCTCATGCTTTACGAGGCCACCCGCTCGTTCGCCACCCGTCCCACTGCCGTGCAAACGCCGCTCGCGCCCGCGCGCGGCTTTCGGATCAAACGCGATGTCGTTCTCGTGCCCGTGCTCCGCGCCGGCCTCGGCATGCTCGATTCCATTTTGCAACTGATTCCCAATGCCCGCGTCGGTTTCATCGGCCTCAAGCGCGAGGAAACGACATTGCGCGCGCAGTTTTACCACAAAAGCCTGCCGAAAAACCTGAGCCGGTTTGAAGTCATTTTGATTGATCCCATGCTGGCGACCGGCGGCAGCGCCGTGGCCGCGCTGAATTTGCTCGCCGAGCAGGGTGCGAAACAGGTGCGGCTCGTGAATCTGGTCGCCGCGCCCGAAGGCATTCGCCGCGTGCGGAAAAGTTACCCGAAACTGCCGATTTTCACCGCCGCCATTGACCGGCGGCTGAACAACAAAGGTTATATTTTGCCCGGCCTCGGCGACGTGGGCGACCGGCTTTTTGGGACCTGAACCAAAATCCTCCTCGTCGTCGTCCTCGTTCTCGTCCTCGATTTTTCGATTACGAGGACGAGAACGAGGAGGAGGACGAAAAAAAATTCAAAATGAGCGATACTCTATTGATGGTCGCGGACAGCGAACGCGACGCGAACATGCTTTACGCCGTCGGCACGTTTGTGCCCGACCCGTTCATTTACCTGCGTACCAGCGGCCGCCCTCTCATTGTGATGAGTGACTTGGAAATTGACCGCGCCCGCGCCCAAGCCCCGCACTGCCGCGTCGCGTCACTCGGCCAATACCAGCAAAAACTCCGCGCCCGGGGAATCATGCGGCCCGGCCTCGCCCACGTCGTCCGGCAAATTTTGCGTGAAAAAGGAATTCGCCGCGTCACCGTGCCGGATAATTTTCCGCTTGGTCTGGCGACGGACCTGGAAAAACTCGGCATCCCGGTCAAAGCCCGTCCGGGTAATTTTTTCCCGGAACGTGAAATCAAATCCGCCGCCGAAGTCCGAAAAATTTCCGCCGCGCTGGTGATGGCGGAGGTCGGCATGGCCGAGGCAATGCAGGTGCTCCGCGCGTCCAAAATCGGCCGCGACCGCAAACTCCTTTACCACAACGTCCCACTCACCTCGGAAAAACTGCGCGCGGTGATTGATTGCGCGATTCTTCAGGCGTGCGGGCTGGCCGCCAACACCATTGTCGCCGGCGGACGGCAGGCGTGCGACCCGCACGAACGCGGCTACGGG
>Ga0116110_1001100_pt1 | contig 14885 bp, 10 predicted proteins | sample June2015DPH_8_50_FD_89719 | JGI IMG/M metagenome (GOLD analysis project Ga0116110, IMG submission 89719) | Peatland microbial communities from SPRUCE experiment site at the Marcell Experimental Forest, Minnesota, USA - June2015DPH_8_40 | ecosystem: Environmental > Terrestrial > Soil > Wetlands >...
CACAAGATGGGAATCACGGGCAGTTCCACCACGGCCGTGTATCTCGACAACGTTCCGGTGCCGGTGGAAAACGTTTTGGGAGAAATTGGCCGTGGACACGTGATCGCATTCAACATCCTGAACATCGGACGCCTGAAACTGGGTCCGGCCACGGTCGGAGCCGCGAAAAACGTGCTCGCCATTTCCATCAAGTATGCCAAGCAGCGCAAGGCATTCGGCTCGACGATTTCCGAGTTCGGCGCGATTCAACACAAGCTCGCGGAGATGGCGATCCGGATTTTCGTGGCCGAGTCAATGGCCTGGCGGGTGGCGGGGCTGATTGAAAATCAAATGCATGGCGGTTCCGGAGTCTCATCCGATGCTTCCGCGGGTGGTTCTAACCAGGAGCTAAAGGCCATCGAGGAGTTTGCGGCGGAATGCTCGATGGTCAAGGTCTACGCCGCCGAAATGCTGGACTACGTGGTCGATGAAGGAGTCCAGATCCACGGCGGCTACGGATACCATCAGGACTATGCGGTCGAGCGCGCCTATCGCGATTCGCGGATTAACCGTCTGTTCGAGGGTACGAGCGAAATCAACCGGTTGGTAATCACGGGCATGCCGCTGAAGCGCGCGGCGCGCGGACAATTACCGTTGCTCGAGGCCGCTCGCGCCGTCCTGCTGCAGACCGATCCGCAGCCCGCGCTGGCGGCCCGCGAATCCAACGATGCGGAGCTGAGCTTGCTCCACAACGCGAAGAAGATCGCCCTGCTGACGCTGGGAGTGGCGCACCAGAAATATGGCGCGCAGCTCGAACAACAACAGGAAATCATCATGAACCTGTCCGACATCATCATGGAAGTGTTTGCCATGGAGTCGGCATTGCTGCGCAGTCGCAAACTAACAGCGGCCGGCGGAGGAGCCAACGCTGTGGACGCCTGCGCCGTGTATTTGCGCGATGCCATCGCTCGGATCGAACTGTCGTCGAGGACGGTTCTGAGCGCCTGCGCGCAAGGCGACGAACTGCGGGGGTACATTTCCCGCTTGCGCGAGTATGCGAGTCACGATCCAGTGAATGCGATCGCACTGCGGCGCCAGATTGCAGGACGGCTGCTCGCGAGCGAGCGGTATACAGTCTGAAAATTAATTCGGCCTTGCACTTGATTTTGGGTGGCGCAGCGGTTTACCGCTGCGATCACCGCCTATTTTCATCGGTGGCTTTAGCCGCTGAGGTCACACTTTCGAAGGAGTCACTATGGCACTCACCAATCACAAGTTTCTGCTGGCGGCGCGTCCGGTAGGAATGCCGAAGCCCAGCGACTGGACCTACGCGGAAGAACCGGTCGCGGAGCCGAAGGAAGGCGAACTGCTGGTCAAAGTGTTGTACATCTCGCTGGACCCGGCGATGCGCGGCTGGATGAATGACGCGCGCTCGTACGCACCGCCAGTGGGCATCGGAGAATTGATGCGGGCGCTGGGCGTGGGAGTCGTGACCGCATCGCGTAACCCGCGCTTCGCGGTGGGCGATCACGTTTCCGGAGTGTTCGGAGTACAGGAGTACGCGGTAACCGACGGCCGGGGAGTAACAGTAACAAAGATCGATACGAGAATCGCTCCCCTGCCAAAGTATCTCAGCGTACTTGGCATGACAGGCATGACCGCATACTTCGGGCTTCTCGACACGGGCCAGCCGAAGCCGGGCGAAATGGTCGTCGTCTCGGCCGCAGCGGGAGCAGTGGGCGCGGTCGTGGGACAGATCGCCAAGATCAAGAACTGCCATGTCGTCGGTATCGCGGGGGGAGCGGAGAAATGCCGCTACATCGTCAATGAGTTGGGCTTCGATGCAGCCATCGACTACAAGTCCACTTCCAAAGACGTAAAGCAGTCTCTTCGGACGCACTGTCCAAAGGGCATTGACGTCTATTTTGACAACGTGGGTGGTGCGATTCTGGACGCCGCGCTGGCGAATCTGGCGCGGGGCGCCCGGATCGTGATCTGCGGGGCGATTTCGCAATACAACAACACAGGCCCGATCACGGGGCCCAGCAACTATATGTCTCTGCTCGTGAATCGGGCCAGCATGAAGGGCATGATGGTGTTCGACTACGTCGATCGCTACGCGCAAGCTGGAGCGGAAATGGCGGCATGGATGGCGGCGGGCAAGCTCAAGTCGCGCGAGGATATTGTGGAAGGGATTCGAACCTTTCCCGAAACTCTGCTCAAGCTTTTCAAGAGCGAAAACTCTGGGAAGCTCATGCTGAAAGTGGGCTAGTCAGGCTTTGGATAGGGCGGAGACGCGGCAAGCCGCGTCTCTACGGCGTAAGTACGACGGGGTAAGTACAAAAGAGGATCGATGGCATTCGTCGAGAATCAAGGGACAAAAATTTATTGGGACGAACAGGGGCAGGGACCACCGCTCCTGCTGATCATCGGCCTCGGCTATGCGTCGGCCCTCTGGCATCGCACGCGACCGGTGCTGGCACAACGGTACAGCACGATTGCGTTCGACAATCGAGGCGTGGGACTGAGCGACGTTCCTCCCGGGCCGTATTCGATTGCGGCCATGGCATCGGACGCAGCCGCGGTTCTGGATGCCGCCGGTGTTTCCAGCGCCCATGTGTTTGGCATTTCGATGGGCGGCATGATTGCGCAGGAATTCGCGCTGCAATATCCGGCGAGGACGCGGTCGTTGATTCTGGGCTGCACAGCAGCCGGCGGACCTTCGGCGGTGCGCGCGGAGAGCAAGGTGACTGACGTGCTGTTTGCGCGCGACATGACGCCGGAACAAGCGCGGGAAGCCATCCTTCCCTACATCTATGATGCGGCCACGCCGCGAGAGAAGATCGACGAAGATACCAGGGTACGCGAGCGTTGGCTTCCCACTCCGGCAGGTTACATGGCACAACTGCAGGCGATACTGGCTTGGGAGGGCTACAGTCGAATCGCGCAGATCACGGCGCCGACGCTGGTCATCCACGGAAAGTCGGATGCTCTCGTGCCCCCCGGGAACGGGGAGTTGATCGCAGGGCGGATTCCGGGAGCAACACTCATCCTGCTCGAGCACGCGAGCCACTTGTTTCTCACCGACCAGACCGAACAGGCCCACCAGGCAATTCTTGAATTTCTTTTATCGCATGTTGCCCATGTTGCCCATCTTGCCAAAGAACCGCGCCCAGAAACGCGCTAGATCCTGAGTCATTTCCTGGGCAAAACCGAGGGCCAGACTAACATTCCCGGTAGGCATACATCATCATCAAAACAATTCATTTGATGAATTTCGCGAAGGCGGATACGCTCGCGCCCATTATGAAAACGCAGCGTTCTGGATCAGCGAGAGCGCGGGGAGTGGTGTGTTTTCATTCAGCCGATCGAAGAATTGGGGAAACTCGCTCAAGACAATGCCGGCAAAGCAATGCCAGCAAAACAATGCCGCGCTGGAAAACATTCAGCAGGCTGGAAGAACGCAGCTGGATACTGGCAGGCCACTGGGTGTTTGTGTTGTGATGAGGCAATCTGGAGGTAGTAGGAATATGGTTTTCGAACAGAGCAGTTTGGATGGTCGCGCGGCTTCATGGCAGGGGGCCCGTTCCTCGAAACGGATATTTGTCTTTTCCACCATGAAGTCACTCACATGTGTTCTTGTGTGTTTCCTGTTCGCAACCCTTATGGCTCACGCACAGGGCGTGGGCTCGTCGGGAGAAATCACCGGGACGGTAACGGATTCTTCCGGCGCCGTATTGCCCAAGACCAATGTCAATGTGGTCGACACACAGACCGGTTTGAAGCGCACGGCAGTGACGAATGACGCCGGTCAGTTCCGCGTAGCCGGGCTGCCTCCGGCCACTTACGACATCAGTGCACAAATGTCAGGATTTACGACTCAAATTCGACGCGGCGTCACCGTCGCCATCGGGCAGGTGGCCATCTCCGATTTCAAGTTGAACCTGTCGCAGGTGGCGACGGTTATCGAGGTGACGGACCAGCCGCCCGTGGTGGAAACTGAACGCAGCAGCCAGGCGGACTTAATCCCACAAGAGTACATCACCGACCTGCCCATTGACCGGCGCGATTACCTGACGTTTACATTGCTCGCGCCCGGAGTCTCCGATTCCACCCGGCTGGCAGGCGATCAGGACTTCAGAGTCAAGCAGACTCCGCAGAGTGGGCTGTCGTTCTATGGCAGCAATGGCCGTGGAAACAGCATAACCGTGGACGGCGGTGAGACTTCAGGCGACAGCGGTGGCGTGCGCCTGACGGTGAGCCAGGACGATGTGCAGGAATTCCAAATCAATCGCAGCAACTACGCCGCCGACCTGGGTGCGGCCACTGGTGCGTCGATCAATATTGTGACCAAGTCCGGCACCAACAATGTGCACGGCACGCTGTACGGTTTTTTCCGCGACGATGCCATGGACGCCGAGAATCCGTTTTCGTTCAGCCAGGCGTTGGCGCCCGGCGAGGTCTTCAATCCTGCCAATCCCGACACTGTAGGTTCGCCGATTAAGGACACTTTGACTCGCCAGCAATTCGGCGGAGCCCTCGGTTTCCCGATTCAGAAAGATAAGACGTTTCTGTTTGTCAGCTTTGAAGGCTTGCGGCAGAATGCGCAGAACGCCGTTCCCCTGCTGACCGACACCGATATTTTTCGTCCGACGGTGTCGCAGAACGCGGTACTTGGGGGGCTGACTGGTGGGGCTTTGGTGCCCTGCCTCAGCGGTCCGGTGGGCGCGGCGGTCGCCCTGCAGCTGGGCTTGCCGGCCCCGAATCCAGTCACGCTAGTGCCTGCGGCTGAATGCGCGGAGATCTTGAGCGGGGTCTTAACGGTGGACCCGGCCACCAGCGCTTTGAATACCTTTCTTGTGAATCAGTTCGAGACTCAGGGTGGAGTGTTTCCCTACGACTCACACCAGTACCTGGCGTCGGGTCGTTTGGATCACCGCTTTAGTGCGAACAACGAGGTTTCTCTAACCTACCGGTATGGTCACGATCTGGAGGAGTCGCCGGATGTGCAGTCTTTGACCGCGTTTTCGGCGGGAAGCTCGACCCATACCTACGATCACAACCTGCAAGCCGCCTGGTATCACCAGTTCAGTCCAACCACTCAGAACGAACTCCGGGCGCAGTGGAACTACGAGAGTTTTAACGTGATTCCTAACGTACCGGCAGAGGTGGGGCTGCAGATTCCCGGTTTTATCAATAACCTGGGAACGAACATTTTCATACCCAACATCACCATCCTGCGCCGCTACGAATTCGCGGACAATTTCACCGTGATCCGCGGCCATCACACCTTTAAGATCGGCGCTGACGAAATACTCCGCGGCAATCACACCGAATCGCACACTTTTTTCCCGGGCCGCTTTGTGTTCGGATCGCTCCCCGGCGACGTGCTGACCCCCTTGCTGCCCAGCCTGACGTCGTTGCAATCGGCATCTTTCGGGCTGCCGGAGATTTACCAGCAGGGTTTCGGAAATCCGGACTACACATATTATGGCCGGCCGCTGACTGGGATCTACGCTCAGGACTCCTGGAAGATGACGTCAAGGTTCACTCTGAACTACGGCCTTCGCTACGAAATCGATTCGCAATTCCTCCCGTTGACCACCTATTACAAGGATTTTGCCCCCCGAGTTTCCTTCGCCTGGGATCCCTTCAATGATCACAAGACGGTGATCCGCGGCGGATACGGAATCTTCTACGGACCGGTGGACGCCCAGATCCCCGAGGTCGATTTGAGCCTGGGGGTTCTGAACAAGAATAAATCCGCGGTCGAGAACACGCCGGGAGCCGGCCAGGTCGCGAACCTGGACGCGATTTGCGGGTTCATAGTCCCGGGCACCGGCGCCAGCCCTTGCAATCGAGAAATTTCCATCTACGCAGATGGCTTCGGCGGGTTTAACAATGGGAGCACTGTGAATATAGCGGGGTCGGCAACGATTTTCCAGGCGCTCTTTGCGCAGGGATTGATCCAGTGCACAACACCGGCCCCAGGGAACAATGCCTGCATCACACCGGCTGCCATAGCTGGCCCGTTTGGTGCACAATCTGGCCTCACGGTTGCGAATTCCGGTCCCGCCACTCCGGGGCAGGTAGCCTTCGTGAACCAGCCGGGCTTCCGCCCCCCGATCGCGCAACAGGCTTCGTTTGGAATTGAACGCGAGATCGGACCCGGCTTTTCGATTTCTCTAAGCGCAATCTATACTCACACCCAGCGACTCCCGGTCGCAATCGATACCAATCTGCTGCCGGCGCCGTTTACCTCTGTGCCTCTGGCCAACGGATCGACATTTTCCTATCGCAACTGGAATACGACGGCCGGTGGGGGGGACCCAATACCAGGTAGCCCCGAGGGCCTGCCCTGCAATAACCTGGTCACTCTGTTCACCCAATGCTTTGTGAATCCTTTTGTGGTGCAGAACAACCAATACACGTCTGGGGCATACGCTCTTTACGAGGGCGGTATCGTAGAAGTCAAAAAGCGTTTCCGTGACCACTTCACCGTGTTTGGGAATTACACCTTTAGCAAAGGCTTTGACACGTCGACGGATTTCAACTCCGACTACGGACCGCAGGATCCGACGAACCTCAATTTAGATCGTGCTCTTTCCGAGTTTGATCAGCGGCATAAATTAGTGATCGCGGGAGTAATCGACAGCCCCTGGAGGCAGAATATCTTGTCGGGTTTCCAGCTAGCCCCGATTTTCGAGGCCCACAGCGGACATCCTTTCAACTTGCTGGCGGGAGGCGAGGTCAACGGCGACAATCACGTTACCAATGAACGTCCCATCGGAGCCCCGCGGGATACAGGTCTGGGCCCCGATTACATAGACTTCGACGCGCGCCTGAGCTGGCAGCACAAACTAGCCGAGAAGACGAACCTGCAGTTTACGGCGGAAGGATTCAACCTCGCGAACCGGACAAATTTTGCCAGCGTAAACAACGAGGTGAGCCCGCTTTTTGGTCTTCCCGCGTCCTATGGTGGGTTGGGTGAGACCTCATTCACCGTACGTGGGATTCGACCGGGCACGGCCCTTCCCGGGGGAGGAACCGCTACCCCAAGCACGCCGTTGGCGTTCACTTCCGCTTTGCCTAAGCGCCAGATTCAACTCGGCGTGCGCTTGACGTTCTGAGGCGGGAGGATGCCGACGCAGGAAACGATCTACGAAGTCGCGGATCGAGTCGCCACCATCACGCTGAATCGTCCGGACAAGCTGAATGCCTGGACCGCCACCATGGAACTGGAGGTGCGTTCCGCAGTGCAGGAGGCGGAGCGGGACGACAACGTACGGGTGATCGTGCTAACCGGGGCGGGGCGCGGATTTTGCGCCGGTGCGGACATGTCGCTGCTGAACGCCGTCGCAACTCAGGGACTGCCCGAAGATGCCGCCCGACGCATTCAGTCCGGTGACCCCGCATCGGCAGGACTAAGGCCGGACTTTCAGCGCAAGTATTCCTATTTTCTCGGCGTCGCGAAACCCGTGATCGCTGCCATTAACGGGCCGGCAGTCGGCCTCGGCTTCGTAATTCCGCTCTACTGCGATTTGCGATGGGCGGCCGAGAATGCGCGCTTCAGCACGGTCTTCGCGCAACGAGGACTCATCGCGGAGTACGGCATAGCTTGGATGTTGCCGCGCATCGTCGGTCTGTCCGATGCCCTCGACTTGTTGTTCTCCGCCCGGACCATCACCGCAGCCGAAGCACTGGACCTGCGGCTGGTAAACCGCGTCTTTCCGCAGGAAAGCTTCGCCGCCACCGTTCACGAGCACGCCGCGCAGTTGGCATCCAGCGTCAGCCCCCGTTCCATGGGCGTGATCAAGCGGCAGGTGTACGCGGGAATGTTCGAGACTCTGGCGGAGTCCTTCGATCTTTCCGTAGTGGAGATGGTGGCAAGTCTCCAGAGCGCCGACTTCAAAGAAGGCGTGGCACATTTTCTGGAAAAACGAGCCCCGAAGTTCACCGGCCGCTAGCATAACGTCGCATACGTTTGCAGAATAAATACGTTGTCATCCTGAGCGGAGCAGAACGATTCGCGAAGCGGATCGTTCTGCGGAGTCGAAGGACCCCTACATCGTAAGGGATATTTGCCAATCCTATGGAGTATCCCGCCTTAACTGAGAGCTGAAAGCTGAGAGCTGCCTCCACTCAGGCCGAGGCTCCGCTCTTCGGTTTGTATTTCTTTAGCTCCAGCTTGGCAATCAAGGCGCGATGCACTTCATCGGGCCCGTCCGCGATGCGCAGCGTGCGGATCGTAGCGAACATTTCGGCCAGTGGAAAGTCGGCCGAAACGCCGGCGCCTCCGTGCATTTGAATTGCCTGGTCGATAATCTCGAGGGCAATGTTAGGAACGGCGACTTTGATCTGGGAGATTTCGCTGCGCGCGCCTTTGGTGCCGACTTCATCGAGCATCCAAGCGGCTTTGAGCGTAAGGAGACGGGCCTGCTCCAGCATAATGCGGGCATTGGCGATGATATCGGCGTTGCCGCCGAGTTCGGCCAGAGGTTTGTCGAAGGCCACGCGATGGAGCGACCGCCGGCACAAAAGCTCAAGCGCGCGTTCGGCCGCTCCGAGCGTGCGCATGCAGTGATGGATGCGGCCGGGGCCGAGCCGGCCCTGCGCGATTTCGAAACCGCGGCCCGGTCCGGCAATGATGTGGTCGAGCGGTACCCGGACATCGGTGAAGCTAACCTCGCCGTGACCGAAGGGAGAGTCGTAGGATCCAAACACCGGCACCATGCGCTCGATCTTGACGCCCGGCGTGTCCAGCGGCACCAGTACCATGGAATGACGCTCGTACTTGGGGGCGGAGCAGTGGGTTAGCCCCATGAAGATCAGCAGCCGGCAATGAGGATGGCCGACTCCGGAACTCCACCATTTCCGGCCGTTGAGGACGACGTGGTCGCCTTCAATCAGCGCCGTAGCTTGCATGTTCGTAGCATCCGAAGAGGCAACGTCGGGCTCCGTCATGCAGAACGCGGAACGAATTTCGCCAGCCAGCAGCGGCGTGAGCCAACGCCGCTTCTGCGCTTCCGATCCATACTTCACCAGCACTTCCATATTGCCCGTGTCGGGCGCGTTGCAGTTGAAAACCTCCGGGGCGATCGAGGAGCGGCCCATGATTTCCGCCAGGGGCGCGTATTCCACGTTGCTCAAGCCAGCGCCATACTCGCGGTCGGGGAGGAACAGGTTCCACAGGCCGGCAACCCGCGCCTTGGCCTTCAGCGTTTCCATGATCGGAGGCTGCTTCCAACTGCGCCAGTCGGGGAGGTTCTGCACTTGCGCACAATACTCAGGCTCCGTCGGCAAGACATGCTCTTGCATGAACGCCCGGAGGCGCTGGACATAGCTTTGGGCTTTCGGTGGCAGAGAAAAGTCCATAGATAATAGATAAGCGACAAGCGACAAGCGAGAAGCGATAAGCGCTAAGCGCGCACCCCGCAGGCACCCTAGCCTAACGATTTCAGCAGAATTCTCCAAATGAATTCTACGAATCTTGTAATATATGCAACGTGCATTTAAGTCAGGTCGACCTGAATCTGTTCGTGGTTCTGGAAGCCATCTATCGCGAGGGCAACATCACTCGCGCCGGCCAGCAGCTGAACCTCACCCAACCCGCGATCAGCCATGCGCTGAAGAGACTGCGTGATCTTCTGCAGGACCCGCTGTTCGTCCGCCAGGGGCCGCACATGGTACCGACGCCGTTCACCCGCAACATGATTGAGCAGGTGCGGCAGGCGCTGCATATTCTGGAAGTAAACCTTAGCCAAAGTCGTAATTTTGTTCCCGAACACACGCGGCGGAACTTTCACCTGTCGTTATGGGAATATGCCGAGGCCCTGATTCTTCCATCCCTGCTGCGACGCCTGACGCATGCCGCCCCCGGAATGTCGATCACAACTTCGCGGGTCAAGCGAAGAGACTTGGAAACCGAACTCGCGAGTGGCTCGGTCGATCTGGCCTTCGACATCCCCATGACAATGAGCGATCGCATTCGGCATAAGTGGCTCCTGAATGAACCATTCGTGGTCCTCGCCCGGCACGATCACCCCGCGATCAAGGACGAACTCGACCTCGATACCTATCTGGCGCAGCGCCATATTCAGGTCTCTTCCCGGCGCCACGGTCCCAGCCTGATTGACGTCGAACTTAGCCGGCGGGGGCTTCGCCGGCAGGTGTTTCTACGCAGCCAACACCACCTCGCGGCCTGCATCGTGGTGAGTGAGACGGATATGCTGCTGACCTTGCCGGAGCGCAATGCGCAACTGCTGAACCCGTGTTTGGCAAATCCGGATCTGATGAATCGAGTGTATCCCTTCCCCCTCTCAGCGCCGCGTCTGGAAGCCCATTTGTACTGGCACGAGAGTGTAGAGAATGATCCCGCAAACCGCTGGCTGCGGGAAGAAATCGAAAAGATCCTGGCCCCGGCGCCGGGAGCGCCGCGTAAGAGTGGTAGCTCACGGCGCCGCCGCTCACCGGCGGCCTGATCGCGGATCGAACTTTTCTTTGACAGTCCAGCCCCTCAAGAAGAACCTACGCCGCGAACATTTCGAAGAAAACGCGCCCCGCTACAGCAAGATCCTCCTAAGCATGATGTGAGCCATTCTGCACAGTAATTACTGGAGCAAGTGAGCGAATCTACTCCCGGTATGCAAATCGAGGCGAAGGAATGTTTTTAGCCAGCAAAGCCGCTTGGGCTGGGATCGCTTTACTAATGCTGACGTGGGGGATCTCTCGACCACGCCGGACTCCGATCGCTCCGGGAGCGAACGTCAGCAAGGAAGTGCCCACTGTCGTGCAGCGGAACGATGTCAAGAAGATACAGGAAGCTCTGCAGGGCAACGGACAATACGGGGCGAAGGTCGATGGCGTCTTCGGTCTCCGAACCCGGGCAAGTATTCGCGGATTTCAGAAGACTGAGAATCTGCCAGTCACCGGGCAGCTTGATGCCGAGACGGCCAGTAAACTTGGAGTCCAACCAGAGGGTCGCGAGCAACCTGAGCCCAAGGCTGCACAGGGTAAGCCTTCGGCAGGCATCAAGTGGGATGCAGCTTCAAGGCGAACAAGCAAGAGACTGCTGAAGGTGGCCAAGAGACCGAACCCTACAGTTCCGCCGGCGTAGCGCGGATCGGGACTCTCGAAAGAACACTATGGAATCGGACTTCTGCCCCGCTTAAGATGGCTCTGCCCATTAGCGGACTCGCCCTCGCGGTCTGCGAGTTGGAGTCCCTTTCCTTGGTATAGTGGCGGCCGATCTCTTTCCAGCAGCAATCGCACGGGCTACTACTGTTTGCCCCGCCTCACGCAGCAAGCTCAAGATATGCAGTGTCCGAGTGATAACTTCCTGTTCTTTTCCGTTGTTGCCTGGCGATTCTGATAAGCTTCGCGATCGCTCGAGAATCGCGGCCTCAGCGTCCTCGATCCGCCGCCGCAACTTGCTCTGGTCGGACTCGAGGACTGCGGCACGGTAAAGCTTTTCCCAATTTTCGCATTTTGACTTATTCAGCGTTTTTGCTCCTTAGTGCTCCGGGCTCTTGGGTGATCGGCGCAAACATGCGATGTAAACGCTTTGTCGCGCTGCACCTCAAAGTTCTGCACCATTTCATCGAAGAATTTGCCCGTCGGCGGATCAGAAGGGTTGAAGACCCAGGCGCATTCGGAGCAACCCCACCCCCGAAAATGCTGTTGTTCCATCCATACCAGCTTCCGGCTCATGGCCGCCTCCGTGGCCGCGCCCCAACCAGCGCCCGCTTGCCGTCAAGGGACGAAGCGTTCCGGTTCGCCATTGACGGCTCTTTTCGCAGCGGCGTAACTGCCGGATTGCAGCGGAAAACCGTCATCCCGTCTGGGCGTGGCACAAGATGCATAAGAAAATAGATAAAGATAAAAAGGATGGGCGAAGTTTACATGCGCCAATTTGGGTGGTCTGTCGGGAATCCTACATACATGGAGGAGCTTTGTTGGTGTGCAGGCGCGCATTCGAGACCTCGTTTTACGAGGCGGACTTGTCCAAAGCGGCGGTCAGTATTGCTCAGTATCGAGGTCGTGTGCAGCGTAGTGTTAGTAGGTCTTCAAGCGGGGTTCACCAAGCCCTCCGAGAATCCGACCCTGTTTCCGACAGTATGACAGGCGAGTTCATCCCCTCATCGGCGAGGGTTTTCAATTCTAATCCTATGGCTGTTAAGGACGGTTTGTGGAAAACAAAGGCCTCCAAGTCGTGCAGTCCGGTGAGCGGACGAACACTGAAGGGAAACCAGTCAGCAACCTGATACTTCTATCGATGTCCGATAGCGACTATAGCTCACTTCGTCCTCATCTCGAATACGTCAGCTTGCCCAACCATCTCGTCCTTCATGAGGGGGGTGGAAAGCTGGAATTTGCGTATTTTCCGAATCGAGGTTTGATTTCTCTTGTGGTCGTCATGAAAGATGGAAAGACCGCCGAAGCCGGCATAGTTGGCAACGAGGGCTTTACCGGAACACCGGCGACGGTTGGCCTGAGCAGGAGCCCGCTTCAAGCCGTAGTACAAATCTCGGGGGATGGATTTCGGGTAGAAGTTGCGGCTTTGCAAAGTACTTTGGAATCCACTCCACACCTGCAATCGTTGTTGAGCCGGTATGCAGTAGTTCAGGGAATGCAGGTAGCACAAACCGCCGCCTGTAATCGGCTGCATGATATCAGGCAACGCCTTTCACGGTGGTTGCTAATGACCCAGGATAGAGTGGATTCTGAGTCCCTGCCCATCACCCATGATTTTCTCGCAACCATGCTGGGGACAGATAGGCCTAGCGTGAGCCTGGCAGCCGGTGTTTTGCAGAAGAAGAAGCTCATCGAGTACACCCGTGGCGCAGTGAAGATCGTGAACCGTAAGCAACTTGAAGACTTCGCCTGTGAGTGCTACGGGATTATCCAACAGTACAATGGCGAACTGGGATTGAAATAAGTCCGCCGCAGATATTCCGGGTCATCGGGACAACCCGCCAGCAAAGATCGCTTAGTCGCTTAATCCCAACTTCTTCAGCAGCTCGAGGTATCTGGGATCAGACCGCAATGTATCCAGGCTCGGGTCGACTTTCAGCTGTGCCAGAGCGGGATCGTGTTGCTGATACGCTTTCTCGAGCCAGGCAAATGCCCGCTCCCTTTCGCCTATCACCGCGCAGCTCATTCCGAGGTCCGCGGGAGAGATAAAGCCGGAACCACTCGAATTTGGCTGATCGCGCTCCAGTTTTCCCAGAATCTTTAGTGCCCCGGCGCGATCGCCGGAGAGGGCCAGCACCTCTGCCCTGAGTCGCAACCGATTTGGATCTTTGGGACCGACCATGTCAGGGACTGCCCTCAGCGATTCTTCGTACATTCCCTTCAGAAGATATGCCTGAGCGAGGACCGACCAGCCAATGCTACGATCCGGTATCTTAAGGCTCGTGCCGATCGCATCGTCGTAGCGCCGCGAATAGAAAAAGTTCTCCGCCAGCCCCTCGGTGATCATGAGCGACAGCGGATCGAGTACTTGCGCTTGCCGCAGCTCCGCCTCAGCGGCAGCATGCTGCCCCGTCATCATATAGTTGAGGGCGGCCCAATGGTGCGTCTCCGCATAGCTCGGCACCAGTTCAGAGGTTGCGGAAAAGTCTGGGGTTGCACTTGATTTTGGGTAGCGCAACGCCGGTCCCCGGCACGCCCGGTTTTGGAGAAAACAGATTCCCGCGCCAGCGCGGAAGCTGGCCGCGGAGGCGATCGGGATCGACAGCACATCGACACAGAACTTGCGGGAGCAGATCGTCAGCGCCACAAGCATGACCTGGATACGCAGCCAAAGTTTTGCTAACATTCCTTTCCGCACCCTGAAGGCCCTGCCCGTCATCACATCATCCATTGTTGAATTGACCAGGGAGAAGCCCCCATGTCAAATGCAACGGCAATCACGCAAATCAAGAAAGTCTTTACACCCCAACTACTCAAAAGGAGGACATCGTGACCCAACCCAGTGCTACACCACAAGGCAGCAAGCAGGCAGATAACAAGAATGCGATTCGTCCGTTTCATGTGAATGTTGCAGAGGCGGACTTAACCGAATTACGCAGGCGCATCAACGCGACACGGTGGCCGGAACGAGAAACGGTCACGGATGCAACCCAAGGCGTGCAGCTCGCGACGACTCAAGCACTCGCTCGCTATTGGGCGACAGAGTACGACTGGCGCAAGATCGAGGCAAAACTCAACGCCCTGCCGCAATTCATCACCGAGATCGACGGGCTGGACATTCACTTCATTCACGTCCGTTCAAAACACGAAAATGCGTTGCCGCTGATCGTTACGCACGGATGGCCCGGCTCGATCATCGAACAGATGAAGATCATCGATCCTCTGACCAATCCCACGGCGCATGGCGGCAGCGCATCCGATGCGTTCCATATCGTGGTTCCGTCGATGCCGGGGTACGGGTTTTCAGGCAAGCCGACGACGACCGGCTGGGGCCCTGAACGGATCGCGAGTGCCTGGACCGTGTTGATGAAGCGACTCGGCTACTCAAAATTTGTGGCACAGGGCGGGGATTGGGGCGCGGTCATCACCGATCTGATGGGCGTGCAGGCGCCGCCCGAACTTCTCGGTATTCACACCAACATGCCCGGCGCGGTTCCTGCGGATATTTATCGAGCGGTTTTGTCCGGCGCGCCGATGCCGTCCGGTTTCTCAGACGACGAAAAGACTGCCTTCGAGAGGCTCCAATTCGTGTACAGCAAAGGCGTCGGCTACGGCTACCAGATGGGGTTGAAACCGCAGACGTTGTATGGAATCGCGGATTCCCCCGTCGGCCTGGCCGCCTATTTTCTCGACCACGATGCGTGGAGTTATGCGCTGATCGCGCGCGTCTTTGACGGGCAGACCGAAGGTCTCTCACGAGACGATGTCCTCGA